>Ga0315547_1000088_pt1 | contig 106088 bp, 102 predicted proteins | sample SalMarSW160240MG_2_FD_202542 | JGI IMG/M metagenome (GOLD analysis project Ga0315547, IMG submission 202542) | Salt marsh sediment microbial communities from the Plum Island Ecosystem LTER, Massachusetts, United States - Salt Marsh Sediment SW1601-240 ...
TTTTAAAAATATCCTTCTTGGCAAAAGGTTTAAATATACGAATGCTTATAATTTAAACTAAGTCTCTAATAAAAATTAAATTAAAAAAAATTAAAAACTGAAATTTTAGAAAAAAAAATTGGAGGAATAAAATTATGGCAAAAAAGAAACACTCTTTCGCCTGGAGTCCAGTTAGGAGATTAATGAAAAAGCAAGGTGCAACCATTGTTGCGAGAGATGCAGTAGATCTCTTGATTGAAAATTTAGAAAATACAGCTACCGCTATTACTAAACAAGCTATCACATTCTGTAATCATGCAGGAAGAAAGAAAGTAACAAAGGATGATTTGCTTTTAGCAATCAAATATTTCTAACTCGAGTTCCAGATTAGTAAATATCATTTTTTTTATTTTTTTTTTTTTTCTCTTGGATTAATTTATCTAACTATACTTATCGGTATAATAAATATAGTGAGTTATATAAAATATAATATTAATTCAATCTATATATTATTTTGACAAGAGAAAAATATTTGATCAAAGGTAGGCTAGGCTTTAGATTTATTAAATATTTGGAAAAGAAATTTAAGGTAAATTATATATTAAATTAATAAGTTCTAATTTAATAATGAGAATAAGGATTAAATAAGAAAAAAAGCGAAGGGAAATGAGCATGGAATTCATGGTTCCAGGAGCGGCTTCGGTCGCAATAAAATGCAAAGATGGGGTGGTTTTAGGTAATGATCGACGGGCTACTTTAGGTTATACTGTTACTAATAAATCAACCAAAAAGGTATTTCCATTAACCGATCATATTGGCCTTTCAGCATATGGGTTAATTGGAGATTTTCAGATTTTGGTGAAAATTATGAAAGCTAGAGCAAATTTATATCAATACGAAGCTGGTTCAAGAATTTCTACAAAAAGTATGGGTAAAATGTTAAGTAATTATCTGTATTATCGGAAAATGTTTCCATTATTTACAAATGTTGTTATAGCTGGAGTAGATCTTGATGGACCAAAGCTTTATACATTAGATGCAATCGGATCTTTGATGCCTGATGACTACGGAGTAGGGGGTACGAGTATGCTGATGATGGTCGGAATGCTTGAATCAGAATATAACTCAGAAATTACAATTGTAAAAGGTGAAAAATTAATAGAAAAAATAATACGTTCTGCGATAGCAAGAGATGCAATGTCAGGTAATGGTATTGATATTTTAACAATAACTGATGCAGGATATAAGGAAAAATATTTCGAGTTAAATGAATTAGGCGAATAGATATTATTAACTTATTTTAGAATAAAAAAGACTATTTAATGTTATTTAATAGTAACAAATTTATTTTTAATGATGTAAAAGGGTTTACAAAACAAAAAATTGAAGAAATAAAAAAACAAATAATTGATTTTGAGAAAAAAAGATCAACTAAATTAGAATTTACAAACTTTATTTCCTCAAAATTTAATTTAGAAGATTTTAATAGTATTTCTGAATACTTAATAAATTTAGAAGATTTCTTTAGCAATTATTTCGATATTGGGAATTTAAATAAACTATTTTATTTTCTATCAGAAATTTTAGGGGAATTAATACGAATTAAGCGGAGGATTAGAATTATCTTCTTAGACATGAGAAATGTAAGAGGGATAATTAAAAATAAGAAACTATTTGAGAAAATATTTAAAAAAATTAAATATTCAAGAGATCAATGCGAAAATCTTATTGATTTTATTCAAGCTAATAAGCAAAAGTTCCAATCCAAATTTAAAAATGAAATTTATATATTTATTGAAAGTTCGATACTTAAGAAAATTGCTTTTATTTCCAAAAAACTTCCACTTGATCTTGAAATTTGGGAGCCAATAAAAGAATTATATGAAATCACAAAAAAGCACGGCGAAATCCCTTTTATTAATGAAGGTCGTGAAAATAATAGTGTTTTTTATATACATGATATAATTTCTGATTTTAAAGAATCTAGTAACTTCAAATCCGTGCTTATTTATGATTATTTATATCTATGTTATTCAATAGGAATCTTTTATATTAGTAAAATTGAAAAATTTAAAGATTCTACAGAGAAAGCAGAGATTAAAAAGAAATTACGTTCATTTTTTATTGAGTTATTAAAGGATTTCATAACTGATTTGCTTTTACAAAGGAATGAAATTTATGATGAGATAAAAATTATTACTAAGAGAGAATTAAATAAAATTTTAGAAGAGTTAAAGCAAGGTGATATTAATAATTTCATTTCTAAAACAATATTTAAGATTTTTGAAAAAATTGAAACTTATTATCAAGAGAAGATTGAAGAACAAGATTGTACAGCCCAGTTGAACTTAAAAAAACGCCAGATAGTAAAGCTATTAGATGATATTGTAGATTGGATTTTAGAATTTGAAAATTATTTGAAACCTTATGATGAGGTCACATTAAATATAAGAAAAACGATAAATAATATAAATTCAGAAATTCAGCGCAGGGTGGAAATCTTTGAGAATTCTGCTCAATCTATATATGAAGAGAATGTAAAAGCTGAAGTAAAAACTCTTATTGATAATAATATGGCAAAATTAAATCATATGCTGGATTTTTATCAACAAGAAACCTCTAAGACTATAAATCAGGAGTTTCCTGAATTAGAAAATATAAAAAATATGCTGAGAAAATATACGGTAGAAACTACTAAAATCCAAAAAGAGATTACAAAAATATTTGAAGATATTAGAAAGAGAGGAGTTAGTCCATACAGTCTTATAAAAAAATGGGAAAAAAATTTTACTGAAAAAACAAATCAAATGAAATTTGCACTATACTTATTAATTTCTAAACTTTTTATTTCATTTAAAGAAATACTTGGAGAAGAAGAAATACTTTTTAGTACGATAAAAAATATTGGATTACATGAACATGAGATTCCACTGAATTATCGTTTTACAACACTTTTTCCAGAAAAATTATCTGATGATGAATTAAAGGAAAGAATTCAATCAATTGATTCCCAAATAAAAAAATCAAATCGAGAAAAAAGACTTTATCAAGAAGAAATGTCAAAATTGGAAGAAATTCTATCCTCTCGTATTAAATTACGGGAAGGAATTTCAGTCTCTGATGTCCACTGCACTGTATGCCATAAATATATTAATATTGCGAAAGAAAATATTATTGTGTGTCCATTCTGCGGCAGTGTGTTTCATTATCTATGCGTTGCTTATTGGCTTTCAAAATTTAATTCTTGTCCTATGTGTAGTAATCAATTCCTAGACCCCAATTTAGGTTTATTTGAAGATCAAGAAGGAGAATAAAATAATCTTTACTAAATCTTTTTTATAATTTTAACATAGCCTTTAAAAAAAAGGGGGCTAAACTTATTTTGGATAAGAAGGGCAAATTAGCTAACATTCTCTCCCCAGCATATCGATCTCTACTTGTATCATAATTAGTGAGAGCTTCAATGTCCTCGATTTGATATGCTTCATAAATATATCTTCTTAGTTTTTTATCTTTAAAAATCGATTTTGTATAAGAATCCCAAATTAATTGCATATTAGAACCAGCATTATAGAAGATATATTCTGAACCTTTTCCATTTTTAAAAAAATTTGTAAAAACACGAGTGATTTCGTTATCATACTGTTTAAGAGATAGTTGGTTAAAATCACTATTATTTTCCATTAACGATTTAATTATATATGATGCAACCTCTGCTGATACCAACCCACATAAAATTCCCTCCCAGAAAAATGGGGTAACTAAACCTGCAGCTTCACCCAAAACTAGCATTCTATCACGAGAAAATGATTTAATTGGGTGTTTTGAGATTTTTGCTACAATTGCTTTAGAATCCCGTGTTAATCCTTTAATAAATGGTTGAATTTTTTTATAATTATTAATAATATTATTTAATTTTAAACCGAGTTCTTGAATTGGCTGATTATCTCCTAAGAAACCTATAGATAGTCTCTCTATTCCCTTATTTATAAATAGTGGGCCATTACGACTTATTTTCATATTAATATGAAAGAGATAATTTACATCCAAATTTTCATTTAATTTATCTTCATCTCCATAGAAGTGTGTATAAATACCTACAAACTCATCTGGTGTTTCAAATCCCACTGATCGTTGTAAATCTAAAGCTCGAGACCCTGTTGCAAAAACTAATAATTTACATGAATAAGTTTGACCACTATTAGTAATTATTTCTAAATGGTCATTATACTTATTTATTTTTATTACTTTTTGTTTATCTTTAAAGATACCACCTTTTTCTTCGAATTTTTGAATTAATCTATCTAGTAATTTTTCTAAATAAACTACTTTACCCAAAGGGCGACCAAATTCTTCAGAATTAATAATTCCATTGAATGTACTTCCCATATAATTAGTTTTGAGATGATATTTTGGGAATAACTCTTCATTTGACCACTCAGATTCTTCAATATAAGATTTATTATGAAATGGAAATATATTTGTCGATTTTGGGCGCTGAGTTATATCTTGAGCATCAAGAAGTAGTGTTTTTGCAAATTTTGCAATCTTATAAGCAAATGAAGTCCCAGTGATACCCGCTCCAATGATAACGATTTCGAAATTCATTTTAATCTTGAATTATATTCTAATAATTTAAATAAAATTTTTGAAAATATTTAAGCAATTTCATATTTTTATAATTATTTGGATTGAATATTCTTAATTTTCTTATTCTTGCCCCCAAAATATTTATTGTCTGAAGAAAAATCGCAAAAAATTTGAAAAGGAATCATTATATATTAATTTTTAAGGGGATCTTAAATTAATTTAATAATAAATGTCATAATTAGTAATTATACCAAAAAATAATAAATTAGAATAATAGAATATGTAGACAATATTATAAAAAATATTTATAAGTAAAAAGAATTAAAGATATAATTACAAATAAAAAATATTTAAAAAGGATTGATTGATATGGTTACAGTTAATTTTTGGTTAACGGGAACAAGTGCGTTATTTGTTGTAATTTTTGGTGTAATAGTTGGACTAATTGCCCTTATTAAATCAATAAAAACGAAACAAAAACTTCTTAGGAATTTTGGATTCATGGCGATTTTAATGGGACTCTTACTTCTCGGTCCAGCTACGGATTTTTGGTTTGTGCTTTTAACTGGGAATAACATTGATTATTATTTGTATTGCGTTTTAAGTTACATGTGGGTAGCTCCAGGAATAGTTTTTATTATGTGGATTGGGGGCGAACTTATTGCTAAAAAGGCAAAGTGGTATCTTGTTGGTATTTATACTGTTATTGGCATTATCTTTGAATATTTTCTATTCTTTCAACATAGTGGATCATTTAAGCCATTTGTAGATCCACTTGGTGAGGATATAATAGATGCATCTTTCAATACGGCGTCTCTTACATTCATTATAATTGCAGTTTTTATTGTATCTGTCTTGTTATTTGATGGGGTAGGAGCATTACGAAAGGCAATACAATTAACTGGCGAATTAAGGAAGAAATTTATATATTTAACAATTGGATTTTTTTTGTTTTGTATCGCTGCTGTGATGGACGCATTATTAGAGCCTGGAATAATTTTATTTCTTGCAAGATTCGGATTTATAGCAGATAATGTTTTCTTATATATCGGAATTAAATAAAAAACTCTAAAGCAGAATTTAAAAAATAATTTTCTAATTTTTTTTTATATGAGTAAAACAAATTTACCTAGTAGAATAATTGTAATTCGAATTTTAACCCACATTTTTGAATGATATTTTTAAATGAAAACAATAAGAAATAAAATTTCAAATAAGAAATCAGAGATTTTAAGAAAGGATAACTACCGATTTCTAGTTTAATAACGCTTCTGGATTTTTTATTATTATAATTGGTTTCATTATGGCATTTTTTTTATTTTTTTAATATAGAAACATTTAAATATTCTTGACTCATAATATTCTATATTGATAATATTCTGTAATTAGAATATTAAATCAACATTTAAATATATAAATCAATAAAATAAAGGGAAAAAATATAAGCGAAATTAATAAAAAATCCTTGATATTGGCAATTATTCTTGGACTTTTGGCGTGGTTCTGGGCATTTATGATTGTAGGGTCAGCATTTTTTGACTATACCACTAATCAACCCATTGCAAATCCTAATATTGGGGTTTATGTGACAATGATATTTATTAATGCGATAGTGAGTATAGTAATATTTGCATTATATATTTGGAAATATGAACAAAATAATCCTATTATAGCTAATAAATGGGCGATTGATGCAATTATTCTTGGTGTAATCATTTGTGGAATGAATTTCTTATTAGATGCATTATTTTTCGGCATTATGGGAAGGAATTTGCTATCCTATTTCTGGATCGAAACAACCACAGGATACTTCTATCCAGCTATAATAATTGAGACATATATTCTTGCTTTTCTTATTTATGGGAGAAAATTTCATAAATATTAATTTTTTTTTTAAGAAAATTATAAAATGAAAATCTGAAAAAAATGAATGAAAAGTTAATTATTGAAAATTATAGGCATATTGGCGGTATTCATTGTTGGACCACGTCTCTAAGGAATCTATTTTCGTATCATAACTTAGAATTTTCCGAAGAAATGATTTTTGGTCTAGGTGCTGGAGTTGGTTTTATGTATTGGTATATGAAAATGATGCTCGCACCGTTTATTGGTACTAGGTATGGGAAGACTAATTCTTTAATAAAAACTTGCCAGCGGATTGGCGGCGACGCAACAATTTTTGAGACTACTAGTATCAAAAGAGGTTATGAAGAATTGATAAATGTTTTGCGCGAGGGAGAACCCGTATTTGTATTCGCGGACATGGCATATCTTCCTTATCTTGCTCTTCCAGGAGTTGCTCATTTCGGTGCTCATTCAATTGTTGTTTATGGTCTTGATGAGAAAGAAGATAAAGTTTATGTTTCTGATGCTGCAAAAACACCATTAATAATTTCTATTGAAGATTTAAAAAAGGCGCGAAGTTCGAAGTATCCACCTTACGCTCCTAAACATAAAATCCTAAAAATAAAATATCCTATAAAACTCAAAAATTTAAAAAGTGGAATAACAGATGCAATTAAGGAATGTATAGATAATTATTTATATCCTCCAATAAAAAATATTGGTCAACTGGGTATTAAGAAGTGGGCAGGTCTTGTTTTATCTTGGCCGAAACAATTTAAAGGATTAAATTTATTTGGGTGTCTTCTCAATACTTATATCTTTATTGAAGAAAGTGGTTCAGGAGGTGGGGGATATCGCAATACATATGCGCAATTTTTAAAAGAATCGAGTTTAATATTAGATGAACCAAAATTAATGGATGCTGTTAAATTATTTGAAGAAGCTGGAAAATATTGGAGTGAACTCGCTATTGCAGCTCTTCCCGATTCATGGCCTTTGCTTAAAAAGTCACGAGAATTGGCGGTTGAAAAAAATAAAATTTTTGAAGAACAAAAGCGAGGGGCATTGAAAAAAATGAGGGAAATTACTAAAAAATCAGAAAAAGTTATGATAGAAGCTGCAGAAAAGTTAGATAATTCAGAGGAAGAGGATATTGAATTACTATTAAGAGATATCAAAGATAAGATAATGCAAGTGTATGAAAAAGATAAAATTGCGTTTTCAACACTGAATAATATTGTGGGGTAATAAAATGGAAAGAGATTTTAGAAACGAATACGAATTAAATCATCGAGCGTTTGTAATATTGGGTTTAGTTTCCGAGACACCAAGCCATGCTTATAGTATTAATCAAAGAATAGATGAGAGAGGAATGAGAGATTGGACCGAAATTGGAACCTCATCAATATATAAAATTATTAATAAGTTGGAGGAGGATAAATTGGTTGAATCGTATATTGAAGAAGTTGATAATAGAATTCGAAAAATCTATAGAATAACAGATTTTGGGTTTGTCATCTTAAAAAATAAGGTTTACAAAGTTATAAGTGAATTTAAGGGTCGAAGAGATCATGATTATGATATAGCACTTTCAATGTATCCATTATTATCTAAAGAGGAATTGATAAGAGCTTTTAAAAATTCAGTTGAAATTATAAAAAATGATATTGAAATGCTGAATAAAAAAGAAAAGATATCAAGACAACAATCAATGACACAATGGGGCATGTATCCATTGAATATTAAAGCTCTTTTCGTTCGCCCTATAAAAATGATGGAAACTCATATTGAATTTATAAATTGGATGTTAGAAAAAATCGAGGAGGAAAAGACACCATGGTCAGACTAATGGTTGAGAACTTCAGTCATAAAGTTGGATTTCACTGCGAATCGTCCGCAATGAGAGATTTATTTGAATTTTACGGATTTCCGATGTCAGAAGCAATGGCTTTCGGGCTCGATGCAACAATGGGATTTGGTTTTTATGATAAAACAAACAAGTTATCAACTTTAGATGGCGTAGTTAATGAGATCCCTTTCTTTGTGGGAGGAAAACAAGGAAAAATTGAGCCAAATTCTTTAGCATGTAGAGTTTTAGGAATTAAGTTGAGGAAGCAATCATTCTCAAGTGCAGATAAAGCGTGGCAAGAATCGAAAATTCTATTAAGCAAGAATATACCATTAATTCTCAAGGTTGATATTGGCTACTTACCTTTCTATGAGCACGAACAAGAAATACATTTTGGTGGACATGCGATAACATTAGGCGGATATGACGAAGAAAAAGGAGTTGCATATGTAGGTGATACCGAATTTGAAGGATTTCAAGAAGTTCCAATTGAAATTTTAAAGGAGGGAAGAAGTTCTAGAGAGGGGGATTCATTCATGTTTCCAGAAAATACGCAATTTTCTATGGAAAGGCGCCCAGATGGAAAACATCCACCACTGGCAGCAGGAGTTAAACTTGCAATACAAGAAGTTGTTAATAATATGTTAAGACCTTCCATAAATAATATCGGTATTCAAGGTTTAAACTTATTTGCCAATTCTATTCCCAAGTGGGGCGAAACTTTGAAAGGCAGTATTAAAAATCCATATAATGGTAAAATTATTTCCCTAGCGAGATTAATGTTTGAATTAACTCATGGTTACATCGAAACATGGGGTACAGGGGGGAGTGCTTTTCGTAAGTTATACAAGGAATTCTTGGAAGAACTAATAGATCATCCAGAGCTTAAAGAAGGACCTAAAGCGTGGAATAAAGAAGAATTTAGGATACTCGAGGAATCCTTGCCATTAATTAATAATTCTGCTCAAAATTGGACGCTTATTGCAGAAACATTAAAAAATGCGGCGGACAAATATGAAAGTGAATGCCTAAATCATGTAGATTTCAATGAACTAGGCAATACAGCTTTGTATATTTTAAGTAATGAGAAAGATTTGTTTAAAAAATTATCAAAAATTAAATTATAAAAGTGATCTAATATGAAAAGTGAATATTTAGTTGGTCATTGTGGGATATATTGTGGAGCATGTAGAACCTACTTGGTATTAAAAAAAGATTTATTAAAAATTAAAGGTTATAAAAGAGGATGTAAAGGTTGTATCCTTCAAAATAAGAAATGTGCTTTTATAGTACGAGATTGTCCGCAATTAAGAAAGAAAGAAATTGAATATTGTTTTGAATGTGAAAAATTTCCCTGCCAAAATTTGAAGAGAATGGATAATATATACCTTACAAGGTATAATGTTAGTTTATTAGAAAATTTAAAGAAAATAAAAGAAGTAGGAGTTAATAAATGGGTTGGGGAACAAGCAATTCTATATACTTGTCCAGAATGTGGAGGGGAAATTTGTGTTCATGATTCTGAATGTTATGACTGCGGTTATAAATATAATCCAAATATAACTTAAAACAAATTAAAAAGAATAATAGAATAAATTGGAAAGAAAAAATGGTGACTAAAGTAGATTTTAAGAATAAATATAAAAAATTGTATAAACCAGACACAAATGAGGTTGTAGTTCTTGAAGTTCCAGTTTTTCAATTCCTAATGATAGATGGAATGGGTTCACCTGGTGATTCAAAAGAATACTTAGATGCACTTGCCGTTCTTTACCCCGTAGCATTTAAAACTAAATTTCTTAGCAAAGCAAAAGGTAAAGATTACGTAGTTCCCCCTTTAGAAGGACTCTGGTGGGCTGATGACATGAGAGATTTTAGAGCAGGGCACAGAGATAAATGGAAGTGGACAATGATAATAATGCAACCTGATTGGATTACTCAAAAAATGATTGACGAAGCCATTAAAATTACTATGGAAAAAAAGCCTCAGATTCCTACTGTGATATCTAATCTTCGACTTGAAAAGTACAAAGAGGGAAAATGCGCTCAAATCTTGCATATTGGATCGTTCACAGATGAAGGACCAACAATTGATAAAATTCATGAGTTTATCGAGAAACAGGGTGGTAAATTTGACGGAAATAAGCAAAAACATCACGAGATTTATCTAAGTGATCCTAGAAAAATTGCTCCAGAAAAGCTGAGAACCGTTATAAGGCAACCGTTTATCTAAAAGAAAAAAATGTAGAAAGAGGGATAAAAAGTGGATAAAATAGAAATAAATGGTGCTCAAATTCATAATCTTAATAATATAGATTTTTCGATATCAAAAAACAAAATTGTATTAATAACTGGAGTAATGGCTCTAGAAAGTCGAGTTTAGCCTTTGATACTATATTTGATGAGGAATAAAGGAGATATATGCAAGCAGATGGTTATCCTTCAGGGTGAAGTGATGAAGTACCATTTGATATATTTAATAGGCTGAACTCCATAATTGCTGTGGAGTGGAAGAGCACGATTGATATTAAAATAATAATGAATTTTTGTTTTTTCCTTAATTTACTCTTAATTTTTGATGATTTTACCACATTGAATTTAGTTCTCAATTGTTAGTTTTAAACTCTTAAAATATTAATATAAACATTTAAAGGATTAAAATTTAAATCTAAAATCTTAAAATAATCTTAAAATTTAAAAATTTTCGAATACAAATATAAATATAACTTCTTAAAGTCAATAAGAATTTAAAATCTTAGTCAAAAAATTATAATAGATTGTTATGAGCTTAAAAAGACGATATCATCCAAATTTGCAAAATATTGCTTTTATTGGCAATTATATACCACGCCAATGTGGTATTGCAACTTTCACAAACGATCTCTTGCAAGCAATTTCAAATGAGTTACGACAAAGTACATGCTGGGCAATTGCTATGAATGATAAGCCTCAAGGTTATTCTTATCCTAAACAAGTTCGTTTTGAATTAAATGTTAATCGATTGGCAGATTATCAATTAGCTGCTGAGTTTCTCAATGTTAATGACATTGATGTCGTTTGTTTACAACATGAATTTGGGATTTATGGAGGGGATTACGGAAGCCATATTTTAGCATTACTTCGTAATTTGCACATGCCGATTGTGTCGACATTGCATACTCTTCAACCAAATCCTCAGCCAAGAATTCGAAAGATAATTAAAACAATAGATAAAGTATCAGATCGATTAATTGTTATGAGCCATCATGCCAAAACACTTTTAAAAGAAATCTATAAGATATCTGCAGAAAAAATTAATGTAATTCATCACGGTATCCCAGATGTTCCATTTATTGATCCAAATTTTTTTAAAGACCAATTTGGAGTTGAAGGTAAGAATGTAATTTTAACCTTTGGTCTGATTAATCCTGGCAAGGGGATAGAGATAATGATTAATGCATTACCTAAAATTATCCAAAAACATCCGGATGTGATATATATCGTCCTTGGGGCAACTCATCCAAATATAAAGAAAGAACAAGGCGAATTATATCGCCATTCTCTTCAGATAAGAGCCAGAGAGCTTGGTGTGGAAGATCATATAGTTTTCTATAATAGATTTGTAGAATTAAAGGAGTTATGTGAATTTTTAGGAACTGCGGATATTTATGTTACTCCATATTTAAACAAGGAGCAAATCGTTTCTGGCACACTTGCATATGCTCTTGGAACGGGTAAAGCTATAATTTCTACACCTTACTGGTATGCTGAGGAGATTTTAGCTGACGGAAAGGGAATAATCGTACCCTTCAAAGATCCAGATAGTATGGCTGATCAAATTGTTAAATTATTGGATAACGAAATTGAGAGACATACTATGCGTAAAAAAGCCTATTTATTTTCTAGGGATATGATTTGGAGGGAAGTTGCTCGAAATTATATTGAGATATTTGCGGAAGTTGTTGAAAAACGGTTATCGCGACCAAAAACTATTGTTAGGATGAAATCCTTACGATCTGCTTCATTCGAAATGCCTCAACCTAAATTTGATCATCTTTATAGGTTGACAGATGATGTTGGCATTTTACAGCATGCTAATTTTATTGTACCCAATCGCAAACATGGTTATTGCACAGATGATAATGCAAGGGCATTAATTGTAATACTTTTAGCTCAAGATTTGTCATTTGAAGATGATTTATTAGAGAATCTTGATTGTCGTTATCTAAGTTTTTTACTACACGCTTTTAATGATAAAAATAGCCGATTTCGAAATTTTTTAGGTTATGATCGTAAATGGCTTGAAGATAAAGGCTCTGAAGATTGTCATGGTCGGGCTATCTGGGGTTTAGGAATTACTGTAGCATTAGCAAAAATAAAAGAGTTTGGAGATCAAGCTTTGACTATCTTTAATAGAGCTGTATCAGTTCTTTCAGACTTTAATTCTCCCAGAGCTTTAGCTTTTGGTCTGGTAGGAATTCATGCTTATCTGGCAAGATTTGGAGGTGATAGTAAAATAAAACGATTTAGAGAAAAAATAGCCAATCGTTTATTTGATTTTTACTGTTCAAATGCTAGTGATGAGTGGTTGTGGATAGAAGACATTTTAACTTATGATAATGGAAAAATTCCACAAGCTTTGGTAATGTCTGGACAATGGCTACAGCGAGGAGATATGGTTGAAGCTGGATTAAGGTCATTAGAGTGGTTAATTAAAATTCAAACGAATCATAAAGGACAGCTTACTCCAATCGGTAATTCTGGATGGCATCCTCGAAACGGAGAAAAAGCGAGATTTGATCAACAACCTCTTGAGGCTCAGAGTATACTTGAAGCGTGTGTTGAGGCGTTTAAAATTACTCAAGATAAAAAATGGATCATGGAAGCACGTCGTTGTATAGAATGGTTTTTAGGTAGAAATGATTTGAATACTCCGCTTTATAACTATAAAACTGGAGGGTGTTATGATGCTATAACATCTACTGGTCCTAATATAAATCAAGGAGCTGAATCAACATTAGCTTGGTTATTATCCCTTTTAAATATGTATTCATTAGATAATTTAACTGAAATTGATTTAACAGAAAAAGTGGGTGAGTAATAGAAAAATGTCTAATCAACCAATTGTTATGATAAGTTCTTATCCACCACGACTTTGTGGGATCGCAACTTTTGCTGAGGAAGCAAGAGAATTCATCCAAAAAGCTAATCCTAATAGGGATGTAATGGTAATTAGCCACACAGATGGAGAAGGAGAAGGTGTTTTTCCTTTAATTGAGATAAACAGATACGATTGGTATGAACCTGTAGTGGAAAAAATCAATGAATTGGACCCATATGCAATTCATTTACAACACGAATATGGGCTGTATGAATACAAGGATAAACGTGGTATAGGTGATAGAAATGAAGGTTTTCTTAATCTTCTTGAGGCTATTGATCATTATCCCCTTGTAGTTGAACCGCATACAATTCATGGACGAATTAATGATTTTGAAGCAGAATTTATTTATGAAATGTGTGAGAGAAGCGATATTGTTTTTTTTAAGTGTCATTATCAAAAGTGGAGATTGGACTGGTCTTTTAGACAAAGAGGTTGGGAAACCCCAAAAAACATTATGGTGGTGCCACATGGTGCACGACCTGATAAAAGGTGGGGGATTGACGAAATTCATAATTTAAAAATTGAATTGGGTTTAAATTCTTTAAATTTGTCAGATCATCTTGTGGGAATGATTGGATGGATACAAACCAATAAACGATGGGATATTCTACTTTCAATGTGGGATGATATTCATGAAGAAATTATAAAAAATTGTGGTCAGAAATGGGATTTATTTGCTGCAGGTACTTTACGTGATCCAAACCATCAACATGATTATGAAATGTGGAAGTCTGATGTTCTTAAGCTTCAAGACAAGGGGATTGCACATTATTACGAATTTATCCCAAGAGGTGATATCTATTATAAAGTGATGGCAATCTGCGATTTCATTATATTACCAACAATAGACGAAACACAATCTGGAACATTAGCAAGAATAATAGCTTTGAATAAACCCTATGCCACAACAGCTCCAATGGAAGGATTAACTGCACAAACTTTGGAAAGTGGTGGTGGTTTATTATTTACGACAAAAAAAATGCTTAAGGAAAATGTGATTCGATTAGCATGTGATGAGAATCTTCGAATGACGTTTGGTGAAAATTTAAAGCGCTACCTTGAGGAGGTTGTTTCATGGGAAATAATTGCTAACAAGTATAATCAGGCTTACGATTTAGCACGAAATGCTAAAATCTCTAAAAAACCAATAATAATAGAACCCGAATTTTAAAGGTTGATAAAAATAAAAAATAATATGATAAAAGAACTTTTTCAACGTTATCCACATAATCCAATTATCTCCATCAATGATATTGCTTATATGGCAAATTCAGTATTCAATGCTGGTGCAATAAAATTAGACAACAAAATTTTTTTATTAATGCGAGTTGAAGATAGACGAGGAATATCACATCTAACATTGGCTCGAAGTAAAGATGGTATAAATGATTGGCAAATTGATAATCAACCAACTTTAACACCCAATCCAGATAAATACCCTGAAGAAATTTGGGGTATTGAAGATCCCAGAGTTGTCTTTTTAGAGGAAAAAAGAATTATGGCTATTACATACACAGCTTACTCCAAGGATGGCCCTTTAATTTCATTAATTACTACTACTGACTTCCAAAATTTTATTCGTTATGGCCCTGTGATGCCACCAGAAAATAAAGATGCTGCATTGTTTCCAATTCGCTTTAATGGACGTTGGTCAATGATTCATCGGCCAGTTTCATACATGTTAACAGAAAAAGCTAATATTTGGATCTCATTTTCTCCGGATCTTAAACATTGGGGGGATCATCAGGTCCTTATTAGTGCTAGGAAAGGTAGCTGGTGGGATGCAAAAAAAATTGGTTTATCACCTCCACCTTTAAGAACTGATGAGGGTTGGTTAATTCTTTATCATGGGGTAAAAACTACTGTCAGTGGTGTCATATATCGATTGGGACTGGCACTATTAGATCTAAAAGATCCTCGCAACTTAATCGCGAGATCTGACGAATGGGTTTTTTCTCCAAAAGAATCTTACGAGACATATGGTGATGTAGATAAAATTGTTTTTCCCTGCGGTTGGATCCAAAAAAATGATGATATCTTACTTTATTATGGATGTGCTGATAGTTGTATTGCTTTAGCAACAGCTAGTATCTCAGAACTTCTTGAATGGCTTAAAAAACATAATTCATTATCAGGAGGGAAACAATGCACGTAGCAATGCTTTCACCAATTGCGTGGCGAACACCTCCTCGATCTTATGGTCCATGGGAATATATAGTCTCTTTATTAACAGAAGGGCTTGTTGAGAAAGGAATTGAAGTTACCTTATTTGCGACAAAGAATTCTATCACTAAAGCACATCTTGTGAGTGTCTGCCCTCAGGGTTATGAAGAAGATAATGAATTAATACCAAAGGTTTGGGAATGTTTACATATATCTGAAATGTTCGAAAGAGGAAATGATTTTGATATCATTCACAATCATTTTGATTATCTTCCTTTAACATATATGAAAATGGCATCAACCCCAGTCGTAACAACAATCCATGGCTTTTCTTCTCCCAAAATTTTACCAGTTTATAAAAAATACAACAATCAAAGCTATTATGTTTCCATTAGCAATGCTGCTAGGGATCCTAATCTTGATTATATCGCTACGGTTTATCACGGTATAGATTTAAACCAATTTACTTTTAATTCTGAACCTGAAAATTATTTATTATTTTTTGGTCGTATTCATCAGGATAAAGGTCCTAAAGAAGCTATCGAAATCACTCGAAAAGTTGGAATGAAATTAATTTTCGCAGGGATTATCCAGGATAAAGGTTATTATAAAGAAAATATCGAACCTTTTCTTGATAATGATTTAATAAAATACGTCGGTATTGCTGGTCCAAAAAAGAGGAATGAATTATTAGGAGGCGCTTTTGCTTTATTGCACCCTATTAATGTTCAAGAGGCATTCGGTCTGTCGGTTGTGGAATCAATGGCGTGCGGAACGCCTGTAATTGCTTTTAATAAGGGGAGTATGCCTGAAGTAATCGCAGACGGAAAAACCGGATTTTTAGTCGATTCTATTGAAGAGGCTGTTAATGCATTAAAAAAAGTTAATAAAATTGATCGTTCAGAATGTCGTAGATGGGTTGAAAAAAAATTTAATGTCGAAAGGATGGTGGACGATTATATTAGCGTCTATGAATCAATCTTAAAAAAAGAAAAAAAACAAATCTAATTTTTAAATTGGAAGAGTTTAAAACTAAAAAATAGATGGATTGCAATTCTCTATAGAACCACACCTGTATCCCAAACTTTATCAATTAATCTCGGGAATTCATGTACTTGAATTAATTTTGAAAGAATAAATTAATAAATTGAATTCCCATATTTTATATTAAATATTTCTTAGAGAAATTTTAGATCTTCTCAAATATACTTAAAAAATAAAATCGCTTTAAATCGAATAAAATCTAAAAAATATCTTAAAGCAGTTTAGATTTACTATATATATGCATAAAATCATACTTAAAATTGAAACATTTATATAGTCAATCTCTTTTTTGTTATAAGAAACTAGGATTATTATAAAAATTATAATAATAATAGTTGAAATTTTTTCTGTATCTTTTTTTATACACCATTAGGGAATAATATTGTGAGGGGTATCAATATTATTGAGGATATTAATATGTGAATTAATGCAAAAATTGCTCCATTTTTCAATAATCTCTTATAGGTAAGATTTTTAACGTTATTTTCTTGTGCTATTTTTAGGGTTAACACATCACACATAGCACCTTGAGGTAAAATATTTCCACCTAGATTTACAGCAACTAATAATGAAAAAACTAAAGGAATTGAGGGAAAATTAAAATTACTAATTAGATTATCAATTATAGGCAAAAAAATTAACATTATAGGTGTATTTGCTAATAATCCCGAGAGGAAACTCACTAATAATAACATCATTATACTCACAATAATTGGATTAAAATTTTGTAAAGATTGTAATTGAAAAATATTAAATATTCCGATTTCCCGCATACACCCAATAACGATAAACATGGCGATAAAGAAAAAAATGATCTCCCAATTAATTTTTTTTAATACTTCTTTTAACGGAACTTCCCCATGTCTATTGTTAACTAAGACTAATATCATTGATGAGATTAGTGCAATAATATACATCTGAGATATAAAAATAAATGAAATTATCGTCCCGAAAAAAACTAAAGTGTTGAAATAAAATAATTTTTTATTAGTTATTACAATAGATGGGTTTAAAATCTCTAATAATAATTCTTTCCTTGCAATTTCAATTTTTGGTTCTTTTCTAAGAATAAAGTAATCAACTAAAAATATCGTTAAAAAAAGAACGATAAAAGAAAATCCCCAATATTATGTGATAAAAAATTTTGTATCTAATTGAAAATGCTGGGAAATTATTATATTTTCTCCAGAAGAAAATGGAGTAAAAAGGCTACCTATATTAATAACGATTGTTAAAGCTAGTAAATAAGTCCCAGCTTTTATTTTTAAAAAGTTACAAATCCTAATTATTACAGGTACAAGAATAATTGCTACAATTACATCTGAGATAATTGCTGCTAAAAATGCACCAGTTAAACAAATTGTATATAAGAAAAAATGCTGGTTGCCTTTCGAGAGCCTAAACATTCTAATAGCAAAATATTCTATAATATTGGATTCTCGAGCGATTTGGGTTATTATTTGCATACTTAAAATCAGAATTAATGCTTCAATTTCAACAAATTCTATGAAATTCTCAATTGTTAGAGAATTAGAAACTCCAACGATCAAAGCACATATTATCATTCCTAATAGCGAAATACTCACAAAATCCCATTTTTCTTTAGTATATGAAACAATAATAATCATAAAGATTATAAAAATTAGAATTTGAGAAAGGATTTTCATATTATTATAAATAAATTCCAAAAATATAAATTTTAGGATAAAAAAAGAATTATTTTTTGATTATCTCTTGCTTTATGAATTAAAAATTTCAAGTGTTTAAAAGAATCACTCTAAATCGAAAAATTTTCCCTTACTGCACATTTATTTTCTAATTTTTAAAAAATATCTTCCTTTAAAATTGATTTAAATAGTATCTTGATTAAATTGGTGGATGTTTTAAGATTATTATTTTATTTAAAACAATTTTTATTTTATTTATATATCATAATTCTCAGAGTTTTATATTTTGGTTCACTTTTAATTAGAATTAAAAAAAAGGATTCGATGGGAAAATTATTGAAATTATAGAAGATAAACGAATTAACCAAAAAGATAGAATTAATCATTTATCTTTTTTATAATAAATACCCAGATTGCGGAAAGAATTTTTAATTGTTTTATCTACTGTTTCTTTTAATAATCCTCACGAAAAAAAAAAATATTTTGAACAAAGTAAGAGATAAAGAAGATAAATCGGAAAATATTGCATTTAGATTAAAAGAAGAGATTGTAATATCATTCTGTGAAAGCTATAATCGCAGAAAACAAGTAAAAATTTTCAATATTTATCGAGATATATTTCTCAAATTTAGATTATTTAAGCATTCAGCATAAAATATATCATGAATGATATTTTAATTTTTTAAAAATGATAATATTTATATATTCTTATGATATAATATTCTATGATTGGAATATATTTATTACAAATATTATGCAATTTAATTCAATTAAAAATAAAATTATTAGATGAAAGTGATTTTGATAAAATATGGATGAAATTAAGATCATTGGGGCAAGAATACATAATTTAAAAAATATTGATGTTTCGATACCAAAAAATAAAATTGTACTAATAACAGGAGTTAGTGGCTCTGGAAAGTCAAGCTTAGCATTTGATACCATATTTAATGAGGGATTAAGGAGATATATGCAAGCAGTTGGTTATCCACCACGAGGGAGTGATGAGGCACCATTCGATATGATTACTGGATTGAGTCCTACAATCGCTGTAGAACAGAGAACAACGAGAATTTCTAATCCTAGAAGCACAGTTGGTACTAAGACTATTATATATAATCTATTAAGAATGCTTTATGCAATAGAAGGTGTAATAACTTGTCCTATTTGCAAGGAACCAGTCGAAAAGCCAGCATTAGAGTGTGACATATGTGGTATGCAGGTTGAACCGCTAAAAATAAAACATTTTAGTTTCAATGAAGCTTCGGGAATGTGTTTGGAATGCAAAGGGAGGGGATATATTATGCATTTTACCGAAGATTTAATTGTTAAAGACCCAAACTTAAACTTAATTGAGATTACAAAAGCTGGATCTGGATGTTTTGCTGATCAGCTCCACTGGGTAGAACAATTGGGAGATATATTCAATTTTAATATCGATACTCCTTATAAAGACCTACCAGAGGAGATTAAGCATTTATTCTTATATGGAAGCAATAAGAAACTAAATTTTAGATGGGAATCCAAAACATTCTCGGGAGTATTGAGAGCAAGAAAATTTGAAGGAATAATACCCCATATTGAACGAGCTATAACTTCTGGTACAAGTGATTATAGGAGGAGAAAAATTACTAAGTATTACATGAAAAAGGAAATTTGTTCTGAATGTAGTGGGTATAGGATAAACGATCGTTCTCGAGAGATTAAAATAAACGAAAAACATATAGGTGAATTGGCAATGATGACTATTACTGAGTTGATAGAGTTCTTGGAGGGACTAAATAATTCCCATATAAAAGTATCTGAAGGTCGTGGTCTTAAAAATTTGATATTAAAAAAGTTAAAAAGTATTGTGGATGTTGGACTTCCATATATTCACTTAAACCGGGAATTACCAACACTCTCCGGGGGAGAAATAAGTAGGTTAGCTTTAATGAACCATCTTGATTCTGGGTTAGATTCATTAGTATATATTTTGGACGAACCTACGATGGGTCTTCATGAAATAGAGAAGAATAATCTCATTAAAGCGCTAAATTCACTTAAAGATTTGGGAAATACAATTATTGTAGTCGAACACGATAAAAAGCTAATATCCATCGCTGATGAGATAATCGATATGGGTCCTGGAGCGGGAAATGAAGGTGGAGAAATTGTATATCAGGGAATTTTAGAAGGTGTTATAAAGTCCAAACGATCGATTACTGGCAAATATCTACGTGGTGAACTGAAAATTCCTAATAAGAAGCCTGATGAAAGAAGGAAAATTTCAAAAAATAATCCCAAAATAACTCTTAAAAATGTTAATACACATAATTTAAAAAATGTTAAAATAGACATTCCATTAGGTGTAATGATAGGAATTGCAGGCGTATCAGGAAGTGGTAAAAGTTCACTTATTACAGATACATTAATTCCCTTAATAACACCTTATTTTGAAAGACAGAATAGCAATAAAAATATAGGGGCATTAAAGGAAGTTGAAAATGGGTTAGAGGGAGATTTAACCACTTCTGGAGATTTAATCGGGTGGCAAGATATCGATGAAGTTATTATTGTAAATCAAAAACCTCTCAGTCGCGTTAGAACTTCCTTCCCAGCAAGTTACATAGGTATATGGGATAAAATAAGAAATTTATTTGCAAAACAACCACTATCTAAAAGGAAAAAATATAAAGCTGGACATTTTAGTTTCAATTCCGACAAGGGACGGTGCCCAGCTTGTAAAGGTAATGGATATCAGGATCTACAAATTTCGCTGTTCCTGCCTGGATTATCGATTCTATGCAATGAATGTAAAGGTAAAAGGTACAAACCAGAAATTCTCGATGTGAAATACAAGGGAAAGACAATTACAGAAGTGTTAAATTTAACAGTTAAGGAAGCATTAGAAGTCTTTAAAGATCAAACTAAAATCGCTTCAATCTTAGAGATTTTAGATAGAATAGGTATGGGATATATAACATTGGGACAATCTTCACTAACTCTAAGTGGCGGTGAAGCCCAAAGAGTTAAATTGGCTAAAGAACTTGGGAAAGAGAAAAAAGCACACTCTCTATTTATTTTGGATGAACCAAGCACCGGACTGCATTCTCACGATGTTTCTAAATTATTGACCTTACTTGAAGAATTAGTTGAAAAGGGAAATACCGTAATTATAATAGAACACGATCTAGATATTTTATCCTTCACCGATTGGATTGTAGAACTTGGACCAGGAGGAGGACCAGAAGGTGGGGAAATTATCGCTGAAGGATCACCTGAAGATTTAAAAAATAACTCGCATTCCATATTAGGTCCTTATCTAAACTAAATTTGATGAAGAAAAAATGAAAGAGTGGCAAAAACAATTAAAATTTGATCCCTTGCCTTATTTGAATTCCTCAGGTAATGTAGCGATTCAATATTTTGTTGACAGAGATTTACTAGAAAGGGAAGTGGAGCCAATCGAAAGTTTATGGAATCAACAATATGCTCAAAAAATAATAAAAAAACAATTAGACGACGGATCGTGGAAACATCCTGGGAAACCTCATAAGTATCCCGAGAATATGAATTTATTTGCTACTTTTAAAAGTTTAAGAGAACTAGTGCCTAAATATGGGTTTAATAAGAAACATAAATGTATCCAAAAAGCCGCAGAATATGTTTTTAGTTGCCAAACAGAAGAGGGTGATATTAGAGGGATATATTGTAATCAATACATGACGAATTACATGGGTGCGTTGATGGAACTGTTAAATATGGCGGGTTATCACGATGATCCTAGGATGGAGCGGGGCTTTCAGTGGCTATTCTCGATGCGTCATACAGATGGAGGATGGGGGTTAGCAATGTTAACAATTCATTCTACTTGGGAAGAAGTTTATGCTTTACCCGATCCTGTTCCTCCAGATAAATCGAAGCCCTCCTCTCATTGGTTGACAGGAATGGTGTTACGCACGTTTGCCGCTCACCCAAAATACAGAAAGAGGGAAGAAGCGAGGGAAGCTGGAAAACTTCTAATATCACGCTTTTTTCAAAAAGACAAATATTCCTCTCGGGGGGATAAAAGTTATTGGTTTAAATTTTATTATCCATTTTTTTGGACCGACCTTTTATCATCATTAGATTCTGTATCTTTACTTGGATTTTGCAAAGATGAGCCGCAAATTGACAAAGCTCTCCAATGGTTTAAAGATAAGCAACAAAATAACGGGCTTTGGGATTTAAAAATAATGATGGGAGCTCGAGATAAAGATACGCATCTATGGCTAAACCTGGCAATATGTCGCGTTTTTAAAAGATTTTATGATGTATAAGAAAATTACTCAGAAAGAAGCTTAAGAATATTTGGGCAAACGGAAAATATTTTTTAATCAGGTTTGAATTTTTAAAAAACCAGAAGCTTCTCTTCCGCGGATTGAGAAATTAGCATCAAGATAAATGGTTAATGCATGTAATGGATGTTTATTATGTGCATGACAATGCACAATTGATAATGGCCATCTTTTGATTTTAGATAAATCAATTTTTGTAATGTCAATATCTTTACCGTAGATGTATTTTTTACAGAGAGGACAGACACATAATAATTTACTTGATAAAAAAGTTTGAGTCTTTTTATCCAACTCTATCATTTAATAAAACCTTTTTTGGAATTTATTTTGATAATGTGATTAAATTTCCAAATTTGTACAAACATAGTATCAATTCAATCTATATAAACTACTAAATTTTCAATTTTATTCAAAATTTGAAAAAATATTTTGAGTTATATAGTTGGTGGATTTATAAGTGGGTTAATTGCTAAATATAGACCAAACACGACCATAAATAGCCCACAAAGAATCAGAATAATGTTAAATACTTTATTATTAAAAGATTTCCCTCCAAAATATACAAACGCAGAAATTGCGAAATACCAGATTAAATCACCCATTTCATGTCCAAAAAAGAATAATAAAATGTTAATGGGTTGATCAAATCTTACTTCGTAATTTACCATAAAGCTTAAACCAATTACTGCCCACCAGAGCCACCAATATGGGTTGCTCATAGAGACCAAAATTCCTCCTAAAATACTATTTTTTTTATAACCTTTAATATCTATTGTATTTTCTTCTTTAATTTCTATATTGAACTTATTTTTTAGCACATCTTTAATAACCATTATACCAAAAAAACATAGAATTGAGCCCCCAATTAAGCCGATTAAGATTAGAACGGTGATATTTTGAAGAAAAAATGAAACTCCAGTTAAAAGTAATAGAATTAAAATAAATTCTAAGATAGCATGCCCAACGACAACCAAAATTCCGATTAAATACCCCTTTTTTTCACTTTTAAGAGTTTTATAAATTGTAAAAGTTAGTAGGGGTCCAGGAGACATTGCTCCAGTTAAAGCTACTAAAAATGAAAATATAAATAATTCGAAAAGATTCATGAATTTGTTATTATCCTCACTTTTTTATCTTATTCGTGATATTAAACGATCTCGATTTAGCTGTTTTCCCCCCAAATAAATCATCAATAAATCTAATAATCCGAGAAAACCTGATAAAATAAGTGTATTTATAACATCTAATACGAAAACATTAAACATTTGTAGGAAAAATAAGGAGATTACAGGAAGTATGACTATTACCGCCACATTTTGGGCAGATTTGGCATCTTTTGCTCTTGACGAGTTTATTATCATTAATATTACGGAAAAAAAAGACAATAATGTTGAAAATAGAAACATTAATAGATACCAGTCAAATCCAATGATATTAAACCCTATTAGATCATAAGTCATAAAATATATCAATATTTGAAATGCTCCAAAAGCACCCCATGATGCTAAAATTGCAGGAATAAATGCAGTAAAAACTTTACCTAAAATCAATTCTTTATCAGTTATCGGTAGTATTAAAAGGCTTTCAATTGTTTTTCTTTCCTTTTCTCCTGCAAAAGAATCAGAGGCTATTACCATAGTCAAGATCATGGGAGTGAATAAGAAAAGTGGTTTCATTATAAAGTTAATATTATAATAGATAATAATTTTTAATACGGCATTTTCTTGACCTTGAAAGAAAGGAATTAAGTCTTCAAGACCTTCACCATTATTATATTCTTCTGGTGGGATGATTAAAGAAGATCCAATAAGTAGAATTGGAAAAATAATTGAAAAAAGTATAGGTAATATAATAATAGGCAATAAAATTTCTTTATTCTTATAGATTTCTTGCCAATCTTTTTTAAAAATGTATAAGGAATTTTTTATTTTCATTTTTATTTCTCCCCTGATGGTTGATTAATTTTCGAATCTTCCATTAATTTTACATAAATATCTTCTAAGCTATGTTCAATAGGTTCAACTGATATTATTTTTCCACCCAATTCTACAATTTTTTCAACAATAATGGGAGTAAATTCTTCCAAATTTTTTAAATGGATTCTAATACAACCGTTAATTAGAAATATTTCTTTTATAAAATCAAATTTTGATAATCGAGATATAATTTCATCGGATAGTTTTTTCAATTTAATTTCTAAAATTCTAAATTCCCACAAATTTTTGCTAATTTCATCTGATGTACCAATCCGTTTTATCCTACCTTTATCGATAATCCCCACTCTATCACAAACCTTTTGTACTTCTTCTAAATTGTGAGAATTAATAAATATCGTTCGATTTTTTGATTTTAATTTTAAAATTAATTCTCTTACTTTTACAGCAGCAATTGGATCTAATCCCGCAGTAGGCTCATCAAAAAAAAGAATCTTAGGGTCGTGAATTAGGGTCCTAGCTAAAGCCAGCCTTTGTTTGAGTCCTTTTGATAATTCACCAGCGTACATCTCAATTCTATCTAACATCTCGAATTGTTCTAAAATATCTCCAATCCTTTCATTGATATTTTGAATATCATAAAATTTTCCAAAAAATTCTAGATTCTGTTTAACAGTTAGATTTTCATAATTCCCATGATTTTCTGTTAAAAATCCAATAATACTTCTAATATTTTCTTGATCTTCTAATATACTCATACCATTGATAATTGCGTTTCCAAGAGTTGGTTTTAATAAACAGGCTAAAATTCTTACAGTTGTTGTTTTTCCCGCACCATTTGGTCCCAAAAAACCGAAAATTTCACCAGAATTTACTGAAAAATTGATGGTATCAACAGCTAAGACTTCAGTTTTCTCTTTTTTATTTATAAATTTTTTACTTAAATTTTCTACATGGATAATTTCGGTCATAATGTCAGTTTCATTAAAAATTTCAAATTTAATAATTAAGTCTAAAATCCTTAAGTAGAAAAGATATATAATGCTTTATAATTTTTTTTAAATTTAGATTAGAACGAATATTTTAGATTTTTTTTTGAGAATTTAAAAAGAACTTGAAGATCTAATACTTTTTTTTAAATTTCGTGCATAAATTTTATACACTCCAATTTTAAGTTAAAAGAAATAGAATATATTAAAAATTAATATTTCTTAATTAAACTATAAACTAATAGAGAGAAAAACTTTCTAATTATGGATTATAAGGATTTTATCGCTGGACAAACAGAACAAAATTTTTGGTTTCGAGGTAAAAAGGATTTAATCAATGTATTAATGAATAAAGTTAAAGGAAAGACATTAAAAATTTTAGATATTGGAGCAGGAACAGGCATAGATCTTAAAATATTGAATAAATATGGAGATGTTTATGTTATAGATATAAATCAAAAGGCTCTTGATCTAATTCCTGAAAATCTATATGTAGAAAAAAAATTGTGTGATATAACGAATATATCTTATCCTGATGATTATTTTGATGTTGTTTGTTCTTTTGATGTTTTTGAACATATTGAAGAAGACTTTAAGGTCATATCAGAAGTAAGAAGAGTACTAAAGAAAGGAGGGTATTTAGTTTTTACAGTACCTGCATTTCAATTTATTTTTAGTTCTCATGACAAGGCTTTAAACCATTTCAGAAGATATAATGAGAGAACCATTTTAAATCTCTTAAAAGATTTTAAAAAAATTAAATTAAGTTATTGGAATTCATTATTATTTTTACCAGTATCACTAATGAGAATAATGAAAAAAAAATCAGAACCGAAATTGGATTTTTTTAATCTACCATATTTACTCGAAAAAATTTTTGTGAGATTTCTTAAAATAGAAAATGCAATGATAAATTCTGGTTTTAAATTACCATTTGGGCTTTCTTTAGTAGGATATTGTATAAAATAAGTTACTCCCATTTTTTTACTTTCATTTTAAAAACAATAAATTTGTAAAAGACAAATTGAACTATAAAGTGAACTATTGTTCCACCAAAACTTGCATAAATATAATTTAATCCCATAATAACCTCGAGAAAAATCGCAGATAATGAATAAATCGTTCCTGCAATAATTCCTAACCCTAAATATAGGAAATATCGAAGTAATGTTATTTTCGTGAATCGTTTTTTCTTAAATGTAAAAAGTTTATTTAATATAAAACTGTTAGTAGTTCCTACAAGATAAGCAAATGGATAACCCCAAAAGCCTCGACCTATTGTGGAATCAAGCAGCCAGAGAACAAAAATAGAGACTAGTGTATTACTTACACCAACAATTAAAAATTTTATTAATTGCTGAAACCATGGATCAAACAGTTTCCATCGAAATTTGATTAGATTTACTGCCATCTTTTTTGTATCCCCAAGGAGATTAAACTTTGACCATTGTTCATCTAAATCTTCCCAATGAACAGGTATTTCTACAATTTTTAAATTTCTCCTTTGCGCTTTTACTAAAATTTCTGTATCCCAAAACCAACCAGAACTCTCAATATCATTGAGTGAGGTCAAGAATGATTCTCTTCGAAAACCTTTAAATCCACATTGATGATCTCTAAGCTTTGACCTAAAAAAAGTTCTAACCATTGTATTATAGAGGGTACTGAAAACGCGACGTTTAAAACCTCTTTTGCACTCAGAATCTTCTAATTTTCTAGAGCCAATCACAACATCAGCTCCTTTCTCTAAATGTTCGATAACTTCCGGTACATGTTTTAAATCAGTTGCAATATCACAATCCATAAAAATAACATAAGATGTTTCAACCATTTCGAAGGCTTGATGTATAGCTTTACCTTTTCCAATAGCTTCTGGGTAGTCATAATGAATTAAATTTGAATCTTTTTTTTTTAATTCCTTAATAATATCAACTGTTTTATCTGTGCATCCATTAGTTGCAAAAACGATTTGAATATCCAAATCACTTTTAGAGAGATATTCATATAATTGATCATATGATTTTTCAACCCGCTTTTCTTCATTCCACATTGGAACTACAATTGAAGTCTTCAAAAATTTATGCCATTCTGTTGTATTTGTTGTAAAATTAAAAAATCATGTTTTTATTTTATTAATTCATAAATTAAAAAACGAATCAAATAATTTGTATAAGAAAAATCTTATAAAAATTATTATCAATCATAAACCGATTATATTTTTCCTTCTTATAACTATTTGGTAAGCTTTTTAATTAAAAACATTTAAGAATAATTTATTTTAATTTAAAAAATTTATATTTTTTATTAAATTAAATTATCTACGATTTAGGTGGAATATAAATGGAAAATGAAATTAAATTGGAAGAAAAATCATTTTTAGAAAAATTGTTAGATTATAAGGCTCCAATTTTTATATTTACGGGAATTGCAATAAGAATATTCATGTTAATCTACTATTATTATGTACACGTTATAGATCCATCAAGAGGTTGGGGAGATGTTGAATTAAATTTCATTCCTTTGTATGTATATCCACCATTATCTATGATTTTATTAGAGATTTTTATTGTATTATCATTTGGATCTGTTGAAGTGTTTGCTTTTTGGGCATTTCTTTTTGATATGTTAATTACCTTGATGTTTTATTTTGTTATTAAGAGTTTTAAAATACCAAAAAAAGAATATGTATTTGGTTTGTTTTTAATAAATCCCTTTTTATTTTTAAATAATGTATTTAGTTTAGATAATTGTGGGTACCATATTACGGACTCTTTCTTTTTTATCTTTTTATTTTTATCGTTGATATTTTATCCCAAGAAAGAAATAAAGTATCGATATATATTTTACTTTTTTCTATCATTATCAATTGTTTCAAAATGGTATCCTTTACCTGCTGTAGCTTTTTTCTTTCTAAAATATCTTTTTGAAAAAGATTGGAGAGAAATGAAAATTTTTTTAATATCAGTTGTTCCGATATTATTTAGCTTTTTAATTTTACCCTTTTTATTCTGGGAAAATTATATTAATATTTATCTTTATTGGGAGAATACCGGTGTGGGATTTGCTCCTATTTATATCAAGATTCTTCCAATTGCAATTATATCTATTTTCTTTTTAATATTCAGATTAAAAAAAGCCGATCCTATAGAAATAACATTTGTTTCCATTGTTGCAATGGTCTCATTTATGTTTTTTAGTGTTCCTTTTATTAGATATTTCCAACCTTTAATTTTTTATGGGATTTTAAAAACTAAAGAATTCTTTACAATTAATTTAGATCTAAAATTTATTAAAAGAAGGGTTATTTTTGATAATAATCTATTAGTATTTTATTTATCAATCGCAGCTTGTGGTTTGGCTTATTTAATGATAATTTTTGTTTTGAACCCTTTTTGGTATTGACCTAATTAAAAAATTTTTCCTTTCAAAACGCTTTTTTTATCGAGAGAGAGAGATAATAACTGAATAGTAGGTTTTTTAAATTAGAATAAAAATTTAAATTCTTGGCTTAAAGATCAAAGAATTTTCCTAATTTTAGCGTGGGGGGAATAAAGAACCTACTGCATAAATAATAATAATCAAAACAATAAGAATAGGTATTATAAATATTAAAAACTGATAACTTGCTTTTATACTTGCTCTAGAAAATTCTCTCACTCCTTCTTTAAATTCTTGTTTTTGTTGTTCTCTCCAGTTATCATAGTCCCCTTTAATTTTTTGCAATTTGTTTTCCCAATCAAGTTTATTTTTTTCTTGCTTATGCTTAAATTCATCTTGCCAAGTATTAATTTGTGTATCCCATTTACTTTTCAAATTTTTAAAGAATTGATTAAATTTATTTTTATTTTCTTCTGATTGTTCTAAAAAAGATTTGGATTGCTCTTCCGTAGTTTTTTTTAAAGCTCCAAATCCGTTTTGAATACCAGATATAAAATTATTCCATTCTCCTTCAAAATTTTTTGAAATATCTACCTTCGTAAAGTCTCCTGATTTCGCACCTGCTTCTTGGTCTTTTTGTTTAACATCACTTGTTTCAATCTCTTCACTAACTTTCTTTATTTCAAAAAGATTATTAAAGTTTTCAGTAATTTTATCAAACTGTTCTTTTATCTTTTTATTTAATTCATCTAAATCTTGATTTTCCATAAGAATAATTTAGATTTGCATATATTTAAAAATACGCACTTTCAAAAATAAGCATATTTTACTTATTTGTTTTTCTTTTCATTTTCTTCACAGAACCATAAAGGATTTTCTATTTAAAAAAAAATTTATAACTTTGCTCTTACTAAGAATAGCTAATTATGGAATTTGAAACAATTAAAAATACTCCAATTTATAAGGCATTTTCTGAAGTTGGAAAAAGGATTTTCTTACCAAGAAGTATTTTTTATTGGACTGAAAGAGCAAAAAAAGAAGCAGAAATAAGTGGAACAATCGGAGCAGTATTTGGTTTTGAAAAAGATTTTATTGAGGCTGGAGGAGATCGATGGGTTCCTTGTTATCTACAAAATATAAAACAATTTTTCAATACTGATATTACTAATGTCGTACCTTATGCCTCTATTCCTGGCTTAACTGATAGTAGAAAGAGATGGAAAGATTGGGTTATTAAAAAATCGCAATTAGATGATAACAAAAAGAAATCATTAAAAGATCTCGAAAAATATCTGACTTTAACACTATTTACACCTGGGATTACTCATGGGATTTTTACATGTTGTAGCATGTTCTTAAATCAGAATGAATACATCATTTTGCCAAATAAACGTTGGGGAAATTATGATAATATCATAGAAAAAAACATTGGTGCAAAAATAAAATCTTTTAACTATTTCTCAGAAGATAGTATTGATTTAAAAAGCTTAGAAAAAGCAATGCAAGATGTATTAAGGGTACAAGATAAAATAATTTTAATTCTGAATATTCCAAACAATCCTACGGGATATATTCCAACTAGAAAGGAGGGTATTGATTTAATAAATTTATTTAAAAAAATAGTAGTCCAAAATAAAAAACCGTTAATTATTTTTTGTGATGATGCCTATGAAGGATATACTTTTGATATAAACGCAATAAAAACCTCATTATTTTATGATCTATTTCAATTGGATGAAAATATCATTCCAATCAAGTTAGATGGAATAACTAAAGAATTATTAATGTATGGAGGGAGAATAGGGGCACTAACTATAGGAATACATAAAAATTGGATCAAAACTGATCTTGAATTAGAACAGTTAAAAGTTGAAATAGAAAATAAATTTTCAGGTTTTATAAGAAGCACAATCTCAAATTCAAATATTTTATACCAAACTATTCTTAACTCTTTACTCTCAAGTCAAGAAATTGAAAAGACCCTACAGCATCGTAAAAAAATAGAAAAAATGTTGGAAAAAAGGTATATTTTACTTAACCAAGAATTGAATACAATTAAAAGTGACCAATTTTCGATTGATCCTAATCGCGGTGGTTTCTTTCTATTTGTCAATTTAAAGTCCATCAACGCGACTGATTTTGCTGAATTGTTGCTAAAAAAATACAAAATTGGAGTAATTCCCATAGAAAAAACTAATGAAGGAATTAACGGCTTCAGAATCGCATATAGCTCAATAGATATTAGAAAGATTCCAGAATTTGTCTTAAGAATCAAAAAAGCTATTAGTGAATATCAATAAGTCCTTGAGATTTACTATAACACAATTATCTTTTTAATTTTAAACGCATTTTTTTGATATAAATTTATATATTGAAAGAAACATAAGAAAAATATAAGTTAAAATTTATGAGGTATTTTTTATATGAAAATTTGTATGGTTGCTAAGGGTGAATTAAAAGAGCAGAATAAGCCAGTATTCAGTTCTGGCGACACTTATATTGTTGATGATGAAAAAACCATTTATATATGGCTTGGTAAATATTGCTCGGTAGATGAAAAAACATTTGCAGCAATGAAAGCTAGAGAATTGGATGAGCAAAGAAGTGGTGCTGCAAAAATTATAACTCTTGATCAAGGTCAAGAGATAAAAGAGTTTTTACAACTTGTTGGAGGAATGAAAATAGTAGATAAAAATTTAGCAAAAACTATGCTCAAAGATGTAGATACTGGTGATTGGTCAGGTGCGGGAGAACATGTAAATACACTCTATAGAGTCTCTTCTGAAGAGTTTGAAGATATAAATACCATGAAATTTATACAAGTACCGTTTAAAAAAGAGAGTTTAAATTCTGAAGATTGTTTTATTGCAGATTTAGGCGATAAAATGTACATTTGGCAAGGTGCGAGTTCTAATGTCAGAGAAAAAGTAAAAGCCGGACAATGGGCAAGAAATTTTGATGCTGAAAGAGCAGGATCACAAAATGAAGTTATTTTTGAAGAAGGTGACGATTTAGAATTTATGAAAATTTTCGAAGCAAAAGTTGAAACCTCTGTCGATGAACATGTCCAATTTTCAGCAGAATCTGCATTAGAGAAAGAAGAGATATCTGAGCCGATGAAGGAACCTGAGCCTGAACCGATAAAGGAACTTGAGCCTGAACCAGTAAAGGAGCCTGAAATGGTAATAGAACCCATAAAAGAACCCCCAACCCCAACTGCAATGGATGTTGAAACTGGGATTTTAAGAATAGAGAAACCCACTGGAAGAAGAAAGTGTCCAAAATGTGGAAATGAAAATAAATTTAAAATTCACGAAAGTGTTGACAAGACCAATATAATAATGGATTACCCAAGGGTTTATGGCCATAAATATCGTTGTGGAGAATGCGGAACTGAATGGTCTGAGAAGTAGCCTTAAGAAATAGCATTCTGCAATAAAGTTTTTTATTTATTTCAAATTTCTTTTTATTTTTTTAATTAAGATAAATGTCATTAATCCCATAAAGATTAATATGTAAACCAATATGATTTTGATATAAATATTGCATATTTATACAAAATAAAAAATAATGACCAAAATGTCTGAAGAAAATAAAGAACCAGAAAAAGAAACTGCACCAGAAACCACCCCTCCAAGAGAAGAGTTCTCTGACATTTTAACTATTCCAAAACCAGAGGGACGCCGAAAATGCCCTAAATGTGGTGAGGAACTTAAGCACATGATCCATGAATCCGTCGATAAAGAAGTGATCGTTCTCGATTACCCTCGAATTTGGGGGAAGAGGTATTCTTGTGGGAGTTGTGGCTGTGTGTGGAGAGAAAAGTAGTAAAATCTTAAATCCTTTTTATTCATTTTCTTTTTTATTAAAAATCATTTAAGTACTACCTCTACGTAGAACTTTAATTTTCTTTTTTAACTCAATAATTTCGTCTTTTAGTTTTCCAGATTCCTGTTCCATGCGAGAATTTTCCATTTTAAGGATTTGGATGTTATCCAGATAACCATTCTCTTTAACCTTTAATGCTTCTAATTCTTTCTCGAAATTAATTTTTAAATTTTCTATTTCAATATCTTTTTTTACAGCCTCTTTTTGAGATAATTCGAGTTTTTGTTCAACTCTTTTCACGATTTCTTCTTTTGCCATGCTTGATTTAGTGATTTCTACATTTTCTCTTTCTCGTTTAATAAGTTGCTCTTCAAATTCTTTAATTTTATTTTGCAAAGATTTGGATTTTTCAAGTTGTAGATTCAAGTGAGTTATTTCCCCTTTAAGAAAATCAATTTCTTCACCTTTTTCCGCCAATCTTTCGTGAAATTTTTCTGTTTCTTTAACTTTTCCCATTAATTCTTGAATTTCTTCTTTTGCTTTATTGAGAGAGTTTTCCTTATCAAAAAGAGCTTTTTCTTTTTGTGTTATAATCTCATCTTTCTTGTCTATAAGTACTTTTAATTTATCATACTTGGATTTTTGAATTGTGTCTTTCTCAAGATATTGAATTTGTTGATGAAGTTCTTGAATTTGAGTATCTCGTTGTTTTATTTTTTCTTGGAATTCACTGATACCATTTTTTCCTAATTCAAATTCCTTAATTTTTGCTTCAAGTTGCTTGATTAAATTTTCCTTTTCATTTAATTGGCTAATATTTAAGGAAAACTCATTAATTTGCTTATCTTTTTCAATCAATAGATCATTTTGCTCCCCAACCTTTAAGTCCAAGGAAATGATTTTTTCTCTTTGTTCTTTTAGTTTTTTGCTGATATCATCTCTTTCCACCGTTAATTTAGAAATAATTTCATCTTTTCCATTAATTTTTGACTCAAAATCATTGGGGATTTCAGGTTTTTCAGCTGTAGATAAGCTTGAATCCAACTGTTCAATATAATTTTTGAGCATTAAATTTTGTTCTTCTAATTTTTTTTTTTTTTTCAGTAAGAATTTAACTTGATCTTCTAAAGAAGATGGCATTTCTTCCTTGCTTTCTATGCCTTCCTCTTCCTCTATCCAACCTAATGCGGATAGAGCATCTGAAAGTGAATCATCTTTTTCTTTTTTTTCCATAATGTATTATCAACGAAAGGGAGATATTTCATTCATTATTGAGTTTATCTATGTTAAAAATATAAATTGTTTATCTATATATTCTTTTTCTTAAAATTCTAAGAATTTAAATAATAATGGAAAGGAAATATTAAAATAATATTAGATATTTTCGCAATATAGATATATAAAAAATTGGAAGGAAAAAAATATAGTATCATGCAAATTCGTGCATTTACGGAGAAAGATACAGATGAAGTTACTAATCTTATGAAACAATTATGTTCAATAACAAATCAAGAATTTGACGAGGAAAGATGGAAACACTCATTAATAGCGGAATTCAAGAAAGATGTTAAGAATGAAATGATAGTTGCGATTAACGAGATGGAAAACAAGGTTGCAGGGATGGCTTTGGCTTCTATTAGAAAAACAAATTTTGGATTTTTATTTGGAAATATTTCAAACTTAATAGTTGATCCAAATTATAGAGGAGAAGGTTTAGGGGAAGAATTAATAAGGTACTCAATAGATTTTTTTAGAAAGAACCATATTAACTCTGTAAGAATCATTGTTAAAAAGGAGTTAGATGAAAACGTAAGGAGTTTATTTACTAAATTTGGATTTGAAGAAATTTTTAAAGTGGTTGAATTAAAAATATGATAGTTATATTTTTATCTTCTAATTTATTATTTTAAAGTAATTCAAAAATATTTTTTGATACAACATGATAAAAAAATACAAAAAAGGGCAATCTATTTTATTGGCTGGACCTTCTAAAGCAGCATTATTAGAGGGAGAAGTTGAGATTTTTGGAAAAGTTATAAAGGTTAAAGAGAAAAGAGAAAAAATCGATCTTTTAGAACCGAATATAAAAGATCCTAATGTAATAATCATATCAACCGGTATAAGGTATCCTTTATTATTTTTGGAAGATTCTGAGATTGAAATATATGTGGCGAATGAAGACCAGGTTATTGAATTGGAGGTTAATTCGATTCCAGAAAGTTGGATTAGAGTTTCTAATAAAATTATTGAAGATATAAAAAAATTAACTAGTACTACCCCAGCAAAAATAATGGTATTAGGTCTTAGCAGCGGGAAAACGACACTTATTAAATATTTAGCAAATAAATTTTTAGCAGAGGGGTTAAAGGGAGGATATTTAGATTCAGATTTAGGTCAGCAGCAGATGTATATTCCTACAACGATTAATATTGGAATGATAGATTCATATATTTTATCAACTCAAGATTTTATTTCTAAAGACACAAAATTTATTGGTTCTACTTTTCCAAAAGCTGATTTGAAATTTATCTTACCCCACTATTCTAAAGAATTAATTGAAGAATTTTCCAAGGAAAATAAAGAAACTAGGTTCATTCTTATTGATACAGATGGCTGGATCAAGACAGAAACTGGTATACTTTATAAAAAATTTTTTTGTTCCATGATTCAACCAGATTATGTTATCATATTTAAAGACAAGGAAGTAGAAGAGTTAGAGGAAATTGAGAAAGATATAAAAAAACTCAGTTCAAAACCTAAAATCTTTTCAATAGAAGCAGTTAATAACTATTATTTTGAAAGAACTAAAGAGGATCGCCGGTTTTTAAGACAAAGGCAATTTGCTATGGTTTTTGAAAAATTTCGCAAAATTACTGTCCCTTTTAATGAGATAATTCTGATTAAAGAGGATTATGACTTGGAAAATGAGAAAATTATCGAAAAACAATTATATTTAGAAGAATTGGTAAAATTACCTTATCATTATGTAATTGTTGCTTTAAAGACCGAAAAGAATGAACAAATTAATATAGGGCTTCTTTTTAATATAAATACTGAGAAACAATATTTTCTTTTATATTCGGATTTTAGTTATAAGGAGCAAATTAAAATTAAAAAGATCGTAATTGGAAGCTTAAGACTTTCTGTGAAGGGGAATTACCAAGGCTACTTATATCTCTAAAAATTATTTATTATAAGATTCCCCAGAAATTAATTATTCTTTAATAGAAAGGAAAAATCTTACATATTTTTAACAATTATTTGAATAATAGAGGAGAGATTTTGGTGAAGAACATTGAAATTAGATGATTCGGACTTAATTGAGTTATGTAAATATTTTGGGGTAAATTTAATATCATTTAAATCATTGAGAGAATCACAAAATGATAAATACGCCGATAAAATCAGAGAAAGGGCATTAAAAAAACTGGAGAAATCAGAGGAGAATTATTTAAATGAGAAAGAAATGTTTTATGCTGGTGCTATTGATTTTATGGTGGAAGAAAATAATGGGCGTAAAAGATTTTTCATACTTGAGACGAATGGAGGCTCGTCAAGAGGTCTTTCAATCATAACACCTAAACAACAAGGATTGTTATATGATGGATATTTACAAGCCATAAAAAATTCCTTAAAAAACAATAAAAGAGAAGATAGTAAGCTCTTTATTTTAGTTGGCACACCTATTGATGATGCACTGCTTCATGAAAAGATTTTTCTATTAGAATATTTGAGAAAAAAAATATTAGAAATAGGATATAGCGTCAATATTTATACTGAATTAAATTTTAAAGGATTTTTTACGGAAGACGTGGCATTTTTTATCACAGATTATAAAAATATAGCCTTGAATATCTCATTTAGAGATAATTGGGTTATATATAAAGATCAAAAAGTAAATTTATTAATCGGAGATGGAATTGCTCGTAGGATAAAAGATGAAGATTTTAAGCGATTAATAAGAGAAGATTTTCGAAAAATAAATACAACTATTGTTAATCCGATTTTTTTAATTACAGATGATAAATCTTTAACTTATTTGGCTGAATATTTTGCTAAAAGTAAGTTAGAAAAATATCGAGTAAAATATCTGATGTTTAGTAAAGGAATGAATGAAGAGGATTTATTAAAAAAAATGGATTTTGTTGTTAAAAATTATAATACAAATTTTATTATTAAACCAAGTGGTGGATCTGGTGGAGCAGGTATTATTCCTATTAGTTCTGATGAAGATCCCTCGAATTTTAAAAATATTATTAGGAAAAGTAAAGATGAATTTTTCGGAAAATTCCTTAAAATTCGAGATCCATATCCCTATACGATTATGGAAATGGCAAATTTTTCCTTAATTGATTGGAGAAATGGAAATCACACTTTTGATATTAGAATTTATTTGAGTCAAAAAGAAGGGAAAATAATTCCAATTGGTGGTTTAATTAGAATTGCACGTAATTCTTATGGAGGGACATTGAATAAACAGGAGTTTGTGGTTAATTTAAGTGGTTACGATGGAAAAATTGAGGCAGATCGTGCATTAGCAATATCACCAAGTACTAGGGACATATTAAACCTCTCTGATGAGGATTTTGTTGATATGTTTTGTATTGGTTGTGTGCTCTTCAAAAGTATTACTGAAACTTATAATAAAATTATTAATTTTTCAGATTGGAGTAAAATAATTGAATAATTCAAATTATTATATAGATAAGGATATATTAAACAAACTTTTAATTCCACAAGAAAGAGAAAAATTATTAAATGAAATTTTTAATAAATTGGAATTATTTAATAAATCCGATTTTGTTGAGCTTGAATATTTAAAAATATCAGATGGTAAGATACCAGTTTTAACTATTAATCAGCCAAAAAGTTTAGACCAACTAAGAAAACTATATATAATGGTCGCATCTCAACATAATGAGTATTGCGGGCTTTTTGGGCAAATATCTTATCTATTTGAATTAACCTCTACCAAAAATAAGGACCTTATATCCAATGAACTAAAAAATTCTATGATAATTTTATTTCCATTAATGAACCCTTATGGCTTCTTAAACCCCCGATCTGATAATAAATCCGGTTATTATTTGAAAAATGGTGACAATTTAAATAGATATTGGAGGAAGACTTTTATTCCCAATTTTAGGGAGAAAGATGAGGATAATAACCCATATATTATTCCGGAAAATGCTTTAGTCTTTAAAAATTTTATTCAGAAATATTGGGAGAGGGATCTCGAGATATATTTAATCGATTTTCATGAAACATCATTATTAAGAAGATTTACAGAGGATATGGTTAAAAATTTAAATGCTTTCTATAAATTAGAGCATTATTATAAAATGTGGATTGTTGAATATCTCGTAAAAAGAGAAGATTTACCTAAAAGAGAACCATTATTTGTGAAACCCCATAAAGATTTAGATCACCACCATTTTAATATTACTATCAACCAAGGGGAACAGTTAAGAGATAATTTAAGAGAAGCTTGGAAAAAAAATAAAGACAAATTGCCTTTTGCTTACATTTATAATTACAGGAGTGGTGATTTTTGCAGATCAATCGCAAAAAAAGTTCAAAGTCAATTGAAAGATTTCATGTGGGATATAAGACAACCAGCATTTCTTCACCCGGAAGATCATGGATGTTTTGTATGTTTGGGACATTCTACTCGAAGACCAAAAACATTTATATTTGAATTAGAACTTGATAAACAATTTTTCAACCTTTTTGAAGAAATTGAAAAATGTAAAAGTAGTCAAGTCTATTTTGATAAAAAAATTGATAATTTCAATAAAATAATAGATATTGTAAAAGAAACGATGAAAACGGCAGTAAAATTTAATTTTTAAAGAAATTTAACGCTAAAGTTACAAGTGTTAATTCATTTTTTTTTAGTACGTGCCCTCCCTTATTAAAAACTAATGTGTTATTATCATTTAAACATAGAATTTCCTTGTTTTTAATAAAATTCTTAAATTTTACAACTCTATCGTTTTTTGTATGAACTAACATCACTTTTTTAGTAAATTCTTTCCATTCAACCTCAGAACCTGAAAAAATTTGATCTTTAAATTTTTTAATCACATGATAAGGAGATATTGTTAAATTGGTCTCTTCACTAGGAAATTGGTGTATTCCTTTAAAGAAATATCGAAGCCACACAATTGGATTAAAACGAGGAATATTTTCTCTAAAGTCAGCAATCGCAGATACTGCAAATATTTTTTTAATTTCTTCTAAAGGAAAACCTCCACATAAAATGGTCAACGCACCAATACTAAATCCGGCTGTATAAATCTCTTTATTGCCTAATTTATCATTATTTTGAATCCATCTCACAATATGTAAAAAATCATTAATTCTATTCTTAATATCAGCTTTTTTTCCTACTTTTTTAGATTCACCAGTACCACGAGCGTCATAAGCAAGAACTGGATAACCAAAATTTACGATTGGAAGGAAAAAATATTCTAAATCTTCTTTTAAATCTGAAAATCCCTGGGATATTATGATTATGGGTTTATTTTGAGATAAATGAGTTGAATTAGAAATTTTCATTTGATATATTGCACCAGATAAAGATCCCCCATCAACAGAAATGCTTATTTTTTCCACGTGTATATTTTTCAAGTTAATATTATTCCATCTATCAAACCATATATCACGGAAACTCCAATAAACTTCAAATGGAATTAATACAAATAGAAAAGTAATAAGGGATAATATAAAACATATATAAAAAGGATTTTTCCAAGATGCATTGATATAAAAGATAAAAGCAGAAAAGAAAAAATCCACAGTAATTAATATTATTCTTTTAAGATTTTTCGAAAGCATTGTTCCTTAAATTATTTTAACTTAAAAAAAACATAAATAATAGCTATAAAAAAAAAATAAATTCTGAAGAATCTTTTTTTAATTTTTTTAAAGTTGGTTTAAATTAACATTATAGATTTCTATTTGTTGGCTTTATCCGGCGGACAACCATAGTCAGTTCTAATTTTACAATTTCTCTTTGAACTACTTCCCGAACAATTTACGCAAATTGTATCTTTCAACATTTTTTCAATTTCACTTGCTGAACGCCCAGATATTTCTTTATCTGTTTCACTTGCCAGCATCTCATCTTCAATTTTACTCAGATCCTCATAGGTTTGCTCTTCTAAATCATCGTCCCAGTCTTCTAAATTTATTTCATCTTGATCTGGAATGTCCTCAATTTCTTCTTTTTCTTTTACATTTTTTTTTTTACCCATAATATATCATTAATTTTTTACTATGAAATAAATTTTATTTTTAGATTTTATAATCATATTTTAAATTTAAATAAAATAGAAATCTGAAAAATTATACATCTTCAAGCTTTATAATATCCTTTAATTGGTTATAAGCTATGCAATTCTTTCTCTCTTGTTCAGAGCATATTTTAACTTTCCAACATCGATATTCATCACATAAGTAAGCGGGACATTTTTTCCTCTTTTGCTCTAAGCAGTTTTTTATTCTCCAGCATTGAAAAGATGTTTCATAAAATTTGTGAAATTTTTTAGGAAGTTGAGTATAGTCAAAATTTGTCTTTTTCAAATGGTCATCTAATGAGATTGAGTTATAGGTGTTCCAAAATAATAGAACTTTTTCTTTGTTTTCGGGTTGTTGTGCAAAATCAATCATCTTTGCTAATGTTTTTCCAGTATAAGTTGTCTCAATTTTGAAATCTTTCTGTTTTCCTTCTAATTCGTAAGTTTTATCAACAGCTGCCTGACCACGCTTAGTTTTAACACCGTAATTTGAGCCATAATAACCTATCTCTAAATCAAAATCATTTTCATTTATTACGATATCAGGAATAGATTTATCATATTTACGCATAAGTTTAATAACCTTATTTGCAGTTCTTGCAATATTTTTAGTATTTATTACGATTGCATCAGCTACTCTAACTGGTCTAATTTTTGTTTTTAATCCAACAATTTTACATCCAGCAATTAAACCTGCCGCAGTCCCCGTAGAACCACATGGTACAAAGATATAATCTGGCACAGGTATCTCTCCAGCATCTATTTGTTTTTTTAATTCAAAAACTGCATTTACAAAACCTAATGTTCCGAGGGAAGAACCAATGCCCAACAGAGGTGAAGCTCCAATAAGCATTAGATAATAGTTTCGTTTAAACAATCTTACTCCAAGCAGTCTAAGTATTAATCTATAAACACCTTTTACAAATATAATCTTTGCACCAAGATGATGATATAATAATAATGATCGCTGAACATGCCACGTTAATGGTTGAGGAAATAAATATAATCGAGTTTTTAAACCAAATTGATTTCCAACAAATACAGCCGCTAATCCATGGTTTGTACCTATTCCTCCCGCGGTTGCAACGATTTTTTTTCCTGTTTTTAAAATTTTACCATAAACAAATTCGTATTTTCGGATTTTATTTCCTCCATAGAAATCTGTACTTTTATCGTCTCTTTTAATCCATAAATAATTATGTCCTAAATTATTTCCTAAATTTTCCATTTTTTGAACAGGAGTCGGATAATTTCCAATAGCAATCCAAGGAATATTATCCTTTAATTTTGGAAACCTTTCAAAAATAATTGGTATTTCTCTAACCATATTAAAAAGTTTGATTTAACTATATAAAGGCTTTCCTTTTAATCAAGTAAATTTACATTTTTGGAAATGAGATGTTTTAAAGTATGAATTTACTCCATTTAATATAATTCATATTATGATTTAAAATAAATAACTTTATAATCATAAGTTCATTTTTTTGTATTCAAACAAATTTCTTTAATTAAAAATTTAAAAGTGGAAATTAAAATGAGTGAAAAAGAAAAAGATTCAAATGAATTACTAAATATATTAATGATCATTTTGGGTATCATTTTTGTACTGAAAGCGGTTCTGGAGTTCATGGCATGGGGCGGCATATATGTTCCATCTTGGTTAAGTGATTGGGCAACAAATCCTGATGCAGAAGCAGCTCTCGCCATTTTAGGTGGTCAAGGGATAATATCGGCTGTCCTTGGTTTTTGGTGCCTTATCGCAGGTATAAGGATGTTTTCAGAAGAAGAATGGGCTCTTGGCGCGGCTTTGGTTGTTCTTAGCATAATGGCCTTAATGGGTGTTTCTGCTATAATCCGTTGGATTACAGTTCCTGGTGTTTTTGATATTTTATATTGGCCGAATTGGGTAACAATTGCTGCGACAATAATAGGTGGCGTAGGGTTCTTCTGGCTTTTATTCACAAGAAAGAGATACGATTAGATTTTGGAAATTTAAAATTAAAAAATCTTTTTTTTATTTTTTTTTCTTTTCAATAAACAATTAAAAATTCTACATAATTATATTTTCATATTTTTATAATAACACTTTAAATTTTTCAAGATGATTCATTTAATAATGAGAACAAACATAGTTTTTATTATCGATTAGAGTTTAAAGATAAGAGTGACATTGAGAGCAAATAAATTTCAAAGAAACATTTTTAATTATTTAGGGGAAGATAATGATAATGATGTTTCACTTCGAAATTTTATAAGAAGGAAAAACAAAAAAGTAAAGAAAATCGTCGGTGTCCCACACCCTTTTATTAAATGGGCAGGTGGGAAAAAACAATTATTAGAACAAATAAATAAATATCTTCCAAAAAATTTTAATAAATATTTAGAACCATTTATTGGAGGAGGAGCATTGTTTTTTTACTTATTACCTAATAAAGCAATCCTAATTGATAATAATGAAGAATTAATAAATTGTTATAGAGTAATTCAGAATAAAATTGGAGAATTAATTAATTCTTTAAAAAAACATAAAAACGAAAAAGATTACTTTTATAAAATCCGAAGTATTGACAGAAACCTTGTGGAATTTAAAAAGCTCTCAGATGTTGAAAGAGCATCTCGTATGATTTATCTGAATAGATCTTGTTTTAATGGGTTATATAGAGTCAATAGTAAAGGAGAGTTTAATGTTCCTTTTGGTAAATATGAAAATCCTAAATTTTGTGACAAAGAAAATTTATTAGCAGTAAATACGGTATTAAAAGATATTCAGATTATTAATGGAGATTTTAAGGAATGTTTAGAATTAGCTGAAAAGGATGATTTTATCTATTTTGACCCTCCATATCAACCAATTTCGGCCACTGCTAATTTTACTAGTTATACCAAAGAGAATTTTAATAAAGAAGATCAAGTTAGATTGTTTAAAGTTTATGAAGAGTTAGATAATCGTGGATGTAAAGTTATGTTAAGTAATTCGTATAATGAATTTATTTTAGATTTGTATAAAAAATATGATTTAAAAACAGTTCATGCAAAAAGAGCTATAAATTCAGATGCTTCGGGTAGGGGGCAAATTAAAGAGGTTTTAATTATAAACTATTAAAAATAGAAGAATCTCTTCAAATTTTAACTTAATCTTCATGCATTTTCAATTAGTTTAATCCACTTATGATTTAGGATTAGAGTCATTTCATTATTAAGCTTATTTGAATTTGAGTAAAAATTATAAAGATTTACAATCTGGTCCAATATATTTTTCGATTTAAATGTAATTAATTGTTTAAAATTATTTGATTTTATTTTGCGATAAGGAAATATTTCCATTATATCAGGAAAGATATTTCCATTTTTCATAATTTTTAAAATCTCATTGCAATAAATATTATCTTTCTGAATAATTTCGGAGAAATATAGATAATAGACCATACAATCAATTAATTTCTTAAAGAACTTAACAATATTATTAAGAGATTCCTCTTGAATACAGTTGCATTGTTGATCCTGAGTAATTTCATATTTTAATTGATGTAGAAAGTGAAGTAATTTTCCTAGTTTTGAGAAAATTTGGGGAATGTTTGAAGGAAGGGGGATTCTCTTTAAAAAACTTCCATTAAAGCGTAGGTATCCAGAAGCCATATGTAAGGAGCTGAAAAGTGAATTAAAAATATAATCTACACATTTAGAGTTCATAATAACTGAGAGAGAAAATATCTTTTCTACTGAGAGATCTTCTCCTAAAAGCATATAAGCCCCTGTTATATTAATAAAATAACCAAGATCGCAAAATACTGTCATTTCTTTCGCAATTTCTTTAAAAATCAATTTAGGTTTCTGAAGATCACTCCAAAATCTATTAAAAGTTTTATCATAAGGAAAAAATGACATAAATAAACGTCTATTGGCAATTTTTATTTCTTTATTAAATTTAATATGGAATTTTCCAATATTGCTCGTCCCGATCAATATAAGGTCCTTTTCATTATGTCTTTTATTCACAATAAGGTCCAGATATTTTGCCCAATTCGTAAAAGCGAATGGTCTATAGATGAATTTTGAATTTATATAGATTTCTTCAAGTGGTTTAAAATTGGAGATAAGGTAATTTATAATATTAAAATCACCAACAATCGGAATTACTAAGGATGGAATTTGATTAATGTTGGATTGTATAATTTTTTTACTAAGAGATCTTTTAAATAGAAAATCTTCGATGATTTCAAATTTTTGAGCATTTTTAATTGAAATTATATGTTCAGAATTCATCATATTTTTTGATTTTAGGAAAGAAATAATTATTGGATAGATTGAGGCATTTTTAAAGATTTTTAATGAAGAAATATCTAATATTTCAAGAATTTTTGTTTGATTTATAAGTAGATTTCTAATTTTTAGACCATAATCAGCTGAAAGAAATTTATTTGTTATAATGAAAGAGCAATATCCTTTATTTTTCAATAATTGATATGCTTGTTCTATAAATAAAATAGAAATATCATATAATTTATAAGCAGATTCATATTTTTGCTTTAGAATTTGCTTATTAAAGGAGGATTTCATTTTTTTATTTTCAATATATGGAGGATTTCCTAATATAATATCGAATTTTTTAAAATCAACGACTTTATCTTCAATCAAAAAATTACCAAGAATTATATTTTTTTTAAATAAATCATGTTTTTGGGTTGCTTTTCTATTATAAAGCCAGTTTATTAGGCGTAATTGACATAATTCAATGGCTTGTGTGTCTAAATCTACGCCAAATAAATTGCGTTCAATAATTAATTTTTTTATGTTAAATTGGTCTTCAGCGGGATTTAAGATCTTAAATAGTTGAAAGAGGATATTAGCCATTGATATTAAAAATCGGCCAGTTCCACAAGCGGGATCGAGTATTCTTATTGATTTAAGTAAATCTTTTAATACTTTTGTTAAATTATTATTAGCTTTTAATAATGATTTTAGTGATGAAAAATTTGGTTCTTTAATAAGATCGAGATATTTAGAGATTTCCTGTTGTCTTAATATAGTGTTTATATGATATTGAATACTTTTTAAACAAATATATCTGCATATTATTTCTGGAGTATAAACAGTTCCTTTAAGTTTCCCACTCTTTTTATTATTAGAAAGTTGGTTTTCAAAATCTTCGATTTTTTTTTGAATTTCATCGAAGTTTTCAAATATTGTTTTTTCCATCTAAAATTAATTGATTTTTTTATAAAATAAATCTTTTTTAATAATTTCAACTATAAGATAATTAAATTAAAAAGGTTCAAAATGAGATAAAACCGGCACCTGTTATGGTGGAAATTCCTAACCAAGAAATTGCAAAAAAGATAATGGAAGATCTAAAAGAAAATGAAAGTTATAGGAAAACTGCAAAAGATTGGGAAGGAGCTATTACAATAGAGTTTTTATCTGATGGTAATAAATTAAAAAAAAATTATGATTTATGGCACGGAAAAGTTAGAAGTGTGGAGTTCATTGGTGGACCATCCGAAAAACCTTTTGAATGTTATATTTCGGCAAATGAGACTAATTGGAGAAGATTATTTAAAGGAGAAATAGACCCGACTATTGCGATGAGGATGGGCAAATTTAAATTTCAAGGTAATTTGGATAAGTTAATGTGTAATACAAAAGTAACACCCTACATTTTGAAATTTCTAACAAAATATCTCAAGGATTGGTGATTCTTTCAAAAAAATTTGTCTTATTATTTAATTTTATTAAAAAAATGAAAAAAAAAATGGTTATAAAAGGTATTAGAGATAAAGTTGCAATAATTGGTGTTGGTGCAACAAAATATGGAGAATTATGGGATGAAAATCAATTTTCTTTATTGATTAAATCTACCGATGAAGCAATGGCAGATGCTGGAGTGAAAAGAGATGAGATTGAAGCAGTTTGGATGGGAATATATTATTATTTTACTGGACTTTCAGGTGGAACTTTTGCTGATGCTTTAAAATTGTGGGGAATACCTATTACAAGAGTAGAAAATTATTGTGCTTCAGGTATGGATGCATTTAGAAATGCATGTAATGCTGTCGCTTCAGGTGTTAATGATGTAGTTTTAGCATGCGGTGTTGAAAAAATATTGGATGAGGGTTCCCGAGGTTTACCTGGATTTCGAAAATTTGGTCATCCAATTTATCCAAGACCTTCTGCCCCTGCGATATTTTCACTGGCAGCTACACGTAGTTTTAAAGATTATGGATGGACCAAGGAAGATTTAGCGAGAGTTGCAGTAAAAAATCATGATAATGGAGCACATCATCCTAAAGCCCATTTTAGAAGGCCAGTTTCATTAGAAACGGTTTTAAACGCTCCAATGATTGCAGATCCTTTGGGTCGATACGATTGTTGTGCTATTTCAGATGGTTCAGCAGCATTGATATTAACGAGTCCAGAGCTTGCACCGAGTTATGCCCATGGAGATGATTATATTTTAGTAAAAGCTAATGCATTAGCTGTTTATACAGGAATGCCTTGGTATTGGCCGAACTTCGATTTCACTTCATTTCCAGCGACCAGAAAAGCAGCTGAATTAGCATATAAAGAAGCAGGAATAACAAATCCTCGTAAAGAAATTGATTGCGCTGAAGTCCACGATTGTTTTACAATTACTGAATTATTAAATTGCCAAGATCTTCAATTTTGTGAAAGAGGACAAGCAGCTGAAGAATTGAAGAATGGTACGTTTAACTGGGATGGAGAAACTGCGATTAATCCATCTGGTGGTCTTAAAAGTTTTGGTCATCCGATTGGTTCTACAGGTTGCCGTATGCTCTATGAAGTAACCAAACAAATTCAAGGAAGAGCAGATGGAAGACAGGTTCCAGACGCAGAAATTGGGCTAGCCCATAATTTGGGTGGCGCCTACACTGTATGTTCCGTTACAATCTTAAGTCAAAATAAATAGAATAATATTTTCATCATACATTATCTTTTAAGGTAATTTAAAATAGTGTTTTTTATATTGAAGTCATAAAGAAATGGCAAATAAAAATGAAAAATATCAATATAGGTTTTGATGAATCTCATAATAATAAATTAAAAATTGAAGAGACCGCATTTGCAGACTTTTTGGAGTTTTTACTTGATTCAAATTTTAAGATTGGAAAAATCGAGGCTGGTGTAACTTATGAAAAGTTATCAACATATGATGTTTTTATTATTGGGGTTCCTACAGAATCTTTAATCGAAACGGATGAAATTACTGATTTAGTTAAATATGTTCATGATGGAGGAAGCTTATTAATTCTAAATGATCAAGGTGGCGATTATGAGAATCAAAATAATTTATCAGAACTAACAAAAAATTTTGGTATAACATTTAATAATGATACTTTATATGATGGGCGATATTTTTCTATTGAGAATTCCCGGCCAGTAATAAGGGATTTTAAAAGTCATTTTATCACACGAGATATTTCAAGCATTATTCATTCTAATGGCTGCACATTATCAATTGATAAATCAATTGAAAAAGACAATATTGATGTTGATTATATTGCCTATTCTTCCAAAGATACTTCATGGCATGAATACTTCAATGGAAGTGATTGGGTTGAGGAACCAGTAAGTGAATTACCAGTAATTGCAGTAGGACATTATGGTTCAGGTAAGATTGTAGCTTTAGCAAATATGTCTTTGTTTTCAAGCTTACATGATTCTTATGGAATAAATGCTGAAGATAATTTTAAATTGATCTCAAATATTGTTTCCTGGCTATTAAATAAGGCCGAATCGGAAGAAACAAGGGAAATGCAACCTATTTATTTAACTACGCCTATAGACCAGGATATGTTCTATTGGATGAAAGAACAGGTTGGAAAGAAAAAATGGAACAATATTGGGGATGTAATTAATTTTGCGTTAAGAGTACTTAAAATAAGGATGAAACGAGAGATTGAGGAGGAAGAAGAATAGCAGAATAGAAATTCAAATGTTTAAATAAAATAAAACTCATAAATCGTTATTTTTAAATCAAATTAATATGTAATCACGTTAAATTTGAGTTATTTTTAAAAATGATAAAAAAAATACTTCAATCACCTTTTTCTGCAAAAAAAATTAGCTTTAATGACTTTATTGATATTATTGAAAAGAGCAAGATTATATTTGAAAAGGAACCTTATGTATTAGAATTAAATGCATCATCTCCTCAAGAAAAAATTCTAATCATAGGAGATATCCATGGAAACCTTCCCTCTTTAATTAAAATCAAAGAAAAAATAGATGAAATAAAACCTAAAATGATTCTTTTTTTGGGAGATATTGTTGACCGAGGACCTTATCAATTAGAATGCCTATGCTATATTTTATCCTTGAAGATTTTAGAACCAAATCGTTATTTTTTACTAAAGGGAAACCATGAGACTATTGAAGTTAACCGAAATTATGGATTTTTGGATGTTCTTATGAATAAATTTGGTGATACAGAACGTATTAAATATCTTTTAGAATTATACAACTCCCTCTCCATTTGTGCCATAATTAATAAAAAAATATTTTGTGTGCATGGGGGAATTCCTGAAGATATTGAAATTATCAATAAATTAAAAAAATTGGATAAAAAACCAAATTTGATGAGTGATCCTGAAATCTCTAATGAAGTTTTTCAAATGATATGGAATGATCCTATTGAACATGAAGCAGCTCCTTATTTTGCAGACAATTATAGAGGTGAGGGTATAAAACGATATGGTTATAAAGCATTTGAAGAATTTATGGAGCATTATGGTTTTAAATCTTTAATTAGATCACATGAAATATTTTCTCCTCATGGTTATCAATACTTCTTTAATGGTAGATTATTGACGATTTTTTCGTCAAATAATTATCGAGGTCAATTTTCACCTAATCCAGCAACGATCGCTTTAATTGAAGACACGAACGTCAAGTTAATTATATTGTAATGATTTTTTAAAATAAAATTCCTTAATCAAATTTAATTAATTAGGCTAATTTGAAAATGAAAGCAATTAAAGGTCAAGTAATATCAGTCTATAAATCTGCTTTTTCTGATCCGTTAATAATTGTTAAAGGTGAGGTTTTAACAATTGGTGTGAAAGAAACCGAGTGGAAAGAATGGGTATGGTGTATTAACCAATTTGGTAGAGGAGGATGGGTTCCGGAAAAATATATCGAGAAATTAAATGATAAAAAATGTAAGGCTCTCAGAGATTATAATGCAACTGAACTTACTGTGAAAATTGGAGAAGAATTAGTAATTAACAATGAAGTAAGCGGTTGGGCTTGGGTTACCAACAAGAGAGGTAAAAGTGGTTGGGTACCATTAGAAAATATACAAATAATTTAAAATTAATTTTATGAAAAATTAAAGAATTAATTCTGGGAATTTTTCAATTAGTTCTGGGTATTTCTTTATCTCATTTTTCCATCTATCTTCTGCATCAATATCTAATATTATATTATACTGCTTAATTGTTTTTTCTGTTGGAACATAAATATCTGCGCTTATTTCTGTATCATTTTTAAGAAAAATTTTAGTTGCAATTCGAGAATAAAGTCCTAATTTTACTCCTTCAAAAGTGTCGAGTTGAATTAATTGATCAAAATTAACATCACATTTCAAACCCCAAAATTGTGCATTTTTATCTGGCAAAACGTATGGAAACCAATTCCCTGGGGGTAATATTCTTCGATAATTTCTGACTAAACGTACTTCAACATTTTTATAATTTTTCCATAGATTATTAGTGATAAATGTTCCATATGCTGCTAATGTAGTCAACGGTTGAGAGTGTGAATTGTTTTTCATATTGTTCCAAATAAGAGTAAACTTTAAAATTTTCTAAATTTAATTAAAAATAAGTTAAAATTTTTAGAGAAATTATTTAAATCTATAATATTTCAGACGCATCTGGTTTAATGAACAATAGATTATTACCTCTTATGAAGATCTCAGAATATTTGGCTACAGCTGTTCCATCCATAAATTCTGTGGCATCTTCTATTATCATATTCATATAAGAGTCAATTTCTTTCATTTTACCTCGGTATTCCGTTCCGTCTTTTAATCTTAGTAGAATAACGGAATTTACTGCCTTTTCTAGAATTTTGAGTGGGTCTCGTTCCATTTTATTAATTTACCTGATAATTTTTCTCTTTGATTAAAAACAATATTAAATATAATTATATACTTTTAAAAAATACTCTTAAATTAAAATCTTTTTAATTTTTTTACGTTATTAATTTCAATTAGAATGAGAAATTTGAAAGCAAAAAAATTGGATAAGAAGAAAAAGATTATTGAGGATTATAATTCTTCTGCCAAAATTTATGATAACCGATATAAAATAATTCAAAATTATAAATTCAAGCTATTAATTGAAAATCTTGTTTTTAAAAGCGGAATTTATCTAGATGCAGGTTGTGGAACAAATTTATTTTTGGATTACCTTAATAAAGAAAAGATTACAAGAAATATTAGATTAATTGGTTTAGACATATCTTTTAATATGCTAAAGAGTGCAAAAGAAAAACAAAAAAAATCTTGTTTAATCTTAGGAGATATTGAAAATCTTCCATTTAAAAGGAATCTTTTTGCCGGTTTTATTTCGATTACCACATTTCAAAATCTAGCTAATATTAATAAAGGTATTGAAGAGTTGATTCGGGTTTTTAAAAGTAACGGATTATTAGCCATTACGATTTTAAAAAAAAACTTCAGTTTAAATGAAGTTAAAAAATTATTTCAATCACATTTTCAAGATTTAAATTATATTCATGATAATAAATGCGAAGATTGGATTATTTTAAGAGATAATCGATTTTAAAATTTCTTCAGCATTACTCTCTACATTAAATCTCTTTTTAAAAAATAAACATATATTTTCAATATCCCTTTTCAAAATTGATAATCCATTAGGATGGCTCTTGGGGACCCACTGTGGCCAATCTATTATTAAAATATCGCCTTCAGAATTTATTAAGACATTAAATTCTCCGAGATCTCCATGAATTATACCCGCATTTTTATAAATAATACTTATTTGATTAATTATATCTTCAAAAATAAATACTGGATCTTCTATATCGATGAGATTATTAAGTTCTGTTCCTTCAATAAATTCCATTATTAAAATATGACGATTGATCCCAATCGGTTTTGGAATATTTAGTTCTAATGGAGCAATTTTTAAAAGGGCTTCGTATTCTCGCATAGCAGCAAGTCGATTAATGTAAAGCCAGGAAAAATGGCGTCTTTCACCAACAAATATTCTTAATTGTTTTACCTTTCGGAAACTTGTCCGGCCAATTCTAAAAATTTTCATAGTCATTTCTTCATTATCATCGTTTATGCACTTATATACATCTGCTTCTTTTCCTTTCCCAATCTCTACCCCAAGTTGAGAGATTATTCCTTGTCCAACTAGAATATGAAAAGCGAGCATATCATACCCAATTGAATTTAATTTATAACTAGTCTCTCCCCTTGAATCACGAATTATTAAATTATTTTTATGAATTTTATTGAGACGGAATAAAACTTCCTCCATTTTCAATTTAGAAAAAAAACAGATATCACTCATTTTTACGGTGGCAGCTCTTCTCATACCCCGTTCAATCGCTCTTAATACGCGGAAGTCTTCCTTTTCCATTGATTTTATAATTTTAGCTACTTCCAAACCTTAGTTTCTCTTTAATTTATATTGTAAATATACTCAATTTAACTAATACAATTGAAATAATTTATTATTAAGGTAAATCATGATTGAATATTTAAGGTATTATTTTTCATCAAGCTTTTGAATGTTTAAATATCCAAAAGATAGAGTATATAGTAGGGAAAACCAAGATTATAATTCCAATAAAATTTATAAGTAAAAATATTCCTAAATCACTTTTAGAAATTAAATAGAATGTTGTAGTCGAGCCAGATTGAAATAAGAAAAGAAATATTCCTTGGGAGATATATATTAGAAAGCCTATGGACATTATAACTCCAATTGCTGCTATTATAATTAATATAAGGCGGTTTATTATCAAGGATAGAACTTGATTTCCAATAGAAAAAAGGAGAAAAATGATAATTAAAATTTGAGAAGTTAAAATCCACCTATCATATACTTGTGCATTAATTTGTAAGTTTCCATTTGTTTGAACCCATGATAATGACGATAATAAGTTAATATAATATGAAAATGAGAGAATAGTCCCAATTAGTCCTAGTATCAGATAAAGGTTTAAATAAATGGTTCTCTTTAAGATTATTTTCTCTTTTTTACCATATTTTTTCAATAAGTTCATTAATTGCTTTTGAATTTCTGGTGGAATAGTATCTTTTAAAATTTCAAGTTTAAAATTTTGATACTTCTCTTGTATTAATGATAGTGATTTAAAACCAAACTCCTTCTTTTTCTTTTTTGATTTTGGACCTTGCCATAAATACACAATTTTATTCTTCTCGTCTAAAAATATTGCAAGATCATGAAGTAAAAGGGTGCTTTCTTCTTCAATCCAATTTTCTAAATTTTCATCAAAAATGAATATTTTCATGTATAGGATTTGTAATTAAATTGTTATAATTAAAATTTTAAAGAAATTGTGTAGTTAAATTTTTACTTTTAATATATTCCCATGATTGATTAATATATCGTTTATATTCTTCTATTTGTTCATTGCTTAATCTTTTAAATCTCTTTTGAACGGATAAATACAGTTCAATTGGTTTTCGCTTTGCTGGATCTAAAAGTCTTTTACTTGGATTAGATAATAAGAACTTTCCATTTTCAATCTCATATAATGGCCAAAATCCCGTTTCAACAGCTAATTTTCCTATTTTAATCGTATCTTTTGTGGAAAATCCCCAACCTGGTGGGCAAGGAGATAAAATATGGATATATTTTGTTCCCTTAATTTCCTTAGCTCTTTTAAATTTTGCATAAATATCTAATGGATAAGCTGCGCAAGAAGTTGCAACATAAGGAATATCATGGGCTTCTAAAATTTTTGGCATATTTTTTTTATGTTCTGTTTTTCCATATATTGGAGTTGTTGTAGTAATTGAACCATAAGGAGTTGATCCAGAACGCTGAACACCAGTATTCATATAAGCTTCATTATCATAACAAGCATAAATAAAATTAGTTTTTCTTTCAGCTGCTCCGCTTAAACCTTGAATTCCAATATCCGTAGTCCCTCCATCACCCGCGAATGCAACACAAGTAACCTTATCATCTTTTCCCATAGCTTCCAAGGCTGCCTCGATTCCACTTGCGCTTGCTGCTACAGTAGCGAAGGGTGTATTAAGCACTGATATTTTATCAACACTTGTAAATCCTTGCATCCCATGCAACACCGTAAGACATGAGGCAGGAACTGTAATAATTGTATTGGGACCTAGAGCTTTTAAAGCTGTGCGATAAATAAGTGATAATCCACAACCAGAACACATACGATTACCAGGCAGTAAAAATTCTTCTTCAGGAATGTCGTATAATTTAACTTTATCAGCCATTTTTTATTTTACCTCCTTTTGTAAGAAATCTAATTCATCAAGCTTTAATCCAATAAATTCCGTTTGTTCAGAATATTCATTTTTTTTCTCCAAATTAATCGCTCTATAAACTCCCTCGATTAGATCCTCAGCGATTACATCTCTACCGCCTAATCCTACAATGTATCCTTTTATGAATGGTCTGTTTTTCGATTGGTACAATGCACTCTTCAATTCATAACAGAGAATTCCTTCATAACCATAACCGATATCTCTATCGAACACTACTATTAGTTTTGCATCTTTAAAAAGTTCTCGAAGATATTTAGTGGGAAAAGGTCTGAATAATTTTAAACTTATAAGTCCAATTTTTACGCCTTTTTCTCTCAATTTGTCGATAACTAAGCGTGATTCTGAAGCAACAGAACCAACTGCAAAAATATACATCTCGGCATCTTCTGCTCTATATGTTTTATAAATTCCATTTCCGTAGGAACGACCGAATTTTTCTGCAAATAAATCATGAACTTCTTTAACTTTATTTATAGAATTTTCTATAGAGCGTTGAAGTGAATATCGAAATTCATAATACCCAGGCGCAGTTCCCTCCTCTCTTTTAACGATATTTGGAGTTGTAACAGGACAAACTCCCTTTACAATATTCATATCTCCTAAGTTAAGATGATGCTTCAATGGGGGTAAAAATTCATCAATTTTATTTTGGGGTTCCAATTTAACTAACATGGAGGTATGGGATAATATATATCCATCATAATTTACAAAAGTTGGGACATAAACACTGGGATCTTCTGCAATTCTATATGCTTGCAGGTTAGTATCATAAATTTCTTGATTATCTTCACAAAACATTTGTATCCATCCAGTATCTCTAACTGTGAATGCATCTTGGTGGTCAGTCCACACAGACCATGGTGCTCCAACAGATCTCATAGCAATATTCATAACAATAGGTAAACGATTTCCTGCCGCCCAACATAAAATCTCATACATTAATAATAATCCGTGAGAAGATGTTGCAGTATACACTCGAACACCTGTGGCAGATGCCGCCACACATGCGGTGAGAGCAGATTGTTCTGATTCTACCCTAACCATACGCGCATTTAACTCCCCACTTTCAATAAAAAATGAAATTTTTTCAACGACTGGACTCTGTGGTGTGATTGGATACGCTGCTACAACTTGAACTCTAGCGCCCTTACATGCATTAGCTGCTGCATGATTTCCGGTCATAATTTGATATTCTTCCACGCTTGTCACAGTTCACTCTCCTCAACCATTTTTATTGCTTTTGGCGGACACACTTCCGCACAAATTCCACAACCTTTACAATATTCATAATTTATTTTTGGAGGGATTGTTCGGCTGATGACACCATCGGGGCAAAAGATCCAACAAAAATGACAAACATCTTTATTCATTTTCACGACACTACATTTATCAAGATCTATTTTTGGCTTGAACCTACTCCAAGAGCCGGTTTTTCCAGCTTCTCCTACAACTGGCTTTTGAACAGATGCTAAAATTATCTCATGAACTTTTTGATCAACCATTTTTTTTCCTTTTATTTTTTTTTTTTTATATAATTTCTTATTACTCTTCCTTATTGTAAAACTCTTTTTATATTAAAAATCCAAATTGTTTAAGATAATTGCAGTAATAACAATTGATATTTAATTAAATGATTATACACATCATTATTTTTATTTTTATTTTTTTTTCTCTCTTGTTCTTAATCTTGAATTATTTCTTGGTTTAGATCTAATAATAAATAAAATTATTGTTATGCCAGTCAATACCTCTGTGATTTCTCATTATCAAAAATATTTCGGTAATCTTTTAGTAATTTCTTGCCATAATGATGACATCTTAATTATACGATGAAATAAGAGAGATCGTTTTTCAAACAGCTTTATTTTCCGTTCAGCCCGTAAAGAGTTTTACCGTTCCTTATTTAGACCCAAATACATAAATACTCGAGGAAATATTAATTTAATAAAAATAAGTTGGAAAATTAAAGGTTCTGTTATTATGAGTTTAAAAGAATTAGAGTACTTATTTAAATATAGTAAAAATGATTTAGATCAATTAAATGAAAAAGAAGGACAAAAATTAATTAATCTTAAGCGTGAAGGACTCGTAATTGAACTATGTGATATTAACCAAAAAGGATTTATTAGATTGTTAAATATCACGATTAAAAATCATATACCAAGAAATTTTTACTTTCCTTATCTTGAAAGATTATCAATTTCCATAGATAATATCGAAGATTGTAAATTCCTTAAACAAAATAGAAATTTAAAAGTCTTAACGATGTCTTATTGCAATCTGAGAGGAATGATAGGAATAGAGAACCTTATTGAACTTGAGAAACTAAATCTAAGACATAATCAAATTTCTAAAATAGAAGGGCTTGAGAATCTCAAAAATCTTAAGGAATTAAACCTATCTTATAATCAAATCAACCGAATTGGAGGATTAGAGAACCTTATAAATCTCGAAGTTTTAAATCTTTCCAATAATAAAATTTCCAAGATAGAGGGGCTTGAGAATCTTACCAAACTCAGATATTTAGATTTAAATCAAAACCAAATTAATTCTCTTTCAGGATTGACCTCGCTTCAAAATGTGGTTATGATTGAATTAAATGATAATAAAATCACCAACCTTCACGGACTTAGAGATTTTGTCTCTTTGGAAAATCTTGAAAATTTAGAGATCGCACGAAATTTTATCACTAAATTAAATATAGCTAACGATATTCCTAATCTTCAAGACCTTAGACTCTACGGAAATCAAATTACCAAAATAACCGCAGTCAAAAATCTTTCGAATCTTCAAAGACTTGAAATTAGCGGGAATAAAATAAAAAGAATAAAAAATCTTTCAAATCTTAATAATCTTGAGTACCTTGGAATTTCTGGGAATCCAGTTAAATCATTCTCTGGAATTGAAAGTTTGCCAAGTCTGGATGGCATATCATATCTTGAATTACAGAACTATACCCAGAAACAAATCAAAAAATTTGAGAAGTACTTTGAGATATTCGGATTTCATACCAGGGTTTGTGAGATTGAAGAAGATGAAGAGTCTGTTAATATTGAGTTTATAAAATATCGATAATTTTTGGAATAACCAAAAATATTTGGTTTAAAATTTAAGAGATATATTGATATTAAAAATGAACACATTCTTTTGCAGTAGAAATAAGGGGATGATTTACATTGAAAAATTTTTTTCGTTTTAAATTCATGATTTTTGATATGTTTTACGGAATGTTTTATTTCAATATAATTTCTTTAATTATGATGTTGAAATTATGCAATAGTATTTTCTTCTCTTTTTGAATTTTAAATATTAAATATAAAAATTTTCGGTCTTAATCATCCAAAGGATTGAAGAATTGTTCTATTTAATGTTTAAGGAATTTTTTAATATTCTTTATCCATAATAAATTGCTCAGTAAATAATATATATTAATTAAAATTAAACTTAATAATATATTTTTCAAAAATTGAGGAGCATAGTAAGTTTTGCTACCTCTTCAGCAAGAGAACTGTTAAATTCTCCCTTTTTTTTCCCCATTACTTTTATTATGGCTTTTTTCATGGATTCCAAATCAATTGTATCTAAAGCCTTTGTTAATACCCCTAAAATTGGAGTATTAACTATGGGAATGTCTTCTAAATACAGATCTCTTTCAATACAAAATTTATTTATATTTGCAGATGCAATTTTTATGTTATTCGCGAGATTATAAAAATTCTTTAATTCTTCAGGTGTTTTTTCAGAATTAATTATTAATATTCCATTTTCCTTAATATTTTTAATACTATCCGGGGTTATGACCGTCTCATCTAAAACAATGGCAATATCTGGACGTTTAATTTGTGCTCGGGTCCAAATTTTTTTATTTTTTGAGATACGAGCAAATGCCTGAACTGGAGCTCCTCTGCGTTCAGCTCCAAATGATGGAAATGCAACAACATCTTTATAGTTTCCGCTTAAATAGGCAGCTTCTACAATTATTTGGGATGCTAATACACATCCTTGTCCTCCGCGACCAAAAAATACAATTTCGGTTATTTCTTCTACATCCGACATTTCTTGCTGGTACCCTTTTTTATATTAAGAAATTTAATAATTTAATGTAATTTCTTTAAGAATAATAAAAAAATAAATTAAAAATTTACTGATAATAATAAATAAAATTAAATTAAAGATATCTAATATTATAAAATTAACAATTAATTGTGATTTGTTATGAAAAATGAAACAGGTTATTTTGAAGGATTTGAACAACGGAAAATGTTTTATCAATATTGGTTACCCGATTCTGGAGAGATTAAGGCATATTTAATGGCAATGCATGGATGGGGTACACATTCAGATAGAATGGCTGTACCTGCTAAATATTTCATCGAAAAAGGTTTTGCAGTATATTCATTTGATTTAAGGGGACATTGGAGAAATGCAGGAGATCTGAAAGGACATGTAAAATCTTTAAACCATATCCAACAAGATATTCAAATCTTTTTTGATTTGATTAAGAAAGAGGCAGGAGAAAAAAAAGTTTTTTTAATAGGGCATTCATTTGGAGGAGCATTATCTTTAATATATGCGATAGAGCATCCTGAACTTCCTGGAGTTTTGGTATCATCTCCAGAACTAGGTTTATCATTAAAATTGAATCTTACTCAAAAAATTGCTAAAGCCATTTTCCCACTATTAGTGAAAATTGCTCCAAAAGCACAAGTAGCTATTGAGTTAGTGCAGGAAGATTTAACAAGTGATCCAGAGATCTTAAAGGAGCATATTGAAGATCAGGAGAAGTTGGTTGTGATTACAACAACAACTTATGGCGTAATGGAAAAAGGTATGAAATATCCACTTAAAAATGCTAATAAATTGAAAGTTCCTTGTTTAATAATGCAAGCTGGCAACGATAAAATCATCGATCTTGAAAAGACAAAAGAATTTTACGAGAAATTAGAAATTGAGGACAAAAAATTCATTTCATACGAGGGATTTTTACACGAATTGTGGAATGAGAAAGAGCGGCATAAAGTTTTTAAGGATATGGAAGAATGGTTGAATAACCATCTATAATTTTTTAAATATATTTTTTCTTATTTTATTTTTTAACTTTTACTTCGCACCTTAAGAAAATATATTAAACATGTTTTTCTAACCAATCACTAAGATCTTTTAAGACCTTTTCCCGATCTTCTTCTACTTCATTATAAACCTCGTGATATAAACCATCGTAAATAATAATGGTTTTATCTTCCATTTTAAATATGTCTTTAAGAATTTCTGTTCCTGCCATTAATTTATCTTCTGAGCCACATTGAACTAATAATGGAAGTTTAAAAGTATTCACAAATGTTTGAACTTCATTGAAATATTTTAACACCTCAAAGCTAAGTCTCATAGAAATTTTATCTTTATGAACATGGGGGTCTTGTTCGTAATTTATTACTACTTCAGGGTCGTGGCTGAGTAATTTTGCATCAAGTCCTGTACTTATTTTCATATGTGGCGCAATTGTTGAGAAGAGTTTAGCTATAAATTTTAAAAATCTACTTACTTTTCTGCCAGCTTTTGTACCTGTGCCCGAAAGGATAAGACCATTTAACAAATTTTCATATTTCTTTGTGAAATATACCGCAATAAATGAACCCATAGAGTGACCCAGCATAAAAATTGGTAAATTAGGATGTTGTTTTTTTATTATTTCATATAACAGTTTTTCATCTTCTACATACTGATCAAGAGAATCTGCATAATTTCTTTTTCCTTCGGATTTACCTTGACCTCTACGATCATCAGCATAAATAACATAATCAAGTGGAACTAACTCATTTACAACATTCAAATATCTATCAGAATGACTACCAAATCCATGTACAATCTGAATAACAGCCTTTGGAGTTTCTGGAAACCATGCTTGATAATATATTTTTAATCCTTTAATACCCTCAAATTCACTTTCTAAATGCTTCATAAAATAACTTTCTTCTATTAATCATTTTTTAATTAAAAAGAATTAAAATCTAAAAAAAAGTTTTGTATTATGTTATCATCTTAATAAAAATCATTAAAATTTAACGGAGATATTTTATTTAAATTAAGAAATTATATTTTAATTAGGTAAATAATTAAGGAAATTAGTGATATACTTCTCAATGAGTTCTTACAAGGACTTAAACCCCAATAAACTTACGCCTATGATGCGTCATTGGTACGATATTAAATCCAAATATTCAAATCAGTTGGTTGCATATCGGATGGGAGATTTTTTTGAGTTCTTTTATGATGATGCAATTAGAATTTCAAAATTATTAGGTATTACGCTCACAAGAAGAACGTTTGGAGGAAAAGACTCGTATCCATTAGCTGGTGTTCCACATCACTCTGGAAATTATTTTAAAAATCTTGTGAATTTAGGAGAAACTGTTGTTATTGTGGAGCAGCTAGAGGACCCAGCAGATGCGAGGGGAAGAATTGTCAAGCGAGGTGTAGTGAGGATAATGTCACCTGGAACAATTATCGAATCGGATATGCTTAAAACAAATGAGAATAATTACATTTCTTCGATTTTTAAAGGTAAAAAAGGCTATGGGATTGCATTTGCCGATTTATCAACTGGAGAATTTTCAACCACTCAATTTGAATCAAAAGAAGGTATTGCTGAGGAAGATCTTTTAGCGATTTTTTCTCGATATAGTCCAGTTGAGTTAATTGTTCCCTCTAATCTTTATCAAGATGAGGATTTCATAATAAAAATTAAAGATATTAGTAAATGTATAATAAAAGAATTTCAAGATTATGTTTTTGAATATGAAAATGGATATTCCATAATTGTTAAGCATTTTAATTTGAGTAATCTTGAACCTTTTGATTTAGAATATTTACAAATAGCAGTGCAAGCCTCTGGTGGCTTACTAGCATTTTTAAAGGAAACTCAAAGAGATATTATACCAAATATTTTTCAAATTAAGGTTATTAAACAAAAGGACGTATTAAATTTAGATTATTCTACTCAGAGAAATTTAGAACTATTAAGGAATATTAGGGACCGAGGAAAAGATGCAACTCTTTTTTCCATTTTTAATCATACTCAAACGCCTATGGGTGGTCGTTTATTAGCTAAAATTATTGTAGAACCACTTATAAATAAAGATCAAATTAACCAACGATTAGAAATCGTTCAAAAATTTAAGGATGATGTTTTTTTAAGGTCTGATCTTCGGGATAGACTTGAGAAAATGGGGGATCTTGAGCGAATTATTAATAAGATTAATTATTCTCGTTCTGCAAATGCGAGAGATTTATTAAATTTGAAAAATTCACTCGAAATAATTCCAGAAATTATAGATTTGTTGAAAAAAGGAAAAACTCCAGAATTAGAAAGTTTTTTAAAAAAAATTAAAGATTTTTCAGTAATTCGAGACTTAATTAAGAATTCCATTGCAGAAAATCCTCCAACTACCATAAAAGAAGGTGGAATAATTAAAGAAGGTTATAATCAAATAGTCGATGAATATCGAGACATAATCAATAATGGAAAAAGTTGGATGTTAAAATTTGAGAAATCGTTAAAACGACGTTTTGCAATACAAACAGGGATTAAGGTATCGCATAATAACATTTTAGGATATTTTATAGAAATTACTAATGCTACAAAATCCAAAATTAGAAATTTTCCCGAAGAATTTATATCAAGGTCGTCTATAAAAAATGCTGTAAGATATAAAAGTAAAGAACTCAATGAATGGGAGGAAAAAATTATAACAGCTGAGGAATCAATTAATGATTTGGAGTATCAACTGTTTTCAGAAATAAGAGAGAAAGTAATTATGCACACTGTTGATATTGGAAACGTTTCTGAATCAATTGCAATGATTGATGTATTATGTACTTTTGCTGAAATTGCAGAAAAATATGATTATTGCAGACCGATTATACGAGATGATGATAAGATAATTATCAAAGATGGGCGTCATCCTATTGTCGAACAGATTAATTTTTCAGAACCATTTATACCAAATGATTGCTATATGGATACTGAGAAAGAACAAATCTTGATAATCACAGGACCGAATATGGCAGGAAAATCAACATTTTTAAGACAAGTGGCATTAATTTGTTTGATTGCACAAATGGGGAGTTTTGTCCCAGCAAAATCGGCGGAAATTGGGATTATTGACAGAATTTTTACAAGAATTGGAGCCTCAGACGACCTTGCGAGACGATTAAGCACTTTCATGATAGAAATGAACGAAACTGCAAAAATCCTTAATTATTCTACTCCAAAAAGCCTTATAATCATTGACGAGTTAGGGAGGGGGACATCATCCTCAGATGGAGGTGCAATAGCAATAGCAACTTTAGAAAAATTACATTCCATGAAAGTAAAAACTTTATTTTCTACGCATTTTCATCAGCTTACCGAAATTAAACTTCCTCGAGTAAAAAATTATCATTTAGATATAAAGGAAGATGAGGAAAGTAATATAACATTTATTAGAAAAGTTCAAGAAGGAAGTACAGATAAATCGTATGGCATACATATTGCACGACTTGCTGGTATTCCAGAAGATACGATTGTAAGAGCTTTTAAGGTTCTTGAACAGATAGAAAAAAATGATACTTTTAGAGAAACAATTAGAAATGGAAATAATATAAAAAAGGAGACTCCTAGACTTAGGAAAAAAGAAATAAAAAAATCTGGAAAAACTGTACAAACATCATTTTTTAAGCCAATTTTGAAAATAAAACATGAAATAAATGAAGAATATAAAAGATTATTTGAGATTATTAATAATATCGATATTAACAATATTACTCCACTAAAAGCAATAGAGAAATTGAGTGAAATAAAGAAAAAAATAGAAGATATTGAATCTAATGATTAATAGAGGTAATTATTTATGCGGCGAATAAAAAAAATAATTGATTTCGAAAAAATTGCTGCAGGAGAAGTTGTTGAACGCCCTGCTTCTGTTGTTAAAGAATTGGTGGAAAATTCGATTGATGCAGGCGCAAAGAACATCAAGATTATCATTAAAAATGCTGGAAAAAGTTTAATTCAAGTAATTGATGATGGGTGCGGTATTGAAAAAGAGGATGTAGAAATCGCTTTTGATCGTTATACAAGCGGAAAAATTGAGAAATTTGAAGATTTAGATACTCTAACAACATTAGGATTTCGGGGAGAAGCTCTTAGTAGTATCGCAGTAGTTTCACAAGTAGAATTAATAACACACACTAAAAATGATGATTTAAGTCCGACCATCGTAATTCATGGCGGGGCGGTTATTGAAAAAAAGGAAATTTCAGCTCCTGTCGGAACGAATATTAAAGTAAAAAATCTATTCTATAATATTCCTGCGAGACAAAAATTTTTAAAAACTAACAGGGTGGAACTTGGTCATATTACCGATGTAATCACTAGATATGCCTTAGGTTATCCTCAAATTCATTTTGTTTATCAACACAATGATTTAGATATTCTTAATTGTCCATCTTCAGATGATTTAAAAGATATGGTTTTCCATATATATGGAAAAGAAACTGCGAAAAAAATGTATCCAATCGATTATATCCATCCGGATGGGCTATTTGCATTGTCCGGCTTGCTAGGCGACCCAGAAATTTCGAAAAAAAAAAGAAATAGTTCCAGTTTATTTCTTAATAAGAGATATGTTGTATCTGATAAATTTTTTGAAGTAATTAAGGATGCGTATAAAGGTTTCTTAATGGTTGGGAGGTTTCCATTCTTTATTTTAAATTTGGATATAAATCCTGCTTTTGTAGACTTTAATATTCATCCCCAAAAGATGACTGTTCGCTTTAATAATGAAAAAATTTTATTTCCATTCATAGAAAATGCATTAAAGGCTCATTTGGATGAGTTATTCCTACCAAAAAAGGAGGAAATAATTACACAACCGTTGGAAACATTTATTGAGAAAGAGAAAGAGGAAATTCAATCTGATTTAAAAAATATTACAGTTAATATAGATGATCAATCTATAATAGCGAAAGAACAACTATTAAATTTTCAATCTGGTTCAAACATTATCGATTCAGCAAAATCGAAGGAAATGATACAAACTAATCTAACGTCCGAGGGTAAATTTGAAGAAAAATTTGAAATTATCACGAAAACTCTACCTAAGATGCGATTTATCTCCAGAACAGGACAATTGAGTAATCATATATATGTGCTATTTGAAAGTAAGGATGAGAATGGTAACCCGGCAATATTGATTATAGACCAACATGCAGCTTCTGAACGTATTATGAAAGAAAAGTTTTTAAATCAATATAGAGGTTCGAAAGTTCAAAAACAGCAATTAATTTCTCCCTTAAAAATTAATATCTCTCCAGCTGAATCCTTTTTTTTAAAAGAACATTTAAACGAAATAAATAAATTTGGATTCGAATTAGAAAAATTTGGAGGGAATACTTTTATTTTAAGGGCGATACCAGCAATTTTTGAAAAGCTCCCCAAACTAGATGTGCTTAAAGATATGATCGAGGAAATCGCATATATGGGAAAACAGCAAAGTTTCTCCGAATCTGAAGAGGGGATTATCAATTATCTTGCATGTCATAAAAGCATTCGGGGAGGGGATTATCTCACAACGAAAGACATTAGAAGGTTGGTTATAGATCTATCAAAATGCAAAGACCCATATCATTGCGCACATGGAAGGCCCACGTTTAGAGTAATTTCCTTTAGAGAGCTTGATAAGATGTTTAAAAGAATAGTATAAATATAAAAAAAGTGTTTGTAGAGAACGTTTAACTTTCACGCCTTTGAAATCAAAATTGTTTCTACACGTTGAATTCCTTCAATTTGAACCCAATCTTCTTCAATTGAGTCGGCTGAACCCATTTCTTCTGGGAATTTTACCTGTACTCTCAATTTTTCCAATCCAAAAGCGATCGGGATTTGATCATATTTTACAAGTGAAGCATCTTCAGGAAGTCTTTTTTTTAATTCTTCTACGATTTTATTAAAATCAGCATCAATACCCTCTGGAATTACCTCAATTATTCCAACATAAAATTTTCCCATTTCCTTATAACCTTCTTAAAATTTAAATATTATATGAGTAAGTTTGATAAATTTTAATGTTACATAATAAATATTATTTATAGTTAATTAAGGGCCAAGAAAATCGCATTTAATGCAAGTGTAACTGTTACCCGCTTCTCTACATTTTTCACAACGCCAAATTGTTACGTCTCCGCAATTTGGACATGGGAAATGAACCGCGTTTTCATATGGAGTAATTTTTCTACCGCAACATGAACATTGTTCCATAATCATTTAAAAAAATTATCTATAACTTTAATATTTTATTTTTTTGAATCTATTTATAACGACATAAATAATTTCGCAAGCTTTAAGTCCCTTTCCCTCGTATCACCTGGATATCACGCCCTCGCTTTAATGCACGAGTTTATGGACTGTGCACCAAATTGATCAAATACTTCTTTGCTTTCATATTCAAGTAGACGAATTTTTGACGCCTCGAGTTCCGAATTAAGTATTAAATTTATATTTTCATCAATAAAGATTATTCTAATAAACTATAATCTAGATTGGAAGAGATTAGAATCTATTTATTAATATTATTAAAGTTTTTTTTAACTAAATAGTTTTTATACTATTCTAATTACCAATCTTGTTGCTATTTGCGACTAATGCGTTTTCAATTCGTGGTAAGACTTCACGGGGAAAACTGTGCCCCATTCCATCCAAGATCAATAATTCTGCTCCAGGTATCGTTGCTGCGATATCTTTGCCCGCTTCAACAAGGTTAAATGGATCTTCACTCCCATGAATAACAAGCGTAGGCGCTCGTATTGCTGAAATTTTGGGTTTAATATTGCCAGGAACAGCCATTGCTGCTAATTGGCGGGCTACTCCTTCAGGATAATAACTGCGATCGTACTCCTTTGTTCTATACTCTCTTGATTGATCTTCATCATAAGCAAAAGTGCCGTGAATGAGACTATCGCGCTTGACCATTTCTTCAATATATGCCTCGCGCTCTGAAGGAACAGGTGCAAAGAATTGCGTTAAGATTTCTGGTTTCGAAGGAGGTAGTTCGGGATTTGCAGTTGTGCTCATAATTACTGTGAGAGATAGCACCCGAGACGGATGGGTATATGCTATAATTTGTGCGATCATTCCACCCATAGAAGCACCGCAAACGTGTGCTTTATCAATATTCAGAGCATCCAAGACACCAATGGCATCACCAGCCATATCCTCTAAAGTGTATGGTACTTTGGGTATTTCTCCACTGGCATAAACAGCATTAATCTCCATAAAGTCCGGCATACCTGCATCTTCAAGTTTTGTTGACAAGCCAATATCTCGGTTGTCGAATCTTATGACAAAAAAGCCACGATTTGCAAAACTTTCACACATCTCATCCGACCAAGCAAGCATCTGGCTTCCCAGTCCGGCTATCAATAACAACGGTTTTGAAATCGGGTCCCCGATTGTCTCATATTCAATCTCTATATTATTTACCTTTGCTTTTGGCATCGTAGATCTTCCTTATTTTCATTATTAATCTTATTAAGTATGAAATGAGATTAATAATTAAAAAATATAGGTCTTCAATTTTTTCTGGATTTTCGATTATTACATGCCGAACATAAATTATGATTTAATATTTAAATTCTAAAAAAGCTATTTTTATTATATTATCTGTGCTCTAAAAATGTAGTAATATTTATTTAATTTATATGATATATTGGTTTAATTATGCCTATAAATAAAGTAAAAAAATATTTTAAACTGATAGAGGCCTGGGTCTGGTGTGATATATGTCAAGAAATGGTCCCTTTGACTATTGATAAAGAAGAAATTCAGAATGGTCTTCAAACTGGTATTTATACTAAGCGCTATCCACATGGTAACTCAAAACCGGATCTCGATAATCCAGATGATAGATCTGGGGAAGAACATAATATCCATATTTATATAAATGATAAATATGAGATCACAGGAGCCAAAGCATTTTTTGGTGAAGCTCCAGCTACTGAATCTTACGGTGGTGTAGGTGCTCGAATTCCAATAGTTGTTAAAGAAGTTTCAGAGATTTCAATACAATTTGGAATGCTCACTCCCGAAGAATATAAAGTTTTGAAGATTTGTGATGGAAACAGCTCGTTAGAACAGGTTGCCGCGATTGCTGAAAAGTCTGTTGAAGAAATAGAACAAATGATGGAAAAGTTACGCAAAAAAGGGTTAGTAAAGGTAATTATACGTGCATAATTTTATTTATCGCTGTTCTTCTAAGACATAAAGGCAAGATTTTTTTACTACATTGTTTTAAAAAGAATATTTTAATCCTTTCATTCTTTACTTTATTTAAATATGAACAACACCATCAAGGCTTTAATTTTTGATCTTGGCAACGTTATTGTTAATCTGAATATGAGAGATTTTTACAAGAAAATACTCCCAGTATCAGACAATAAAGAGATTAATATTTATAAAGATCTATGGGAGCCAATCGAAAAATTTGATAAGGGCTTATTTTCTAAAGAAGATTTTTATTGGGAAGCGAAAAAAAGATTTCAATTTCAAGATGTAGGTAAAGAAGAATTTTTTAATATGTTCAATAGCATTTTTGATTCACTTAACTATAAGCTTCTTGATTTTATAAAAAAAATAAAACAAGATAAGAAGTATAATGTTTTTGCTCTTTCAAATACCAACCCCTTGCATGTAGAATTTCTTGCAAAAAATATAATAGACTTCCGAGAACATTTTAACCAAGTTTTTTACTCATATGAACTTGGAATGATAAAACCAGACCCTAAAATATTTTTATATATATTAGAGCATATAAATTATAAGCCGAGTGAATGCATTTTCATTGATGATAACAGAAAAAATGTTAAAGTGGCTGAACAAATTGGAATGATTGGAATCCTATTTCGCAATGAAACTAAGTTTTTAGAAGAGATAAAGGAAGTTCTTTCAATTATAAAGATAAATAAAAAATAAAAAATAACTTGGATTTTCTTCTAATTTTATTTCTTTTATATTTTTTATTTTTCTGGACTAGGAGGTGTTTCTTTTTTGGATTCTTGCTTTTTCTTTGTAGGTTTCTTGGGTTTTTCCTTTTTACTCTCTTTAATTTTTTCGCCCATTTTCTGGAATTTTTGATAAAAGATTAGTATTAAGACAAATACTGCAACTACTATAAGTAAAATATAACTTGACATCTTGAAAGCTGTGTCACTTGAACCAGTACTAATAGAAATAGAGGTATATAAAAATTTAATAACGAAATTGATACCTCCGAGTATAAAGCCTAAGAGTAATGATACAAGAAGGAATCTAGGAAGTAATATTTTTTTAGTTGGATCTCGAAAATCTGTGTCTGCTATATCAATTTTCATAAAGCTATATTTAAAATATAAAATATTCCATATAAAAATAAGAATCATAAATGTAGCAATAGTCAATGCGACATCAAATAAGAGTCGTTGTACTGTTGGATCTGTAATAGGGAATCCAATAGTTAAAATTATTCCAACGATATAGAGATAATTAAGAGCATTATAATATATCTTTTCTGTAAGATTCTCCTCATCTTTCTTTTCAATTGTTATCAATATTGCTAGGACAAGAGAAACCACTCCCATTAATGAACCTATAGTAATAAACATAACATCGTGATATATATTTCCTAAGATTAAAACAGTTCCACCCACAAATAAGCAAAGATTTTCGAAAAATGTTTTTACACTCATATTTTATTCACTTGATTTTGGTTTTTAATCACTTTATTTAATTGAATTCAGATAATTAAATAATTTTTATTTATCAACAATTTAAAGTTTTTTATGGATTGGATTAATAACATCTAATTTAGATTGAAATATTGTTATATCCATTGTTTTAGAAAAGTAATCTTAAAATATTAGAGAATCTCCATTAGAATGGAGTCAAAAGTTACTTGCTTTAAATCCATGTTATTAATAAAATAATTAAAGAGGGAATTTTTATTTCTTCAATATTTCTTAAATAAAGCAATATGGATATCTTTTTTTATTCGAGTTTTTTTACTAAAAAAATAATTGAATCAATCTTATATTATAATTCAAGAATAAGTTTTATTTTAAATGTTTCCTCCTTGCTTATTTTCTTTCCACCGAAAATTGACCTTTTTTCTAAAAAATCAATTTAGAATTCCCTTTTTAAAAAAAAAAAGTAAAAAAATTTGATCGCTTTCAGTCACCACACTTGAAAATAGAAATTAATTATTATTTTTTTATTTAAATAACATTATTTTATAATTTTTTTTTGAGAAATGCTTTTTAAATTAAAAGAAGTGTATTATGAAAATGAGTGAAATTAGCGGAAATATATTTAGAGATGTTAAAAGTGATAAAAAAAGAGAAAAGAAATCAGATATTTCCAAAGAAGTTAGTGATAACCACATTTCATATGAGGAATTTATGAAAACCGTTAAAAAAACGAGAATTTTACCTTACTCTTATGAGAATATTCCAAATTTTGGTGAAAGATCTCAAGAACATCCGATAAAGGATACAAAAGAAGGTAAAAAGAAGGCTCAGATTGAAAAAGAGCAGACTTTTAATAGATACTCTGGAGATATTGATCTAAATAACGCTGAGGAGAGTAATAGAAGGATTAGTTATGAGGATTTTTTAAGAAGTGTTAAAAAAACCAGAATCACGCCTCTTTCTTCAGAGAGCTTACCAGATTTTGATAAGAAACCTCAAGAACAAATCATAAAAGATGGTACTGAAGGTCATAAGAAAATTAAGAATGATAATGAAGAAATATTGATATTTAAATCTAAAGATGAGGAAAAAAATTCAGAAAAAAGTGATAATATATCAAAAAAATCGGAAAATAAAACAAAAAAAGAGTCTATTAAGAAGAGTGATGAAAAGGTAAAAGAGGAAAAATCAAAAGTAGAAGAAGAGAAGAAAAAAGAGATTTCAAAATCTAAAGAAGAGATATTGGAAGAAAAGCAAAGATCCAAAGAAATTAATCGAGAAAAAGAAAAATCAGAAGAAGAAATTAAATCAGAATCCTCTTCAGTGAATAAAGAGAAAAAAGAATTAACTTCAGAAAAACAAAAGTCTCAAGATATCAAAAAAGAAGAAGAAAAAATGGATCAAAAGCAAGAAAAGGAAGAATCAGAACGAAAACAAAATGATATTGAACAATTGAAAAAATATCTTGAAAAAAAAATACAAGAAAAGAATTCTGAATATAATCTCATTAGACCTGAAGGCTATGAAAGAACCTTGGAAAAAGTTTTAAGAGAACAGAAAGAATTAGAAAAAATTAGTAAATTAAATAAAAATCTATCTACTTCAGAGAAAATAAATCAAAATCAAGAAGAATTAAAATCGAATAGAACTGAAGATATATCGAATAAAAAAGATGTGGATATTAAAAATAAAATTTTTGATTATAAACCAGAGAACAACATTATTTCAAATAGAGAAATAGGAAAATCTAAAGAAAACGTTGAATATAAAAAAGAGGTAAGAGATATCCCTGAAAGTTATCCAAAAATGGATATATCATTAATTAATCAGATAATAGAAAAAATAAATGAAGGAAATATTAATAATATTAAATTAGATTCATTTGAGATTCCAAAAGATTGTTTTTATATCGTTAAGAATGCGTATTATTGCAAGGATATTAATTTATTAAAAAAAGTATATGAAAGAGAAAAATCATTTCGTAAAACTGAAAAATTTCTTAAAGAAGTAGGTTGTAAAAATGTTCCAAGCAAATATACAATTAAAAAAATTGTTAGAGAGTCATTTAATTCTAAAGAAAAATACAATACTTGGAAAGAAAATATTAAGTCAAAAGGATTTTTCTATACTATTAATAATGAATGGCATAGTCAATGGCGTTGTAAAGATATTGATTTATTAAAGAAATTATATGAAAATGTAGAATCAAATCGTAAAATTGAAGTTATTTTTAAGGAATTGGGTTGTAATAATGTTCCTAGTTACGAAACTATAAATCAAATAATACAACGATCATTCAACTCTAAAGAGGAGTATAATACTTGGAGAAGTGATATTAAATTAAGAAAAATACAAGAAATCGCAATAGAAAAAGGTGGAAAGTGCAAATCTACTGAATACGAAAAAAATACCATAAAAATGTTATTTGAATGCAAAAAGGGGCACAAATTTGAAATGGAACCAGCGGTTTTAAAAGCAGGACATTGGTGCCCCCAATGCGGAGGGACTCAAAGACTTAATCTCGGGGAGTTCCAGGAAATTGCTGAGAAAAGAGGAGGTATATGTAAATCTAATGACTATAAAAATGCATGGGCAAAATTAATATTTGAATGCGCAAATGGACACGAATTCAAAATGATAGCTAAGCATGTCAAAGAGGGACATTGGTGTCCTACCTGCTCAGAAGGAACAAGTGAAAGAATATGTCGAGGTCTGTTTGAAACTATATTTAATAAAGATTTCAAAAAAGCTAGACCAGAATGGTTAATAAATAGTGAAGGTCATCAATTGGAGTTAGATGGTTATAACAAGAAAATGAAGCTTGCTTTTGAGTGCCAAGGAAGACAACATTATGAATTTCCCAATCATTGTCACAAAACAATAGCTGATTTTATTACGCAAAAATTTAATGATATTCAAAAAAGGGCACAAATTGAGAAACATGGAATAATATTAATTGAAATTCCTGTATCAGTAGAACATGATAAAAAGCAAAAATATATTATAGAGCAATGTAAATTAAAAGGTGTAGAAATTCCAGAAATTAAATCAAAAATAGATTGGGAGAAATTTAAGTGGAAGATTAATAATAATAAAACACTAACGAATTGGCTCTAATCTAGTTAAAATATTAGAGTTGAATTCTAATTAATAAAGTAATTAAAACTTCTTTCTTTTTTCATAAATATGGACACTGAAGAAAAAATTGAGTTAATTAAACGAGGAACTGAAGAAATATTAGTTGAAGACGAGCTAAGAGTTCTTCTTGAAACGGGAGTCCCTCTAAATCATTATATTGGTTTTGAAATATCCGGAAAAGTTCATATAGGAACCGGACTTATCTGTATGGGCAAAATTAAGGATTTCATAAATGCAGGAGTAAAGTGCTCGATATTCCTAGCTGATTGGCACAGCTTTATCAACGAGAAATTAAGCGAGAATATGGAAAAAATTAAGGAAGTTGCAGTTGGATATTTTAAAGAAGGGTTAAAGGCAAGCTTACTGTGCGTTGGGACTGACCCAGATAAGGTTGATTTCGCGCTTGGCACAGAGTTATATCATTACAACGATAATTATTGGGAAACAGTCATCGATGTTTGTAAAAATACAACTTTAAACCGAATGCAAAGGAGCATTACAATAATGGGAAGGAAAATGGGAGAAAATGTCGATTTCGCAAAATTATTATATCCAGCTATGCAAGTTGCCGATATTTTTATCCAAAATATTAATTTTGCTCACGCCGGTTATGACCAAAGAAAAGCTCATGTAATTGCTCGAGATGTTGCAATGAAAATGAAGAAGAATAACCTTGTGAATACAACTGGTAATAAAATTAAGCCTATTTGCGTTCATCATCATTTAATCTTAGGGTTACAAAAACCACAAATATGGCCAATTTCAGATGAATTTCAACTACAAGAATTATGGACTCAAATGAAAATGAGCAAATCGGTACCAAAATCAGCTGTCTTCATTCATGATAGCCCTGAAGAAATAAAAAATAAAATACAATCTGCATTCTGTCCTGAAGGTAATATAACATTTAATCCAATTTTAGATTGGGCAAAATCAATCATCTTTAGGGAAAAAAAGTCTCATTTTTTAATTGAAAGGTCTGCAAAATACGGTGGAGACATAGAATTTTATTCATACCATGAATTGGAAGAAGCTTTTTTAAATAAAGAAATTCATCCTCTCGATCTAAAAGATGCTATCGCAAATAAGATAATTGATATTTTAAGACCAGCTCGAGAACATTTTGAGAAACCTAAAATTAAAAAAATGAGAGAAGAGTTAGAGCAGTTGATGATTACTCGTTAAGTTTTTAATATTAAAAACTATGTTTCTTTCTCTCATTATCATTAAAAGTTATGCATAACAACAATATATTATGATTAAATCACTTTTGTGATTCCTATTCTAATCCGTATACCTGTCTTGGAGTAAGATATTCTGGGAATTTATCTATTAACGCTAAACGAGCAAGATAGCACATATGACATTCATCAACATATTTATCTTCATGTTTAATATCATATTCCTTAACTAATTGGGTAGGACCTCCTCTAATTAAAGGTCCGCAGATTGGATGTGAATCAGTATTATATTTCTTGATCAACTGTGATAAGGGTGTTTCCCACATATTACCTAAACTCAATCCTTGGCATAGATGGACGTTTCCAAATGAATCAACGTGAACTCTCCCAGGATCTCTTAAATCTTCATAAGGGCATTGGTTAAATTCTTCCCACCATCTTAGAGGTAATCCTTCAATTAACTTTTCGACAGCCCTTCCTCTAAACATAGCACCTCCACCGATAACTGGTGTTCCTTTTTCCTGTTCCTTGTTCATTTCAACTTCAACAGTAGGTTCCTCAATAGATATCGAACTCATAGGCAAATTCAGTTTCTTCCCAGCTTTGAAAGCTATTTTAGCGGGATTTTCTTTATCTTCTTTAAAATGAAATAAGTCATCACTAACGCTGAAATCCGAAACTTCAAGATCTCGGATTATTTTAAGCCAAAGTGAGGCATCTTCAATAGATGTCGCCCAATATGAATTTGTAACTATGCCAACCTTAAATCCTTTATTACGTGAAATCTTGATCCCCTCAACCATCACCGGATAGTAAAGAAATGGTTCACCGCCTTCAAAATAAATCTGTTCTATCGTCCCAATTTTGGTTGCCTCATCAAGAACGTTCCTTATTTGCTTAATTGTAAATGTTCCCTCTGAATTCGGTCCACAAAATAAAAAACAGTGATCACATTCAAAATTGCAGGCATAAGTCAGAAGAAAATGAATTCCTGTTAACATAACTTACTTCCTTTTAATTAGTTAAAGTTTATTTTTTCTCATTATCATATATTGAGAAATTATCATTAATATTTCTAGTATTTAGAAATTCATTAAATATTAACATTTAAATTTTTTTAGATTTTTTTATCTAATAATTGAGATATTTGTATTAACATAAATCAATAAACTCTAAGAATTTTTTCAATATGTGGTAATAATTTCCTCATCTCTGAACCATAAAGCATTCATTTAATATCGAATCAGATAAAAACATATAAATATAAAAAATAGCATATATAAATTAACTTTAAGTTAATTACTAAAAAAATGTGAAAATATCCACTTAAAAAATATAAAATTATAAAGCCAAAAATATATGTAATTTTATATTAAGAATAAAAATAAATATTAAATAAAAATAAATTGGTAAAATACAATGTCTGAAGAAGATTTTCTTTCCGCTAAAGCCTTGGTCGTAGATAATGGAACTGGTATTTCAAAGAATGGTTTTGCTGGAGAAGATCAGCCACGATCAGTGTTTCCAACGCTTATAGGATATCCTAAATATGAAAGTATAATGACGGATGTAGAGCACTATACTAGAGAGTATTATATTGGGGAAGAAGCATTACAACTCAAAGGTGTCCTCAAATTAATGTTTCCTGTCGAGCATGGTATTATTGAAGACTGGACCGCTATGGAAAAAATATGGCATTATACCTTTTATACTGATCTTCGTATCGATCCTAGCGAACATCCAGTGCTTTTAACCGAAGCACCATTAAACCCAAGACCGAACAGAGAAAAAATGGCTGAAATTATGTTTGAAACCTTTAATGTCCCTGCGTTATATGTTGCTATGCAAGCAGTGTTATCTCTTTACGCCTCTGGTCGTACCACTGGATGTGTTATAGATATTGGAGATGGTGTTTCACACGTTGTCCCAATATTCGAAGGATTCGCATTAAGCCATGCAATTCAAAGAATTGACCTTGCAGGTAGAGATATTACTAATTACCTACAAAGATTATTAAGACAAAAAGGTTATGCATTTACAACTTCTGCTGAAAAAGAAATTGTACGAGACATTAAAGAGAAATTATGCTATGTAGCTGTCGATCCAGAAAAGGAAATGATGCTTTCCAAGAAAGTAGCAGGTATGGAAAAATCCTATATGTTACCCGATGGTGAAACAATTAATGTTGGAGTTGAGAGATTCCTTGCACCAGAATGTTTCTTTAATCCATCTGTAATTGGAAAAGAATTAGAACCTCTGGATGATATCATAGTGAGTTCAATTTCTGAATGTGATGTCGATTTAAGAAGAGATCTCTATGGAAATATCGTTCTTTCTGGTGGTTCTACAATGTATCCAGGGTTAAAAGAACGATTGACTAAGGAGATAAAAGAACAAATTCCTGAAAGCGTTGACGTTAAAATTATAGCTCCTCCAGAAAGAATGTATTCTGTATGGATTGGTGGTTCCATTCTTGCATCTCTTAAAACATTCCATAGAATGTGGGTAACTAGGCGGGAATACAAGGAAATGGGGCCTCAAGTGATCCACAGGTGCTTCTAAAATCGAGGAACTTAACAGAAATTAAAAACTCTTTTTTTTCTACCTTTTTTTATTTAAAAAACATCTTTAATAAATTAAATTTTTTTTAATTAATTTTATATTCTTTTGATGAATTTTTGAATAATCTCTTAGAATCTTTATTTATTTCTGTCAATTTGATGATAAAACATCTTAACAGATAATGAATTAGAAGAAATTTATAATTTTTTATTTAGTTTCTCAATTTTTTTTAAATGTGTAGGATAGCAATAAAATAAAAAAATAATCGTATTACTAAAGATATAGAGCCAAAATTTAATCAAAAAAAAATAAAATAAGTTTGGGAATAAAAATGGCATATGATGGAGCTAAGATTAGGAAAAAATATAAAGCGTTATTTGAGAATTCCTTAGATTTAATTTATGTTCTCGATTTAAAGGGAAATTTACTTGATGCAAATGATGTTGTATTAGAAACGCTTGGATATAAGAGAAAAGATATTCCAAATCTCTCTTTTAAAAATTTAATTGATAAAGACCAAATAGTAGATGCATTAAACGCTATTGAAGAACTCAGAGAAAATGGAAAACAATCTAAACGTAGCGAATATCAACTTAAAAAAAAAAAAGGTAATTTTATTTTTGTTGAGTCCTATGGAATTCCAATAAAAAAAAATGGAAAAATTTACGGAATTTTAGGCATTGCAAAAGATATCACCGAAAGAAAGAACTCTGAGAAAAAATTAAAAGAATCTGAAAAGAAATATAGAGAAATTCTTGAAAATATTAAAGAAGCTTATTTTGAATTAGATCTTAAGGGAAATATTACTTTTTTCAATAATATGACATGTGAATTTACAGGATGTTCAGCAGATGAATTATTAGGAATGAATTATCTCGAATTTACAGATAAGGAGAAAGTAGAAGAAGTTTTTGAAAAATTCAATTCAGTCTATGAATATGAACTTCCTCAATCTATTTTTGAATCTGAAATTATAAGTAAAGATGGAAAAAAAAGATTTATCGAAAGTTCTTTTTATTTAAAAATGGATTCTAGAGGAAGTAAAATTGGTTTTTCTGGTCTTGCTCGGGATATTACTGAAAGAAAAAAATCAGAACAAAAAGTAAAAGAATCTGAAGAAAAATATCGCCATTTATTTAACAATTCGCCTTTTTCGATTTTATTAGTGGATACAAAAGGAAACATTATGGAATGTAATTCTACTATTGAAAAATTATATGGAATTAAAAAAGTAGAGATTATTGGTAAAAATTATAAAGAAATTTTATCATTATTTAAGGTAACTGAACTCAAAACCTTTTTCGAAGACAGAATTAAAAGGATATTAGAAGGTATAAACCCACCTCCAATCGAAATTCCTTTTTATATTAAAGATGGTTCTTTAGTATGGGTAATTTTGCACAATTCTTTGGTCACCTTAAGTGAGAAAAGATTTATCCAAATTATTCTTCAAGATATTACAGAAAGGAAAATAGCTGAGAAGGAATTAAAAAAATTAAATAGAGAATTGGAATATAAGGTAGTTGAAAGGACTAAAGAATTGGAAAAATCTGAAAAAAAATTTAGGCTTATTTTTGAATCAATTCCAGATTTGTTCTTTCTTGTTGATGAGAAAACTACCATAATAGATTATCGTGGAAAAAGGGAAGATTTTTTTATTCCTCCAGAACAGTTTCTTAGTAAAAAACTGAGTGATATATTACCTTTTAAACTTGGAAAAATGGTTAAAGAATATGTATCAAAGACTATAAGTTCGAAACAACCACAAATTTTAGAATATAGTCTTCCTATGAAAGAAGAAGTTCAGTATTATGAAGCACGACTTCTCTTTTTTACTAAAAATCGAGTTGCAATTTTCATACGAGATATTACCGAACGCAAGCAGATTGAAAGAGAATTAATAAAAACTAAAGATGAGCAAGCGCTTATTTTAAAGAGTGTCTCTGAACTTATATCATATCAAGATAAGGAATTAAAAATTATATGGGCAAATAAAGCCGCAGCTGAATCAGTAGGCTTAACTACTCAACAATTAATCGGACGTCATTGTTATGATATATGGCAAGAAAGAGATCGTCCGTGCATTGATTGCCCCGTCTTAAAAGCTATTGAAACTGGTCAATTGCATAAGGCTGATGTAACTACACCTAATGGAAGATATTGGTCTATAAGAGGTACTCCAGTTAAAGATGCCGATGGCAATGTTCTTGGTGCAGTTGAAACAACCTTGGAGATCACAGAACGTAAGAAAGCAGAACAACAATTAAAAGAATCAGAAAAAAAATTAAGAAAGCAGAATATTGAATTAAAGAGATTGGATGAGTTAAAAAATGATTTTATTACAATTGCAGCTCATGAATTGAAAACACCAATGATTTCTATCACTGGATATACAGATTATATTTTAACTCACCATAAAGATTTGGATTTTGAAATCAGGAAAGATGCATTACTTATCCAAAAAAATTCTCAGCGATTAAATCTTTTAATAGAGCAATTATTAGATGTAATGATAATTGATGCAAAAAAAATGGAAGTAACTCTAGAGAAAAAGAATTTATATGATATTATTGAAAATTGCCTTGAAGAGCTAAGTTTTCAATTGAAGGAGAAAAACATAAACATCATAATAGATGTTCAAAAAGATTTATATCTGAGAGTTGACGCAAATAGAATTTATGAGGTCTTTTCTAATTTATTCTCAAATGCTTTAAAATACACTCTGAATGATGGTATTATTAAGATCTCAGCTAAAAAGGTAAAAGACCAATTTTTATTTAAAATTAGAAATGAGGGTAAAGGGTTAAGTATTCGTGATATTAGAAGATTATTTAAAAAGTTTGAAGTAATTGAGAAAGAGAGTGCTGATCATATCGATAGAAAAAAGGGGTTAGGACTTGGGCTCTATATTTCAAAAGGGGTTGTGGAAGCACATGGTGGAAAAATATGGGGAACTTCAAAAGGAAAGGATAAAGGAGCTGAATTTTATTTTACCTTACCTATAATAGAAACCTAAAAAATTTTTATTCTATTATTTCTTTAATCATTTTTGAATAGTGAGTTTAATAAGATAAATTGTATCTATTTAATGGTTTTTTCTTTATCCTTTAAATAATCTTCAATAAAAATTTCCATTAAAACCTCATCGTAAAATTGATCATTCATATAAAATTGCTTTTTTCTAACTCCAATTTTTTTGAATCCTAATTTATTATATAAATTTATAGCTTTAGAGTTAGTGGAAAAACAAGATAAAATAATTTTTGCCTTATCTTTTAATTTTTTTGACTCACGTATTGCATAATCAATTAATATCTCTCCAAGTCCTAATCCCCTAAAATCTTCTCTTATAATGATTCCTAAAATTCCGACATGATGTGCCGCTGCATCCCATTCGGGATCTGTGATTTCACATTGCCCTGCGATATTATCTGGAGGTTTTGCATTAGGAATTTGAGCTACAACACATAAATCTCTTCCCAATTTTATATCTTCATACCACGATTCCTTTTCAACATCACACACCTTTTCGAATATTGGTAAATAGATTCCTTCATCTATAACAGTATTAAAATTTTTCCAAACACCATCAACATCTTCACGGTTTGCATGTTTTAAAATAATGGAACATCTATTTGGCAATGTTATTTTTTTTTTCATATTTTTTCATTAGAGATATTTTAAATTTTAAAAATTAAGATAATTTTAATATAATAAAAATTAAAATTTTTTAATTGTTATTAAAAGGTTTGAAAAATTTGCATTATTTTGAAAAAGATGAAAAAGAGAAGAATAAAGAGAACGATAAAGAAAAATTAAAGAAACATGGATTTATGGATAATACAATAAGGAAAGAGAAGAAAAATCAAGATATAAAGAAAAAAATTCCAGTAGCCAAAGATTTAGTTAAATTATCTCATGTTGAGATAAAAAAACAAGAAGTTGATGAGGATGTTCAAGATTTATCTAAAGTATTAAAAGATCGACTTTTGGAGCATGATCAGTTTGAAAAGTTATCTAACGAAGAGTTAACCATACTTGAATCAATAATGGATAAAAGAATGTTTTTAACACGCATAGCAATAATTGCAAATCAGAGTAGAATTCCTTTAGGAATTGAACCGTTTACAAAAGATGATCTTTTAAACATTTTAAATGGTTTAATAAAGAAAGGTTATGTGATTAAGGAAAGAATTGCAGAAAATGATGTTTACTACCTAACAGAGAGAGGAAAATACAGAGTTCAGTAATTTTGTTTTAAATGATCAATTAAAAAAAAATAATTAACTTTTCTTAATAACTAGCCAGTTAATGGGAATATCTTGATATTCTTCATTTGGAAGTCTTCTACGTAAAGTTAAGGGGAGGATACCGGATTCTAGTTCTAACTGAGCAATTTTGATTGGATCTATAACTTCCTTGGGTCGAATAATAAGAATTGGCGCTCCAAACGATATCTGTAAAGCTCTAGCTCCTACTATTCTTGCTTTTTCAAATCTTGTAAGAAAAATTGAACCTATTTTGATTTTTTTACGTACATCTTTATATTTTTTACGTAATTTTCCGACTTCATTAGGGGTGGACAAAAAATGAGACCTCAAATAGGTTAATATTAAATTTAAAAATAAATCAAATTTATCTTTTTTGGTTTATTATTTTTTTATATATTTAATTTTTTATTTATAGGCGAGTAGCATAGCCCGGTTAGCGCGCTACGCTCACAATTACTTTAATTTTAGATTAATGGGCAGACCGTAGAGATCGGGGATTCGAATTCCCCCTCGCCTAATCATTATTAGTGAGTTATTATGAAATATTTTTTAGATCCTCATTCTTTTTATATTAATCGAGTAGAGTGTAATTTTTTTTATTTTATAAATAAGGAATTATCAGTAGCAAAATAGCAAAAAAGAGTCGGCTATGTAATATGGAGTAAATCAAATGAATGATAATGTAATCTATATAGACCATCCACTTATAAAAGAAAATAAAGTTATTAGAAGAGCATATCAAGAAAACGTATTTATAAGTTGTATTAATTCTAATTGTTTAGTAATTATTCCTACTGGATTAGGGAAAACAATTATTGCTTTAATGCTTGCCATTTATAATTTATCGAAATTTGAAGATTTAAAAGTAATATTTCTTGCTCCAACCAAACCGCTGGTAAATCAGCATAGGAATTTGTTTATAGAATCGACAAGAATTCCTGAAGAAAAATTGGTAATGTTTACAGGTGCGATATCTCCTGCTAATAGGAAAAAAGAATGGGATAACACGCGAGTATTATTTGCCACACCACAAGTTCTTCAAAATGATATAATTTCAAATAACTATTCTCTCAGTAATGTTTCTTTAATCATTTTTGATGAATGTCATAGAGCAGTAGGGAATTATGCTTATACGTTTATTGCTCAAAAATATATGAGTCTTGATGGAAATAGACAAATCTTAGGAATAACGGCAAGTCCGGGGGCGACTGAAGAGAAAATTAATATAATAAAAGAGAATTTATTTATCGATAAAATCGAGATTAGGACAGAGAAGGATGAAGATGTTAAACCTTATATTCAAAAAGTTGATATTATATGGATGAAAGTTGATTTACCTGAAGATTTCTTAGAAATTTTAAATATTTTAGAAAAGAAATTAAAAGAAACTTATAAATTCTTAAAAAATCAGAACTTAATTGAAAGCGAAGTAATCAGAAATATATCCCGTCTTAAAATACTGGGATTAAATAAAGAAATTGATCTAAAGATTTCTCAAACAACTGATGATAATGAGAAATTCGCTATGTTTAATGCAAAAAAGATGGTAGCAAATGCTTTACGCTTATCCCATATGATTGAATTACTGGAGACACAGGGTCTTAAAGCTCTAGAGCATTATTTTACCAAAAATGAGGAAAATATTCAAAATAATAAGAGTTCAAAATCACTTAATGAGTTATTTCAAAATCGAGATTTCAAAAAAGCCATTAATTTAACACGAAAGCTAATCTCAGAAGGAATAATTCATCCAAAGATGAAGAAATTAAAGGAATTATTATCTGAACAAATTTCTTTAAATGAGAATTCGAGGATTTTAGTTTTTTCACAATATCGAGACTCAGTTAATAATATAATTAATTATTTCGGTGAAGATGACGTTATTCAAATTCATAAATTTGTAGGTCAACAAACGAAAGGACGAGATAAGGGTCTGTCTCAGAAAAATCAATTAGAAATACTTGATAAGTTTAAAGAAGGAATTTATAATGTATTAGTCTCGACTAATGTTGGTGAAGAAGGACTTGACATACCAGAATGTGATTTAGTAATTTTTTATGATATGACTCCAAGTGTCGTTCGATCAATTCAAAGACGTGGGCGTACGGGAAGGCAAAAAGCAGGAAAAATAGTAATATTGATCGCAAAGGACACCCGAGATGAAGGTTATTATTGGGCGGAATTAGCAAAAGAAAAAAAAATGAAAGAGAGTTTGATAAGAATGAAAAATTTAAAGTATGAAAAGAAAAAGGATTTAATGGATTTTATCAAAGATATTGAACAAAAAAAAAATAATGGTTTGGAAAATTCCTTAGATTCAGAATCGGTTACTCCAATAAGAGGAGCAGAAAAATATACTATTTATGTGGATAATCGTGAAACAGCCTCTTCAGTAGTTAGAACTTTATCTTTATATGGAGTTCAAATAAAGCTCCAGAATTTGGAAGTAGCGGATTATATCATTTCAAAAAAGGTCGGGGTTGAACGAAAAAGCACTAAAGATTTTTCAGATTCAATAAAAGATGGACGTTTTTTTAAAGAATTAAAAGACTTATCACAAAATTTTTATCGACCAATTTTAATTCTCGAAGGTGAAAATCCAATTATTTCTTCAAATCTAAGCGAAAATGCTATATATGGTGCTTTTTTTTCTGTAATGATTAACATGGGTATTTACATCTATCAAACAAAGGATTCTCGAGAAACTGCTAAAACACTTTACTATTTAGCTAAGAAAGAACAATCTGAAAAAAAGCAAGAATTTAAATTAAGATTTGAAAAAGCACCATTAAAAATATCTCGTTTATTAGAATTTATTGTTGCTGGAGTTCCGGGGATTAATTATTTAAGAGCAAAAAGTTTGTTATCAAAATTCCATAAAATAAAGGAAATTTTCAATGCTGATATTGGAGACCTAATGGAAACTCCAAATATTGGAAAGAAATTAGCACAGGAAATATATAAAATCGCAAATTTTAAGTATCAAAATGATAAAGTGGAATCAAAATAGTTATAATTCAAATTATAGATATTTCTATTAAATTTATCAATTTTAATAAAAAATAATATATTAATTGATTTTATTTATTTATAACGAAATTGTATTAAAAAAAGAAAATTAAAATTTCACATTGATTAAATTTAAGATAGTGGTTGCGGGAGCAAAAGCAGTAGGTAAAACAAGCCTAATCAGAAGATTCTGTACTGGGAAATTTAATATAGGGACGCAATCAACAATAGGGGTTGATTTTGAGACGAAGAAAGTTGTAGTTGAAGATAGTATTATTTTATTAAATATCTGGGATTTTGCAGGAGAAGAGAAATTTCGAACCCTTTTTCCGTCATATGTTAGCGGTGCATCGGGGGCATTAATTTTATATGACATTACGAATAGAGAATCATTGGATGATTTAATTGATTGGCTTGAGATTATTGATAATAGCCCAAATCCTCCTAATACTAAATTATTAATTGGATCCAAACTTGATTTGGAAGAAATTAGACAGATTTCTAACAAAGATATTTCGGATTTTTATAATAGATATAATTTTCAAGGAAAAGTAATTGAATGTAGTTCTAAAACGGGATACCATGTCGAGTCAATCTTTGTAATGCTGGGTAAAGAGATTTTAAAAAATTCTTTAATGAAATGCAAATTTTGTGGAAATTATTATCCAAAAGAGCTAATTTATTGCCAATTTTGTGGAGAAAAAAAAGATAATTCAATTTAATTTTTTAGCCTAAAGCTTTTTTTATTTCAAAACATTTTTATTAACAATTTAAGGGAAAATTTCGGGACTTTATATGTATGATCATGAAAACGAAATTCAAGAGATAATTAAACGCTTAGAAAAAGAAAGTATTAAATTTAAAGATAAAATAATTTTAGTAACTGGAGGCGCTGGTTTTTTAGGTTCTTGGGTTTGCGATGTGCTTGTAGAGCAAGGGGCATATTGTATTTGTTTAGATAATTTATCTTCAGGTAGTTTTGACAATATAAATCATCTAATGAATACAAAAAATTTTAGATTTCTGAATCATGATATTTCAAAACCGATATATTTCGGACTTACTAATCATCCTATAGGTATTTGTGTAGGAGATATCGAAAAAATAGATATAATAATGCATATGGCTTCGAGAGCATCGCCATTCGAATTTACTAAATTTCCCATATCGATTTTAAAAAGTAATACTTTAGGAACAATGAATGCCTTGGGTATAGCAAAAGCACATAACGCAATATTCTTTTACACTAGCACAAGTGAAATCTATGGAAATCCTCCAGACAGTGCAGTACCAACACCCGAAACATACTTTGGACATGTAAATCCTGTTGGACCTCGTAGTTGTTATGATGAGTCAAAAAGAGCAGGTGAGGCATTTATTAAAGCATATGAATTGCAACATAAAATACAAGCTAAAATAATTAGGATTTTTAATACTTATGGTCCGAGGATTCGCTATGGTGCTTTATTTGGACGCGTTATTCCCAATTTTATTCATCAAGCACTTAAAGATGAAGATATTACTGTGTTTGGTGATGGATCACAAACTAGATCATTTACATATGTTGTAGATGAAGTTGAAGGATTGTTAAAAGCAGTTCATTTTAATGCTGCAAATGGAGAAGTTATCAATTTAGGAAATGATAATGAATTAACAATATTAGAACTTGCCGAACTCATTATTGAACTTACGAATTCTAATTCAAAAATTACTTATAAAACATTACCCATTGATGATCCCGTAAGGAGATGTCCTGTTTTAGAAAAAGCAGAAAGACTTATAAAATGGAAACCGACTACTCCATTAAAAGAAGGATTAAGGAAAACAATTGAATGGTTTAAAAGCATTGAAAATGAAGAATAAAGAAAATATAAAAGAGGAAAATTCTCTTAATAATTCAAATCAAGAACGGAAAAATCTTGTAAAAATCACCAGAATTATTTTATTAATTGGAATCATTCTAACTTCTTGTTTTATTATTTATGAAATAATTAAGGTCGAACCAGGTTATTATACCTACGGCTTATTAAATTCAGATGGATATGCCCAAGATTATCCCACGCAAGTAAAGAAAAGTAAAAATATTACCTTATACGCAACTGTAGGTAATTATTTAAAGACAGATTTTTCTTTTTCAATCCATATCCTTAAAGGAAATAATAATACTTGGATTAATAAAGACTCGGGATCCAATGGTACCTTAATTAGGAAATTACCAAATATTACACTTCAACATGGCAATGAATGGATTTCTGATGCTCAAAATATTTCTTTTTCTAATGTGGGCTTAAATAAAACAATTATTTTTGAATTATGGAAAATTGAAAATAATTTAGAGATTTATGTTGATATTCTATTTATTAAACTTAAAGTAACAGAAATTTAGATATTTAGACCTAATTTATTTGGATCCAGAAATTTGAACATTACTTATTTTTACATAAGGAGCATTTTTTGAGCCATAAACTTCAAGTTTATTGGACACTTTCTCTATTCTATTAAAAAGATCCAAGATATTAATTCCTACCATTGTTTCATTCAGAGATTCTTGAATTTCTCCATTTCGGATAATATTTCCATTCAAAATTAATCCACTAAAATCACCTGTTGCTAAATTGGGAGAATCACCAGTATAATCTAAGAGAATTCCAATTTTTATATCTTCAAATAATTCTTGCGTTTTATAATCTCCGGGATTGAAGTATAAGTTAGTTGAACCGATATTAGGTGTTGAGGAAAAAGAATTTCTCTGCGCGTTTCCAGTACTTTCCACATTATCTTTTCCAGCGGTAAAACTATTATGAAGTAAAGATAAAAATACTCCATTTTCAAAGATTTTTTTATTTTGACATGGGACACCTTCAGCATCAAATTCTGAAGACCCTACAGCTCCATTAATTAAACCATTATCTTCAATATTTAACAAATCTGAACCAATCTTCTTATTTAATTTTCCTACAAGAAAGCTTCTGTTGTACTGAAATGTATCAGCATTTATTGCTGAAGCAATTGGATTTAATATTAAACTGATTACTCCTTTTGGAGTTAATATAAGAGGGACGTTCATCGTTTCAATTTTAATCCTATTTAAATTCATTTTAGCCATTTGGAGTGTTTTATTTACAACTTTAATTGCGTCTAAATCCTTGTATTTTCTTTCTATTTGCCAATGAAAGCCATTTCCAGTCTCATTTTTCCCATTATTTTTAACTACAATCGATGATGTTAAAGAAGCCGCTGTTTCTTTAGAATTTATTTCAATTCCATTTGAATTAAATACGTAATAATAAGTATAAAGAGAGGAAAAATCCCCAGATTGAGTTACAACTTGAGAATCGTCAGAGGAAATTTTTATCATATCTTTAATTAAATCGAACGGTGTTTCAAATTCAAGATCTTTTATGTTTTTGTCATAAATTCCTGTTACTTTGGAATTAGATTTTTTAGGAAACGGTAAATCCTTAAATTCATCATTTGGAGGACCTACTTTCATCATCTTTACAGCATTATTTATGGTTTTTTCGATTATTTTACTAGAAATATCATTAGCATATGCAAAACCTAATGAACCCCGTTTATCAAAAACTCTTACCGAAAATCCACAACTTTCAGATTTATTACAGTCTTTAATCGAATTTTTTTCTAATCCTATTTCAAAAGCATCTGTTTTTTGAACGTAAATTTCAGAACATTTTACTTTGTCATATTTTTCAGTTATTCTTAATCCAAACTTGCCTCTATTAAAAAGAACGTTATTTTCTTTTGGAAAATTATTTTTTGTTATCATTTTTATTGTAAACCTCCCATAACTACATCTTCAACACGCAGGTAAGGACCCCCAGTACAATTTCTAACACGTTGTCCTCCTTTTCCACAAACACCATCACTATATTCTATTTTATTACCAATAGCTGAAACCCTATTTAAAATCTCAAGGATTAAACCTGATAATCCAACATCTCGCATTAATTCAGTTTTTTCTCCATTTTCAATTTTATAACAATTCCGAGTTTTAAATTGGAAATTTCCTGTTGCCGGGTTTGTATATCCATATTTCCAATTTTCACAGAGAACACCATTTTTTGTGTCTTCGATCATTTCATTTAATTTCCAATCATGTTCTTTAAGGTATGTAACCCCCATCCTTGCTTGCGGTTTAGATGAATATGATGAAGCACGACCATGCCCATTAGGAGATACATTCATTCTACTTGCACTCTCCAAATCATGAAGGTATGTTTTTAAAACGCCATTTTCTACTAATTGAACTGGTTTTGCAGCTATACCTTCATCATCAAATTTATAGGAGCCAAATAGAGCCATATCACTTGGAGTTGGATCATCAATAATAGAAATATTTTCAGATGCAACTTTTTCTCCTAATTTTTCTTCTAAAATGCTTTCTTTGGCAATAACTAAATCTGCTTCGCATGCATGTCCAAATGCTTCATGAATAAACACTCCTGTTAATTTTGGGTCCATAATAACTGTGAATTTTCCTCCTTTAACTGGTTTAGCTGATAATAATTTAATTGCTTTTTTCGCTGATTTAATTCCTATTTTATCAGCTTTTTTAGTTAATTCATACCCTCCAATGCCACCAATTGATTCAAAATTTCTCTGCAAATTTCCGTTTTCCTTAGCATAAACAATAGAAAAAATTCTCAAAATTGAAATAGATTGCTCAATTGAACTTCCAAATGAATTAATAAGAAGAGAATTTATTATTCCATCAGTATATAAAGAATTTGTATTGATAACTCTTGGATCAAAATCATGTGCATCCTTTTCAATTTGTAAAGCAAAATCTATTTTTTGTTCAATGTCTACATCCTTGAGAGGTGTTTTTAATTTGGTTGTATATTTATCTCTAATTAAATCATATTCTTTAATTTTAAATTTGAATTTTGAATATCGTTCAGCAAAGAGAGCTAATTTTATGGCCTCATTTAATCCTTCTATTATTGAGCTATCAGATATATTTTGTTTTACAGAAAACCCCCAACCTCCATTGATAAAAGCTCTGATGCCTGCACCTTTTATATTTGAATATGATACTTCTTTATTTTTTCCATTAGTAAATTCTAATAATGTTCCAGAACTAGATGCTACTCTAATGTCCCAAAATTCAATTCTTTTTTTAGTAGCTAATTTTGTTAATTTGGAAATTAAATTGCTTTCCAAAGGTTTAGGAGACTCCATGTTAAATTATCAATACAATTTCTGTTTTTAAAATTTTGCCTTTGTTTAATTTAATTTACATTTACATTCTTTATATATTTAATAAATCGATTAAGAAGTGATTTTTTTAAGATTTAGAACAAAAAAATTAATGAAACTTTGTTAATTCTTTATCTTTTGATTTTAGACGTTGAATTAATAAAATTGCTTCTTTTATGGAACATTTTTGAAAAAATTTTGAAGCTTTTTCAAAGGAAAATGATTTATGACATTTGATGCATTTTTTTCTCTTAATAATTTTTGTAGTATAATACCATTCTCCACAATTGATGCATCTAAAGAAGAAATATTTCGTTCTATAAACCATTTTATTATTAATAGAACAGAGATGTTTAATAATTTAAAAAGAGTAATGGATTTATAATTTTCCAATTTATTTTTTTGAAACTGTTAAAAGTAATATATAATCTGCGACTTCTTCAATCGAATCCGATATTGCCTCTAAAATATTAAGTGTATTGGCAATTAAAAAACCAGTAAAAATGTTTATTTTAAAGTCAGTTTTTTGAAGACTTTCTCTCAGTTTAAGATTTAAAATATCAACTTCATGTTCTAATTTATTGATGTGAATAGCAATATCTTTAACTTTTTCTCGGGACTTAATCAGAGCAGTTAGGAGACCATCCAAAAGTTCTGCACATTCTACGGTTGTATCAATTATTTGAAGCATATAATCTTTTGATTCTTGACTGCAATTTTCCCAAAATTCTCTTGATATTACACTAATACGCCTACCAACCCCATTTGAACAATTTGCGATATTATCGATTCTTTTAACTAAATGAGAGAGATCCATACGGATATTAGGATTTAATTCACCTTTTGAAATATCTTCTAATATTTCTCTCCTAATAGCATCAGCATCACTCTCAATTTGATCTACATTTTTAAATATTTCTTCTGCTTTATCATAATCACTTTCAATTAAAAGAGCATACAAACCTTTTTTTAATTCAAATACACATTGTTGAGCCGTTTTTGCATGAGTATTTGCTTTTTTTATTGCATCTTCAGCGGTTCGTTGCTTGAAATATTCAATTAAATAACCCATTTTTTCCCCTTTTTTTTCCTTTTCACATTTTTAATATAAATAAACTCATTCATAAATAATTTTATCACTCAATTAAATCATTTTCCTTTTTATATTAAGCTTACTGATAAAAATCCAAAATATATGGTGCCGCCAAGAATACCGGCTATAAAAAAAGTTAAAATCCAGTAAATTGCCATTTTTCCCAATCCTTTATAATCTATTTCACGTTTTTGTCCTGCGTTTAGACCTAAAATACAAAATACAATAACATGACTGTGTGAAATTGGTAAAGACATTAAAGTGCATATCATTAAAATTATCGATGATGATATTTGAATGATAAAACCCTCGCATGGTCGTGCATCAGTCATTTGGCTTGCTAAATTTTTTATTACATATCTTCCTGCAATAAAAATTCCCAGAAAGACAAAAATTCCACAAATCACAACGAAAAAATCTTTTTCTGGTAAAGTTAATGAACCATTACTCCAAAGTGCATGAAAAATTCCAATACATTCTGCAGAATTAGCCCCAACCCAAATTTCAGCAAAAACAACTCCAATTAGTAATAACCATGAGAAATTTTTTTCTGATTTTTCAATTTGATTCATACCTTTTAAACGTGATAAAAAAAATTTGGAGATAATTTTGAAAAAAATAAAAGTAAAGAGAAAACCAAATAATGGAGATAAGAACCAACTTATGACCACACTACTTAATTTTTCATAATTGAGAGCGGTTGTTGGGTCAACGTCCCCCTGAAAAAGAGAAAAAACAATTATTACACCAAAAATACTTCCTATGGTACTATGTGTAGAACTCAAAGGTATTCCAGAGAAACTCCCAATAATCAACCAAATAATACTACTTATCAAAACAGACAATAACATAAAAGTAGTATATTCTATCCCCTCCCCGAGAATATTTTCTCCAACCATTTTACCCACCCCTCCACTTAAAAAAATCATCCCAGCTCCTGTAGCAATTCCCCCTATAATTAATGCTATTTTAAATTTAGTAATATTAGCACCAACTAAGGCAGATAGAGTTTCGTCGTTAGCACCAATAGAAAATGCCAGGGATAAACCCATAATTATTAAAATTATGACTAATATTGAAGTTAATTCCAAAAAATTGATCCTCCAATTAGGCTGATTATTCAAAAATTAAATATTTAGTTGCTAAAAATTGCAGATATCCTGCGAAATTTTCTGCCTCATCAGCTAAAAATACGATACCCTCAATTAAATCCTTTAAATATAAAAATGTTCGACTGAGAAAATCCATTTCATAATTATATAAATTACCTAAAAGTTCCCATGCCTTATTCCTAAGTTTTAAATGTTCATTTTTTATTTTTTGAGACACTTCATATGAATATTCTAAATCTTTTCCAATCGATTTTACGGCTGAAGCTAAATCAAGAAGCACGGTTTTTAGTAATTCAAGAATTTCTTTTATATCATTCTTAAATTGCTCGTCTGGAAATACAACTCGGTAAAGAAGCATTTTTCGTGCTAAAATCTCGCCCAGATCTCTAATTTTATTAATTCTATTAAATACTAATACTCTATCTGCTTTAGAGAACATCATCTTGCTTTTCCAGATTTTTGATTCAAATACTCTCTTAATTTCTTCTTCTTTTTTGTTCTCAATAACGTATTTTAAATCTTTTTCAAACTCTTCAAAATTCTCAATGATAAGGTGATTAATTGCTCTAATAAGTTTCATATTTTGTTTTGTAGTTTTATTCATGAAATATTGAGTTATCTCGTCAATTTTCATTTTTTTAAGTTCTTTCTTAGGCAACTCCCTTAACCATTTTCCTTTAATATTTTCATAACTTCTTATAAAATATAATCTAAATTCGAATTAAAATATTTATTAAGTTATTACGACGTAAATAATTATCATTTTTTTTAAAGCGTAATATTTAATTAAATTAAAAGAAAAATAGAAATTTTTCGTGGAAATAAAATGGAAAATCCATTCATTCGATATAATACACCAATATCACAAATCTTTAGTGAAGAAAGTAAATTGCAATATTGGTTAAAAGTGGAGGTTGCGTTAGCTAAAGCTCATGCAAAATTGGGAAATATTCCTGCCAATGCAGCAGAAGAAATTGAACGTAAAGCCAAGATTCAATTTGTAAAGGTGGAGAGAGTTAAAGAAATTGATAAAGAGATTCATCATGATTTAATGGCAATGGTTAAAACACTTGAAGAGCAGTGTGAAGGAGATGCTGGAAATTATATCCATTTAGGTGCTACTAGTTATGATATAGAGGATACGGCAACAGCCCTTCAAATAAAAGACGCATTAAATTATTTGGAAGAATCAATTTTGAAAATTTTAAAAACTTTAACAAATTTTGCAGAACAGAAAAAAGAATTAATTTGTATAGGTCGAACTCACGGCCAACATGCTACACCAACTACATTCGGCATGAGATTTGGGGTTTGGGCTTATGAATTCAGTAGGCATTTAGATCGTCTTAGACAAGTGAGAGATAGAATTCAATATGGAAAGATGTCTGGTGCAGTTGGAACAATGGCTAGTTTTGGAGATAAAGGATTTGAAATACAGCGAGAAGTTATGCGACAATTAAGCCTAAATCCAGTGTTAATTGCAAATCAAGTTATACAGAGAGATAGAATCGCTGAAACCATATTACTAACTGCATTAATAGCAGGTACTTGTAGTAAAATTGCAAGAGAATTTAGAATCCTCCAGAGAACTGAAATTGGAGAAATGTATGAACCATTCAAGAAAGATACACAAGTTGGGAGCTCTACAATGCCACATAAGCGGAACCCTTATAAATCTGAAAGAATATGTAGTTTGGGAAGGGTAATTAAATCTAATGCGATTGTTGCATTAGATAATATGGTATTAGAGGATGAGAGGGATATGACAAATTCTGCCTCAGAAAGAGTAATAATCCCTGAAAACTTCATCTTTTTAGATTTTATTCTTTCCCAATTGGAACAGAATTTAAGAAATTTGGAAATAAATGAACAAAATATTAAAAAAAACCTTCATTTAACAAGGGGTGCCATATTAGCAGAAAAGATAATGGTTGAACTTGTTAAAAAAGGAATTGGAAGGCAAGATGCTCATGAATTGTTAAGAAAAATGATTATTAAAGCGAGAAAAGATGATAAATCACTTAAAGAAGTCTTCATGGAAATTCATGAAGTAAAATCAAAATTTTCAAATAAAGAATTGGATGAATTATTAACTCCAGAAAAATATTTAGGAACTGCCATAACCCAAGTTGAAAATCTCATAAAATATTTAAGAGAAAAGTATAAGATCACAAAATAAATTTAGTCAATAAAACATTTGATGAATATGGACGATAAAGAGCCGAGTATTTATTCGAAACTGGGAGTTTCAGCTGAAAAAAAAGAACTGCACCAAGCAATAAAAGATATTGATAAGGGTTTATATCCTGGAGCTTTTTGCAAAATAGTAGAGGATATTGCTGGTAGAGAAGATTATTGTTCGATATTTCATTCAGATAGTGCTGGAACAAAAACAAATCTTGCGTATCTATATTATAAAGAGACAGGGGATATTTCCGTTTTTAAAGATGTAGTCCAAGATGCAATAGTTATGAATATTGATGACTTATTATGCGTGGGAGTAAATGATAAAATCATATTATCAAATACAATTGGACGAAATAAAAAATTAATTACTGGTCAAATCCTTACAACATTAATTAACGAGATAGAAAATTTTTCTCGAAAATTGACAACATTTGGACTACCCATTATTACATGTGGTGGAGAAACTGAAGATATAGGGGATATCATAAAAACCTTGGTTGTAAGTGTTACCGTTTTTACTACTTTGAGAAAAAAGGATGTAATTGATGCAAGTAATATTCAACACAATGATTATATTGTGGGATTAGCCAGTTATGGAAAATGTAATTACGAAAGAGAATATAATAGTGGTATTGGTAGTAATGGATTGACCCTCGCAAGACACGGAACGTTGAACCATGAATATTATGATAAATATCCTGAATGTTACGACGAAAAAATGGATGAGAATAGTGTTTTTTTCGGAAAATATAAGATAAGTGATAAAGTTGATGGATTACCTATATCAATTGGGAGAGCTCTTTTATCTCCTACGAGAACTTATACGCCAATTCTATTAGATGTATTTCATAACAATAGAGAAAAAATTCACGGTATTATCCATAATACAGGTGGGGGGCAAACTAAGTGCCTTAATTTTGGAAAAAGTATAAAATACATAAAAGATGACTTATTTGAAGTTCCTCCGATTTTTAAAATAATACAAGATTCATCAAATGCTAGCTGGAAAGAAATGTTTCAAGTTTTCAATATGGGACATCGTCTGGAAATAATGACTGATCAGGATTCAGCTGAAAATATTATAAAAATATCCGAGGGTTTTGGAGTAGATGCAAAGATTATTGGTCATTGCGAAAAGGTAAAAGAACGTAATAATTTAAAGATAATTTCACCTTATGGAGATTTTAATTACGAACAAATCTAATTTTTAGATTATCATTCATAATATCAAATTTTATTGTTGAATACTTTTTTTAAAAGTAAATTTCAAAATCTAATAATGAAATATTAAATACCTATGGAGATGAATTATATTTAAAATATTTTAAGAAAAAGTGAAATATTATGGAAAAGATTGACAATTTTTTTAAAAAATTTCATGGTGCTTATTTTGTATTTATAGGTGTAGCAATATTTCTAATAGGACTTATTATTGCAATAGTAGTAGAACCTAATTTTAGCTTATTTATTCATCACATCAGCGATATGGGAGCCCCAACTAACAGTAATTACATAATATTTAATATTTGCTGGATTATTACAGGTTTTTTCGCGATTTTTTTCTTCTTAGATTTTACTCGTTATTTACAAAATAAAGGTGCAAATACTAAGGGAACTTGGCTATGTTTTATTTTAGGCTCCGTTTCAGCATTTAGCATGATTTTATTAGCAATATTCAACAAAATTGACTCTCCAGATATGCATTTAAACTCAGAATATATTTTCTTTTTTACGGGAATATTATATCTAATAATATATGCAATCTTAGAATTCAAAATTCCAGAATTTTCAAAACTACAAGCAATTTCGAACCTTATAGTAGCATTTCTTTTTGCTTTATATCTAATATTATTGATTTTAAACAAGATAAATCCTGGATTATGTCCGGAATTTCAAAGTTTTGCAGAATGGTTATTTCTCTTTGGAAACTTAGCGTGGTTTATTGAGAATGGAATTTTAACTCTTAAAAGGTAAAAATAATTCGAAATAGTTAAAAATATTAAATCCTCTTTTTTCTCTTATTGTATAACTCTATCTTTAAATACGAATCTAAATAGATAAAAAATACCTAATATATAATAGAATTAATTAAAATTAATTTAAGATAGAACCCATATTGACCGAAACTAATAGAAGAACTGAAATTCTTAATAATAGAATTTATTTTTTAATCGAATTATTTATTGTTTTTGTAGGAATTACAATCTTTAACTTTATTTTTAATGCAATAAGATCATTATTTCAAACATCCACATTAATTGACACCTATTTTTATCATTTATTTAAATTAGTTGCAGCTTTAATCGCAGTTCCAATATTTTTATTTGTAGTCAATATTATTTTACAGTCAAAACAACAAAAATTAATTGTAGAATCTGATATATCCTCCTCAAAACAACAATTATTATTGCTAAAGATTAAAAAAAGTAATTTTAAATATCAACTACTATGGGGTTTCTTATTACTTTTTATTGTATATATTCCATTCAGTTTATTCAGTTATTTACTTCCCGGTTATTTAGAATTTGAATCGGATGTTATTTTTAATAATACACTTGGTTCATATTTAGGTGAAGAAGTATTTATTTTTCTCATTTCAGCAATAATTATACAATTTCTCTCATCTTTTAAAGAAGAGTGGATCTATCGTGGTCTTTTCATTAATCGTGGAGAACAATATCTTGGTAAATTTTCCGCTATTATAATTTCCTCTATTTTTTTTGGCTTAAGTCACTTCGCGTATATATTTTCTCCTAATTTTCCTGGACATAACCCACTCTATCCGATTTTTTGGGGAATTTTTGCAACAATTATTGGTTTTATTACTGCATCTTTTCTCACTCTTAGAAAATGGCTTTTTCCGATAATTTTTGCTCATACTATATCAAATATTATTGCAGCCGTTACTTTATGGTATTTCATCCGAGGTGGATCATTTTTTGATTTATTACTTCTTCTATATATGCCATTAATAGTTATTGGAATTATTTTTGGTATTTTTCAGTTTTCTCGTGTTAAAAAGGGAATTAATTATATTTTTAAAGATATTAAAAATTATTTTAATAAAAACCAAAAATTAGATGAGACAAAAATGGATAGAAATGTTAGAATTATTTTTGATATTATAATAATTCTAATAATCTGGTTGATGAGTTTCCTATTTATTATTTAGGATAAAAAAGGAATAGTTCAAAAAAAAATGGTTAATTTTGGTAAAATTTGGAATAATCTCTGATACGCATGTAGAAGAAACATGGGATCCTAAAAAAATTGATAATTTTATTAATGTATTGGGAAGATATTTATCAAACGTGGATGTGATTATTCACGCAGGAGATGTAGTTACTGAATTATTTTTAGAGCGATTAAAAGAGATTGCCCCAGTTCATTGTGTAGCAAGTAATATGGATAAAATTAAAGGATTACCCAAGGAAAAATTGCTCGAGGTTGAAGGACAAAGGATTGGGATAATTCATGAGATCCCTATAAATGAATTAGATCAATATATTGAAAGTAGGAATCTTAATATATTAATAACCGGACATACTCATATTCCTTCCATTAAAGGGTTGGAATCAAAATGCATGATATTAAATCCTGGTTCTATTGCTTATCCTCGAGCACCACCAAAAAAACCAGGATTTCAAGAACCCGTTGCTAAACCGACACTAATTATTTTAAATATTGAAAATGGGTTAGCATCTGCCTATTTAATTTCATTACCTTTTAAGAAAAAAAAATAGAATTTACACAATAAGTATATAAAAACTTATATAATTGTTAAAGACATATAATTAATATCGTAAAAATTTTAACAAATTAAATGAGAATAGAGGTTTTATAAATTCCGGGTCGTTTAGATCTTATATTAAAAGAATTAAATGAAAATGCTGGATTTAGAGCTTCTTTATTTAGCACATCAGCGGGTTTAGTCCTCGCATCTCAGAGAGAACCCGATGTAGATGAAGCTGTTGTTGCAGCCATGGGAAGTCTTCTGAGTGATACTGCAAGTAAAGTAGGGGAAGAACTATCACTCAATTCCGAGATGGAGTCAATAAAAGTTTTGTTTTCTAATTTTTTAATAATCTGTCGTAATATTGAAATAGAAAAAACACTATTTATTTTAGCAGTTCTTGCGCCCGTTCCCGAATCTCAAGAGATTGAGAAATATTATGACCAATTACTTGACTGGGCAGAAGAAAACGCCCTACCAGAATTAAAAAGTCTTGCAAATATTTAATTATCTTCAAATTTATATTATTCTTTTTCTTATATTCTCTATTTTCTTTACAAAATCAAATGCAAATTTGGATACTTGGTTTTCAAATCCCCAGAAAAAGTGGTCTGCATTATTTATTATTTTATATTCCTTAGGTGGTTTCATATCCTTAAAGTGTTTTAAAAAATTGCGAAAATTTGCGATATTATCCATATTACCTTGAATGAATAACTTCGGTTTAGAAGTTTGAGCTAAATTTTTGAGCATAATAAATAAATCAAACGGAAATGCAATGGCAACATATCCCATAATATTTTTAAAAGTATTTACTTGTGAACATCCAATTGCAGCCCCATAAGAATACCCAACAATGAAAATCTTTTCAAATTCTTCTTTTTCAATTAAAAATTTTATACATGTTCTAATGTCTTCTTGCTCTCCTATATCATGACCATAAGATCCTGTAGATTTTCCCACTCCTCTAAAATTGAATCTTAAAGTTGGAATATTTTCATTAGAAAATGTGGAAAAAAGAGAAGATATAACATTGTTTGACATGTTTCCTCCATATAAGCTGTGGGGATGAGCTAGAAGAACGCATATATTTACTTTATCATTATCTGGGTTAAAAAATTCAGTCTCAAGATTAATATTTGTATTAGGTACAGGAATTTTTATTTCTTTAAGCATAAACTAAAATATCTCTGAATGTTTTTAAAAGATTAGTGATTAACAAATCTACAATAAGATTCTATATGTGGAATTATGATGAACAAAATAATAATTAGAAAAAAAATTCAAGAATTTCTAGAAGAAGATTGCTTATTTCAAGATATTTCTTCAGAAATGATTCCAGATAATAAGGAAATTAAAGCCAAAATTATTGCTAAAAGTTTAGGATATATATCGGGATTAAAAGAGATTGAGATATTATTTGAATTTTTAAATGTTAAAATTACAACATTTAAAAAAGATGGAGATAAAGTTGTTGAGAATGATATAATTTGTGAGTTGTCTGGAAATGTTCATGATGTTTTATTTGGTGAAAGAACGTCATTAAATCTTTTAACACGCATGAGTGCTATCACATCATCAACAAGAGATCTTGTTAATATAACCAAGAAAATAAATAAACATATAAGAATTGCTTGTACTAGAAAAACGACTCCATATTTTAGAATTTTTGAAAAGAGGGCTGTAAAATTAGGAGGAGGGGAGACTCATCGCTGGAATCTTGATGATATGATTTTGATTAAAGATACTCATCTAAAATATTTTTCAGGTGATATTAAGAAAATTCTTAAAAAAGCTCGTGAATTAGCAAGTTTTACCAAAAAGATTGAAATTGAAGTAGAAAACATTGAAGATATTTTAATTGCTGCAAAAAATGGAGCAGATATTATAATGTTAGATAACATGAAACCAGCAGAGATTGAAGAAGCGATAAAAGCATTAGAAATGGAGGGTTTAAGAAAGAAGGTTTTATTAGAAGCTTCTGGGTCGATCAATAAGGAAAATATTGAAGGTTACGTCAAAACTGGAGTGGATATAATAAGTTTAGGAGCTTTAACTCAGTTTCCTCATAAACACGTAGATTTCTCTTTAAAGTTTATTTAAAAGATTATTCAATTATTATTTCATGTATTGTTGAGGTTATATCTTTAATTCTTATAAGTTCATTATAAAAATCTTTAATTGTATCAACTTCTCCGACAGTTAAGATGATTTCAATTTTTTTTGAAGCTATCCTCCAATCCATCATTGTTTTAATTAAACTTCTGTATTTATCGCATATCTCAGATACCTCAGATAATAATCCAACTTCTATTGGATAAATAAGATTTATGGTCATCATCTTATATCCCTTTAGATCGTCAAATTTTTCATAGTTATCAATAAATTCAATAATGGAATCTCTTATAGCCTTACTCTTTGATGTATATCCACGCTTATTTTTAACCTTATTAAAACGATCCAATAAATCTTCGTCTAACTGAAGTGAAATGATTGGCATAATTATATAAAAATGATTATACTAATAAAAATAATAGGTGATTATTTTTGTATCAATTGGAGAAAATGAGTGAAAATTGTTTTTATCTAAAAACAATTGGGAAATTTCCACCTGTTGAAGCTAAAAGATTTGTAAATGATTTTAAAGAGCAAACAAAAAGATTGAAAAAGTTCCGTTTTCTTGTAGATATTAGTGACGCCAATTTATTGGATGGTAATTCAATAAATATTATTTTAGATTTATTAAAAGAAAATAATAAAAGAGTGGAAAAATCAGCCTTTGTTATTACTGATAATCCACCTTTAGATGTTGAATTTCAATATTTATTAGAAAAGGCGGCATCTCCGAAAAGGAAGATTGTTACAACTCTTGATGAAGCCAAAAAGTGGTTAGGAATTAATGATCTTGTAATTAAAAAAGATTAAATTTCTTTTAATGTGACCTCCCCTCTTGGAGCAAGTTCTTCAAAAATAATTCCCTCAAATTTGTAAATTTTAGTATCTTTATTTTTCCAAGAATCCGTTGGAAGCCATGCTTTCATACAGGTATGTTCAAGAAATGTTTTGACATCCCAATTTCTTCCATCATCTACGGGAACTTGGGGTAAAAGCAATCCTCTTCGCATTCCATGTTCAACAATCAAACCATCTCTTCCTATTTTAATTTTTTCCAAGTATTCATTAGGTTCATTAACTTCTATCAATTCGGGAGGAGTTAATACAGTTAATTCTATTACGATGTTACCCATTTCTTCGAGAGTAACATTGGGAAAACGGGGATCTTCAATTGCCGAAGAAATCGAAACATCGTGAATTGCTTTTATAAGTGGAAAAATAGGCTCGGGATACCCAATACAACCCCTAAGCCTTTTTTCATTAGCCTCCAATTTATTCAGAGTAACAAAGACACCATATTTCCCGGAATATTTTTTTTCAATGCTTTCATCTGGAATAATTTTTTTAGAAGTTCTTAAATATGTCTCAATATTTTCTCGAGCAAATTTAATTAAAGTAATTCCATCTTCAACAGTTATTTTTTCTTGGACCATTTTTACCATTTAAACTTTTATACTACTTATTATTTAATATTATTTCTTTTATGAATAATTTGGCCTCTTTTATTACTCAAAACATTTTCTCCATCATATATTTCTTGACCTCTTAGATATACTCCGAAGATTTTAACTGTAGTTTTGAACCCTTTGAATGGAGAAAATTTTGCCCTACTGTAAAACTTTTCAGGAACAATTGTATAAGGATCTACTTTTTCCACCAGATAAAAATCAGCATCAAGTCCTTCTTTAATAAAACCTTTATTATTCAAACCGAATAATTTAGCTGGCATTTCAGAAGAACACTTAATAAAAGTTTTCAATTGTAAATCAGAATCAAGTACTTTTTCTAATAATAGAAGAGGATATGTTTCAAAACCTGGAAAACCAGATGGAGTTTCAATAAAGGGTCTCGATTTTTCTTCAATAGTATGAGGAGCATGATCTGATCCAATCAAATCAATTTTTCCATTTTCTAAATTTTGATAAATGTAATTTCGATCAAGCTCATCTCTAAGAGGAGGTAAAACTTTTGCATAACTATCTTTCTCAAATTTCATATCGTTATTAAGAAGAAGGTGATGAGGTGTAACTTCAAATGAAAAATTTAATAAACTCACTTCAAATCTTGCATTAAGAAGGATGTATAAAGCCTCTTTTGAACTCACATGACAAAAATGGATATGGGGATACGCAGAAATGTTTTTGTTGTTAATAATAAAACGTTCATAATGTTTTTGAAAATAGTCAATAAAATTCTTTTCAATATCACCTGAATAAATCTCATTAAAAAGTTTCAAAGGTGCTCTTTTTTGAATTATGCCATTTTCAAATTTTCCATTGACCTCTGAATTTTTTATTGGCATTTGAGGGTGAATAAATAATGGAATATTATATTTTGAGGTAAGATACAACATTTGTTCAATATTTTTAGGATTTATCCAATCGATTTTGGAAAGAGGTGAATGAGGATATATCTTAAAACCGATAACGCCTAAATTTACAATTTTTTCAAATTCTTTTCGATTTATTTTTTCAGGAACCCCTGCAATAAAGCCTACATCAATAAAAATGTTATTTCTTGCTGCATCCATCCATTTTTCTACATCATGAGAAGTGATTGCTGGAGGGATTGTATTTGGCATGTCAAATACAGTTGTGATTCCAGAAGAACTTGCTGCCATGGTTCCAGTTTTAAAAGTTTCTTTCTCAGATTGACCTAGGTCTCTAAGATGAGAATGAACATCTATTATGCCAGGTAATAATATTTTCTTTTTACAATCAATAATATCATCATCTGTTATATCTTCAAAATGGGCATCATTTTCTTGGCTATGGAAAATTATTTTCTTGAATTTCCCATCTGAAATATAAATGGAGCCCAGCTTCAATTCTTCATCTGAATATATTCTCGCATTTTTAATTATCATAGTTTATTTTATCGAAATAATGGTTAATATATAAAATTTTATCCCAACAAGGTAAGTTTTCAATTTTTTTATTTATTCCTTCTAAGATATTGATTTTTGTTAAACATATTAAATAGGGTAAATAATAATTAAATTTTCTTGGATCATAATTTAAAAAACATATAAAAATTGAATTTCTATTATCTTCAATCTTTACCGTATTAAATAAAACTTCGATATCTTTTAGTTGCTCTTCCTGAAATGAATTTAGAACATATATATTTTGTGAGTTTTCTTGACTTTCGATAAATTCTTTAAATCTAACCTTCTTAATAAAGATACCAGGCGTAGATTTTATGAACATCATAGGAGAAATAGTTTTTTTGTAATAACTCATTTTTAATGCCTTTTCTAAAAGAAGAGATTGAGACCGCTCATCTGGACCAAGGTATTTTAAAGTTTTTCCTTCAAATTTAATTAAAATTTCATTCTCTTCAATATAAATATAAAAATTTACATACTCTCTAATTTTATACGCTAAGAAAAATGCTTCTTTTAAGCATAAGCAAAGTTGGATAACAATTTTAGGAGTATTTCCAAGATCTATATCATGCTTTGAATAGTCTGGAATAGTTTTGGTAATAATTAAAAAATTCGGCAAGTTAAGATTTTAATTATGAATTATCGATTATTATTATTTTTTTATTCCCATTTTTACATTTAATTATTTGGATTTTATGATAGTGAGAAATGATGAAAAATTTACGTTTATTTGTTGAAAACATTTGAAATTAAAGAATAAATTAGATTTTTCTCGTATATTGATAATGTCTCTAATTCTTTACCCAAGGAATGAAAACGATCTGGAGGAGCATCATTAAAAAGTGCTAAAAAAATAATTATTGCATTTTGCATTATTTTATCCTTCTGTTCAGTACTAAATGAAGAATTAGAGCTGCGTAAAAAATTAAATACTTCTATAATGCTTAGATCTTTTAAAAAATCTAAATCTTTATTACAATTATTATGATATAGGAAAAAAAAATCAATTATTTTATAATAAATTTCTTTCTCTGAAATACCACTATCTATATTAATCATTCAAATTAAAAAACCAATCAAAAATATTTCTATTTCCAATCTCAAATAGAAAATTTTATGTCTTAAATAGAAAATTAGTTAGAATTATTAAAATAATTCGATTTTTATCAAATTTTGTACTAAAAAAACATACAAAAAATTTAAAAATTTTTTTAAAAAATTAAAATTTAAAATCCTTAGGCATTTCAAAACCAGGAGGTAATCCTGGAAACCCACCTCGACCTTTCTTAGCCTTTTTTCTAAGTTTCATAAACTTTTTCATCATTGATTTCATTTGATTATATTGATCTAGCATTTTATTAATTGTAGTGTATGATGTACCACTCCCAATTGCAATTCTACGTTTTCTAGATTTTTTTATGATTTTAGGATTTTCTTTTTCATCCTTTGTCATTGAATTTAAAACAACTTCCCATTGATCTAAATTTTGCTCGGCCATGTCCTTTGCCTCATCAGGAATATTGCCTATACCCATCATTCCTAAGAGTTTCCCGAATCTACCCATCTTTTTTATCGCTTTTAGCTGGATATAAAGATCTTCTAATGTAAATTTCCCTCGCATCATTCGCTTAACCATTTCTGGATCTGGTTCAGCCATTGCATCTTGAACTTTTTGAACTAAACCCTCTAAATCAGGTATTCCAAGTAGTGTTCCGACAAATCTAGTTGGCTCAAATAGTTCAAATTGATCAATTTTTTCTCCTATTCCAATAAATTTTATTGGAGCGTTTGTAGCAGCAACTGCCGACAATGCTCCACCACCCTTTGCAGTTCCATCTAATTTTGTGACTATTATAGAACCTACTCGAGTTGCCTTAGAAAATTCCAAAGCTTGATTATATGCTTGTTGTCCAAGTGTTCCATCAATAACTAAAATAACTTCATCTGGTTTAACTAATTTTTCAATATTTTCAATCTCCTTCATCAATTCTTTTTCTTCTTTATGACGTCCTGCTGTATCAACAATTATTATATTGTAATTCTCCTTTAAGGCTTGTTTGGTTTGTCTTAGAACGAGTTTTATTGGGTTTTTTTCAATTGGATTTCCATAAACCTTTACATTTATTGGATTACATAACTGTTCTAGTTGTTCAAATGCTCCAGGGCGGAAATTATCTCCGCAAACTACGCCTATTGTATAACCCTTACTTTTATAATAATTTGCTAGTTTGCCTACTGTGGTGGTTTTTCCACTTCCCTGAATACCAACCATGAGAATTATATTTAGCTTATTGGGTTTAATCAGTATAGGAGTTGATTTCCCTCCAAGAATCTTAACCAACTCATCGTGTATTATTTTAATTATGAAATCCCTTCTCCTTATAGAACTACTTAACTTCGTGTTCAGTGCTTCCTTTTTGATATTTTCTGTAGCTTCGAAAACAATTTCCACTTTTACATCAGAAGAAAGTAAAGCCCTTTGCAGCTCTTGAATTAAAGCATCGATTGCATCCTTATCGACCTTAGGGAGTCGACGAATCTTCCTTATCGCACTATCTAAAGATTTTCCAAGAGCCTCTAGAACCATATCTTATCGCATAAATTAAACTATTCTTTAATCTGGTTGCGACATTTCAGCAGTGGGAGTCCAGCACTTCGTTGCGCCACGACCGGATTATTTTATTTTAAATTTTATTTTAAATATTATTTTATAATAAATATATTATTATGTTTATTTTTTTCCTAAACAGAATTTTTACTAAGGAATAAAGGAAAGAAAAAAAATAAATTTAAATTTTAATTTTAATATTTTTTCTGTCAAGTAGAACTGCAATTCCCGCTAATATAGCAATTGGCAATATTCCGACTAGAATTAAAGCAAGTAATGAATTAGCAACTAGAAAATCTTTAGGAATAATACCAACAAATAGCCCCACAAATAATGTTAATATGAAAATTAACAATATATTTTTCCCCATTTCACTCAAAATCGGTATCTTAAAATCAAGCTGCTCTAAACTGTAGAAAACTGTGATCATAAAAGCGGAAGTAGCTATTGCAAGTAAAGCAAGAGATGTTGTTACATCGTGATGTTCAGCCGGTTGAATCCAATCCAAACAATAAAATGCAACAATAGCAATGGTAGCTCCAGGTAATATTCTCTTTTTAAAAGCAACACGGGGATTATCAGGGTCCATTTTATACCATTGTGAGAAACATGTTGCAATGATAGCAATTGAAGCATGATTCAATGAGATAAAGGGGAATACAACATCACCAGTAGATGGTCCATAATGCTCAAAAAAAGGCAATGCAAATAGTATAGAATGGAGAATCATCATCGCTATTCCAACATATAACCGCTTATCAGCATCTCTTACTAAATATACTGCTAAATAGGCAGCAAATGTACCGATTGCTAGATTTGCCAGAGTTCCATTCCAGAATACATTTTTTATCCAAGTAGTTCCCCCATTTAAGAGGTCTCCGCCAATAAGTCCATCATCGAGGAAAGATAGAATATATAAAATTACTACTCGAATTATACCATGTTTCCAGGCTTCTTTTGCACCTTTTTTTTCCAATCTACCTGAAAATGCAAGATATGCTACATAACCCATACAAAACATGAATATCTGTTGCCCAATATCGATAATTGTTATAATCGCTGGATAAAATTTGGCGTATTGAAAACCATGGTTAAGTAGTGGTGGACCAACCATGATATCACCCGCAATTGCATCTCCGGAGAGTTCCCATGTTATCACTGAGATAATCAAAAAAATTATAATCAAACCCCTGAATTGATCAAGCCATTCATATCGTTTGTGGGTTAGCTCCTCTCTCCCAAGAATTCTTTTCATTAAGTCTCCTTCTTTAGGTTTTTCTTCTGACATAGTAATACACTTTCAAATTTTTTTTTGAGTTCTCAAATTTATTTAGTAATAATAAATTTAAGTAAATGAGAATTAACCAAAGAGAATTTAATACTTTCTAAATACTCACTTTAAATTTATTATGTAAATTTAATAGATGCGAATCTATTTCATAAAAAAATTAAAAAGCGATATCATTATAAATATTTTATGAGTAAATCCCTTAGAATTCAAAATCTTATTGAAAAGCTCAAAAAATCACCACATAATAAGATTGCAATGGATTTAGATCGAGCTCTTCTTATGAGTAATGAATCTATAGAATACAAAAAAAAATTCTTTGCAGAAGCTTTTAATTTAGTTCCTATAGATTCTGAATTAGAAGCAATTATTAATATGTGGGCAGTAGCATGCATGCTTGAAGATACCTTAACAGTAGTAAAGAAGATTACGGCATTAAGATCGATGATAAAGGATCCCTATGTAAAATTGGAATGGATAGAGAACTGGATTAGAATTGTTTGGGAAAGAAAGAAAGCGCCTTTGGATATGTTAAATTTTATTGCTATTGATTTAAGAAATCTAAAAGGAATTTCCAAAGACCTAAAAGAAATGCTTTTTAAAGATTTATAAATAAAAAGTAAGTTTAAAAGATTAACAAAAACAAAAAAAAATATTAAATATGATAAATTAACGAAGGAAATAATAAAAAATTAAAAAATAGTATTAAAAATGTCAATAAGAAAAACTGAAATTCAAAAATTAAAAGCTGGGTCTTATCTTATTGAGGATGAAGAGCCTTGTTTAATTAAATCTATTGAAAAAAGTAAATCCGGTAAACATGGACATGCAAAAATGAGGGTTGTGTGCGTAGGTCTCTTTGATGGAAATAAACGTTCTTTAACAATTCCATCTGGACATATGGTCGACACTCCTGATATTTTTAAAGGAACAGCTCATATAAATTTTATAGAAGACAATTCATTGCAGATTATGAATAGTGAGAGTTATGAGTCATTTGATATTGAATGGCCTAAGGAACAAGACTTAATTAATAAACTCAAGGAATTACAACAAGATGAAGATAAAATGAGCCATTCAATAATTGAATATTGGGATTTATTGGGTAAAAAATTAATCAAACGGATAAGTACTGAATAATTTAAGCAACTAAATCTATTTTATTTCAAACTAAAACTATATTTTCTTTCTGAAATATCTATTTCATTTTTTCTTGTCTTTACTTTGTAAAGATTTAAATATAAAAATTGTTTCTATCTAATTAAAAGAATAAAAAATAAAAAGTGAAAAAAATGGTTAGCTATAAAAAAATGTATGAAAAATTAAAAAACTCATTATCAGAATCATATGAAACCGATTAT
>Ga0315547_1000089_pt1 | contig 105957 bp, 83 predicted proteins | sample SalMarSW160240MG_2_FD_202542 | JGI IMG/M metagenome (GOLD analysis project Ga0315547, IMG submission 202542) | Salt marsh sediment microbial communities from the Plum Island Ecosystem LTER, Massachusetts, United States - Salt Marsh Sediment SW1601-240 ...
CTGTCCTATATAATAACGTCCGTTTTTCTTTGTTCGAAGCACATAAACATAATACATGCTATTTGTTAATCAACGGAGAGGCCGGGATTCGAACCCGGGGTAGAGTTATAAGCCCTACAACTGCTTATCCCGCCAAAGGCGGGACTTAAGCCAACTCGATAGTTGTCCTTTTTTGCTTAATGAAACCGGATAACAACCTTTTGAACGCTTCGCCTCCTTTATATCTTTTTATCTGTTTCTCTCGTCTCATTGCCTCCGCTCGAGACGAACATTCCTCAACGTAAACTATCTTAAACTCACCGCGATTCTTCATTGATTTAGTCTTGCCACGCGAATGTTTCTCTAAACGTTTAGCCAGATTTTGTGTCTGTCCTATATAATAACGTCCGTTTTTCTTTGTTCGAAGCACATAAACATAATACATGCTATTTGTTAATCAACGGAGAGGCCGGGATTCGAACCCGGGGTAGAGTTATAAGCCCTACAACTGCTTAGCAGGCAGCTGCCTTAAGCCAACTCGGCCACCTCTCCTTAAAATTCAGTCATTAGTCAATAGTCAGTGGTCAATAGATCAAAAAACACATATTCATAAACCTAAAAGTTATAATCTGCGTTTGCGCCCCTTTTTTGCCTCCACTTTTATGCTGATTATTCTCCCCTTTATTTTGTTGCTCATCCCCTCCTCTAAGAATACTTTTTCATCTAAAACCCTGATTCTACCAAAGCCTGCATTTTTGATGACACTTAAATACTCTTTTCTGGTTAACGCTCCACCAATGCACTCTGACCAAGCGGAAAATGATTTTGTTATCTCGTTCGGCAGTTCCTTATCGGTTACGATATCAGAGATCACCATCCTCCCCCCCGGCTTCAACACCCGAAAAGCTTCAGCAAAAACTTTCTTCTTATCCGGGGAGAGATTTATCACACAGTTGCTTATGATCACATCTACCGACTCATTCTCCACCGGAAGATTTTCGATCTCACCTACCCGAAACTCCACATTTTCGTATCCACCTTCTCTGGCATTTAACTTTGCTTTTTTGATCATCTCTGGAGTTATATCAACCCCGATGACCCATCCCCCTTCGCCAACTTTGTTAGCCGCCAAGAAAACGTCGATTCCTCCACCTGAGCCCAGATCTAGGACCGTCTCTCCTTTTTTCAGGGTCACCAAACCCGCCGGATTACCACATCCCAGACCCATGATGGCAGACTCAGGGATCTTTTTCAACTCCTCCAGGGAATAACCGATGGCTTCAGCCTGCTTAAAAACCGTTACTCCATTACAGCTACAACAGGTTTCACATTTTCTGGCGATCTGGCTATACTTATTTTTAACAAAGTCCTTTAATTTCTTTTCCTGAGTTTTCTGGGTTGTCATTTTTCTCACTTTCCTTTACTTTTCAAGTCATTAGCACCTAACAAACTTAAGCTCTATTCTTAGTATACTAAAAGTTTCTCCGAATGCAAGAATTTTTTGCATCAGCCTGTGTCAACATACAGGAAGATATCTGCAGAAGTTTTAAGTTATTAAATTCGAAAGGAGAAACTTTTCTGTTTGTTTAAACGTAAGAGTCTTTGTAAGAGAGAAAGTCGAAATTATACCAAAGATAAGTGAAAATTTTTGGCGTAGTTTCTACAAGTGTCCCAGACATATGTCCACCTGGGATCTATATACAACAAAAATAAACCAGCTACAGGAGGAATGAAATGAAAAAAATCCTTTTAGCTGTAATTTCTGGGGTGCTACTTTTGCTTTTTCTTTTCACCCCTGCCCTGCACGCTCAGCGAGGAAGGATCTGTGGAGTGGTTTGCACCAGAGACGGGGAAACCTTTGAGGGTCCCATCCGCTGGGACAGGAATGAAGCATTCTGGGATGATATTTTAGACGCCACCAAAAAACGCGAAGGAAGATATGGGGAGGGAAGACGTCGGGAAAAACACATAAGCATCTTTGGTCTCAGCATAAGCTGGGACGAGAAGAGCCCAGAAAGTAAAGCCAGCACTGGGATTCAGTTCGGTTACATAAAGACTTTGGAGAGGCGATCCGGAAACAAAGCCTTTTTGGAACTCAAAAATGGGGAGAGAATAACATTCTATGGTTATAGTACAGACATCGGTTCCGGGGTGAGAGAGATTTTAATCGACGATTCCCGGGAGGGCAAAGTGGAACTGGACTGGGATGATCTGGATATAATTGAATTTAAAGAGTGCGAGCCAGAACTAATCACCAAACCTGAACAACGACTCTATGGAGAGCTGGAAACACGGCGAGGAGACAAGTTCAAAGGTTTCATCACCTGGGATATGGATGAACTTTTTTATTCTGATATACTGGATGGAGAACAGAGGCGCCGCACCCGAAAGATTCCCTTCAAAAAGATAAAAGCCATCGAAAGACGGTCATCCAGATCAGCCTGGGTGACCTTGAGAAATGGTGACAGGATAAGACTATCAGGAACCAATGATGTGGATAGCGGAAATCGCGGCATCGTGGTCAAAGACCCCAACTTCGGACGGGTGATTGTAGAATGGGACGATTTTGACCGATTGGAACTTCTGGATGAGGGTGAGAAATATCTGGTAAGGTATGATGAGTTTGAAGAGACCAGACCATTATATGGGGTGGTCTACGATGAAGATGGCGAAAGCTATGAAGGATTCATCAGATGGGATGATGACGAGACCTACACCTGGGAAAGGCTGGATGGAGAATACAGGGGTTTGGATGTGGACATCGAGTTTTCTCAAATCGCAAAGATCGAAAAAATCTCTTCCCGCTCCTGCCGGGTCACCACAAGGAACGGGAATACCTTCAAGCTCTCTGGCTCCAACGATGTGAATGAGGAAAACAAAGGAATCTTCGTGACCACCGAGGATGGAGACGAGATCGAACTGGACTGGGACGATTTCGACAAGGTGATCTTCAAGTAAAAAAAGGAAAGCCTATTTAATTTATTTTAAGTTGGTTCGGGAATTGTCACCTGGATCCCGCTTCGCGGGAGAATTCCCGAACCATTCTTGTGCGGTCAGACGACCGCCCGTCTGGGCGGGTCACCGGGATTCCGCCAGAGGCGGAAAAATCCAATTCCCGCACGAACAAGAGGTTTTTCAACACACCCTTGAACCCCTGCCCCAACATTTTGCCGCTGGATTGAATCATGTGTAGGGGCGGACCTCTAAGTCCGCCCGAACCTTGGGGCGATGGCAGAGCATCGCCCCTACGCGTTCCCTTTGTCACAACGCAGGATTTATACTTTCGAACTTTCGTTCACTTTTTTGCTCTCTGTATGAAGTTATGGATACCCCGATAAATGGCGTGGGCACATTTCTTCTGAAACTTATCAGTTTTTAAAAACTCCTCCTGTTCTGGAATCATCATGAAGGCGCATTCCACCAACACTGCCACAAGCTGATTGGGTCTGGTGAGCACCAGATTTCCATAATAGATGCCATAATCCGGCAGTTTGAGCTTCTTTAAAAGTTCGGATTGGATCTCTTTTGCCAAAGCCAGCGACTGAGGATGATAATAGTAGGTGGCGGTGCCATTGTTGTAAAAGGGATTCACCCCGTCGGGAAGCGCATTGTTATGGATGCTGATCAATATATCACAACCCTCCTGCATAGCTATTTTGGGGCGGTCATAAAGAGCAACACTCTCCGAACCCGATCTGGTCATCACCACCTCTGCCCCATTCTTCTCCAAAAGTCTTTTTAGCTTTTTGGCGATTTTTAAATTGACCACTTTCTCTTGCAGTCCGGTGGGACCAACTGCACCTGGATCAGGAGAATGTCCTGGGTCCAGGCAGATCCTCAAGCCCCGAAGCTTCTTCCTTAGTTTGGGCTGATGTTTTATTTCAAGGATCAAATTGTTGTTATCATAAGAGACATCATATCCCCACTGTTGCTTCTGGTTCAAAAAAATCTTAAGCTGATACACATCCTCCTTTGGCTGATCCCATCTGATTTCTTTTATCAATTTATCTTTAGAATCATATCTTATCCAGTCGGTGTTCGAGGTCACCCCGTAGACCGTCAAAATAAGAGTTGGCGGATCTGTCTGTTGTTCCACCTTGAAGGGTAATTTGTCTTGGAGGAAAAGCAGAACTTGGGTCCTTCTTTCAAGCCTTTTTGTCTGTATGGTAGTAAGAATGCTTTTGGGAAGGGAAGTTCCTAAAGGTAGAAATTTTATGCTATCTTGATGAACCCAGGCATTTTCTCCGTAAGCCAATCTTAGCCGTATCCATTCGCCCCTTTTCCCGGTGGCGACCACCCTTATGCCCGGTGGTTGGTAAAGAAGTGTATATCCTAACTTGGGACCGGATCGGGCAACCACGGATGAGCCGACAAACTCCACCACCTGCGGTGTCTGGTCATCTGGTATGGTGATTTTGCCTGGGGATGATTCTACGATGTAAACACTATCTTCGCCCATTTTCTTGATTAGTTTAAAGAGAACATTCGCTTTTTCGACTTGATCTGAAGTTTTAGTCGTATAACTGCCGGTGTATACTCCCTTAAGCAGAGGCAACCTCGGTCCTTCATGCGTCTCCCCGGGATATTTTACTTGATGAGGAGGAATCCTTGGAGGGGATTCGATCATTGGCACATCCTTCACCAAACCCTCAACAGAAAAGCTTGCCTTACAACCCGGTGTTCCTCTGAAACTTGTCTCCAGAACGTCTCCTGCAGTGAGGATTAAATCTTGTTTTGGTCGGATGCTGACCTTCACAATACAAAAGCTGTCCTCCGGGACAGGAAAAATACGTGGGGGGACTTTCACCGAAACCTTTTTGATCGAAACTCCAGCGTTGTTTTTGGCCAGAAGTTCAAACTCAAAATCACCGGACTTAAGAGGCAAAAATGCCAAAAATGCACCGTTGGAGTGGACTTCGACTTTGTATCCATTTATCTTAAGTTCAGATTTCGGAGTAACTGACCCGAAGATAAAAGTAGAATCAGAGGCGCCGATCTGTGCGCCTTCTCTGGGATAGATCACTGAGATCTCAGGAAGAGAAATCTCTTTTGCCTGGATCTCAAAACAGGTACAAAAGATCAAAAGAAGAAACAAACCAAAAAAGACTTTCAGCTTTCCCCTTTTCACAACTCCCTTATTTGTTGAAAGTTCTGCATTTTGGAATATCATCACCTTAGCGCGTAGCCCCGCCGTTGGCGGGACTGGCAAGCCGTCCTTCACATCCCGCCTTTGGCGGGAGACGAAGTGTAAAGGTTTGCCTACGCGTAACATGATTGTTCTGGGACAATTAAAATCCTATCGACCTTTTGGCGCAATGCCCAGTCCCGGCAAATCGGAAAGATAAAGCTTTCCCTTGTCCAGCCTGAGTCCTACATATGGATCATTGCTCACCAGCAGGTTTCCATCCAGGTCCAGAAAATCAACCAAAGAACCCAGGTGAGCCGCCGCCGCAATTCCTACCGAGCTTTCGATCATACACCCCAGCATCACTTTCAAACCGTGCGCTTTTGCCACATGAATCATCCTCAAAGCTTCCCGGATTCCCCCGCATTTAGCCAACTTTATATTTATCCCATCACAAAGCCCGACAAAATCCGGTATGTCTTTTGAGGTCATCAGTTGTTCGTCAATTATAATCGGAAGTTCCGCCTTCTCTTTTATTTTTTTCAGGCCCCTTTTATCCTCAGGATCAATGGGCTGTTCCACAAATTCAATTTGATACTCTTTTAGTTGATCAATTTTCTCTAAAGCTTCTTCTGCGGTCCATCCGGCATTGGCATCCACTCTAATTTTAGCATCGGTGACCTCTCTCACCGCTTTAACCATCTCTACATCTTTCTCCACCCCCACCTTAACCTTATAAACCAAAAAGTCCTTTGCCTGCCTGGTTTTTTCCTTCATCTTCTCCGGGGTGTCAATTCCGATGGTATATGAGGTGACCAGCGGTACTTTGCCATCCAATCCCAAAAACTGATAGAGGGGAAGGTTGAATCTTTTTGCCACCAGATCATGAAGCGCCATATCAATCGCCGCCTTGGCGGATAAGTTCCCGGAGATCTTTTTATCTAAGTTCGAAAGTATGGATTCTATCTGAAAGGGATCGTCGCCAAGCTGACCTTTGATCTTTTCCAAACACTGGATAACCGTATCAGCATTCTCTCCATAGTAAGCAGAAGGTGCGGCTTCACCGATTCCCTCATCTATCTGAACAATAACATTCTTCTTAAGTTCGGTTACAGAACGAGAGATTCGAAAAGGGTGCTTAAGCTCAAGATCGATGGTGTGGTAAGTTAGTCTCATAGATCTTCTTTACCTCACCCCCTTGGTCCCCTTCCTCGTTCGTCACGGACGCCCCCGTCCGTGACGGTTATGGTAACGGACAGGGGGTGTCCGTTACCAACGAGGGAAATTCTATATGATAAAATGAAGAAGGGTTTCGCTTAAAATCTTTTTGATCTCTGGACATACACGATGGGTAATCTTTTACCCATACGAGTCATGATCTCATACGCGAAGGTATTCGTCCACCTGCCAAGATCGTGAGCGGTGATCTCGTCTTTTCCCTGCTTTCCCATCACCACCACCTGGTCTCCCACCTTCACATGGGGGATATGGCTTACATCCACCATGAATGCATCCATGCACACCCGCCCCGCCACCTTTGCCCTCTTCCCCCTGATCAAGACTTCCCCTTTGTTGGAAAGCAGTCGGCTGTATCCATCCGCATATCCTAAAGGAATGGTGGCGATCTTGGTTTTCTTTCTGGCGACGTAGGTTTTGCCGTAGCTGATGGGAGTTCCTCTTTCCACCTCCTTTATAAACAGCACTCTGCTTTTCAGGCTCATAGCTGGTTTCACAAAGATTGATTCAGAGGTTTCAGATGATGGGTAAAGCCCATAGAGCAGATGTCCCACCCTCACTTGATTAAAATAACTGGCAGGTATGTCCAGTACTGCTCCGGAATTAGCAATTGAGGTGATGGGAATGTGATTTGAATGAGCTTTAAGCTCATCTAAGGTGTCTTTGAAAACCTTCAACTGTTTGAAAGCGAAATCCTTCTTCCTCGCATCCGCTGTGGAGAATTGGGACAAGACGCCTTTCAGGCGAATGTTGGGGAGCGTTTTTATTTTCTTTGCTAACGTTCTTGTATCTTCAGGCAGCACGCCATAACGACCCAGCCCGGTATCTATTTCAATGTAGACTTTGCAGGATTTGTTTTGTATTAAAGCTTCCTGCGAAAGGTTTTTCACCAGTTTCAGATCGGTGACCACCTGTTCTAAATCGTATTCCACGATCTTTTTTGCGCGCTGGTACGGCTCAGGATACAGATTAGCAATAGGAGCTTTTACTCCCTTCTCTCTGAGCTGGACCCCCTCCTCCAGAATAGCCACCCCTAAGGAGTCGGCTCCATTTTCCAAAGCCACGCAAGCCACCGGGTAAGCTCCATGACCGTATCCCTCTGCTTTCACTATAACCATCAACTCTACACCTTGACCCAGTTTCTTTTTAATATTTCGTACGTTGAAGGCGACAGCATCCAGATCAACTTCTAAATATGCTGGTCTAAGAAAGTTGTTGTTTGAGGTTATCATCAAGTTCTCCAATGGTCGGAAGATAATTGATTCTGAACGTTAAATATATATCCAAACTCAACCAGATTGTCAAGCGAAATTACGTAAGACGGATGCCCGCCATAAAATTGTTGTGTCGGGATATCAATATCCCGACACAACAGGAAATATCTGTTTAATCTGCTTCATCAGCTGTGAATGTATGGGTGGGGGCGGATGACGGAGACCCCCATACGGGGGCGTCTGCCCGTCGGGGATAACATCCGCCCAGGAACAAAAATAACCACCCCTCGTCTTTCTCTGTTCCAACTTGACAGGCATAGATATTATGATATATTACAAGCGCCAACTCAGGGAATATGAAATCTCTTAAACCATGGTTAGTATGAAAAAGAACATTCCGAAAACGAAAGTCTCTACAGTTAGGAAGGAGATTTCCGAAAAATTCTTTGAGTGTGTTTTCCTCCCCTGGACGGCTATTCTGATTCTCTCTCACCTGCTCACTATGTATGTATCTCCTGCCTACATGTGGGGAGTTCATTTTTATCACTTCTTTCCAGCCTATCTGGGATGGATTCTGACGTTGGCTACTTTAGCCATCTTGATCCCTGGCGTGGGAGAGTTCCTCTATGAAAGACTGGAGGCTTTGGCAGGAAAAATCAAAAAGCTATTTGATTCATTGGGCCAGAACACAACTTTTCTTGTTTTAAGTCTTTTATCCCTTCCTATTTTCTGGATTTTCAGAACCCGGCTCCATCTTTTGGGAGACGGCTATTTCCGCATCAGGGACTTACCAGTAGGGAAACTTCATCTCCAGGAATGGCTGGACGGATTTATTCATCTGGTGGTATATCGGGTGATGACCAAACTTATTCCCACCTGGACTCCTGAGCTCACCTATTCGACCATAAGCATCCTGTGCGGGGGCGCTTTCGTCTTTCTTGCTTTGAAGTTATCCTCTCTTCTGGGAAAAACCGGCTTAGGAAAGGTTTTGATCTTTTTCTTTTTGGTCTCTTTGGGTTCGAGTCAGCTTTTCTTCGGGTATGTGGAAAGCTACTCCATTCTTCAGGTGGTGCTTTTAGCTTATATATTCTTTGCCGTCTTGTATCTGTCAGGCAAAACCAGCATACTTCCCGCTCTTTTAATCTTTATGATTAGCATCGGCTTGCATATCACCTCTCTGATTTTTCTCCCCTCATTTATTTACCTTCTATGGGTAGGCGGGAGTGGAATTAGAGCAGATAAAGTTTCCGCCCCCAACCTCAAAGATGTAACCACCCCGCCTGCATCTACAAAGAAGCGAAAAGTTCGCTTAAGAAAGGAGAGTACAAAGACCAAACATAGGTTAAGTCCTCCCACCTGGATAGGCTTGATTCTCTCCTCAGTTATCATCCTTTTCTGGATTTACAGAGTTGCCACCAGTTTGGAAAAAACTGGCAAGGGGATATTCATTTTGCCCTTAAAGGGCACAGAGAGTTATCCTTTCGGCATGTTCTCTATTGCTCATATCTCCGAGTTTGTAAACCAGCTACTTCTGCTTTCTCCTTTAGGCATCTCTCTTATAATTTTTTTCCTTTTCTTTAAGATCAAATTCAGGTCCTATAGATCCAGCGGAGGATTTGAAAATAGATTGACTAATTTCTTAATTCTTGCCACGTCTTTTGCCTTGATTTATCTTTTCGTGGTCAACTTTACCTTAGGGAGTGCTGATTGGGATCTAAGATCGGCTCCTGCCCCTTTCCTTGGGTTGCTGGGGGTACTACTTTTTTTGAGGTGGGGTGAAAAACCGTCCGCAGTCCACAGTCCTTCGACTTCGCTCCCTTCGGGTCTGAGCCTCAGGGTCGAAAACAGGACAAGTTCACAGTCCGCCGATTCTCGCCCAAAAATGTCAGCAGGAAAAAGATTCAAAGCCTGGGGACTGATCTTCATCTGGTTCAGTCTTTTCCATACCCTTCCCTGGATTTTAATCGATGCCCACCACTCAAGATCGCTGGATCGCTATCTGTTGATTCAGGAGAACGATCCTCATCCGGTGGATGAGACCGGCTACAATACCTATAAGATAGCACGAATATTGAAGTTTGCTGGATTGCACCAAGAGGTGGACAATCTCTATAAAAGGGCGATACAGGACGATCCTCAAAATCCGCTTAATTATTATAACTTGGCTTCGCGATATTATGATAGAGGTGAATTTGATGACGCTATCTACTATTTGGAATCCAGCCTTAAGATAGCACCAAACTATGTAAGACCCAGTTGGCTTTTGGGTAACATTTACAAAATTAAGGGCGATTATGATAAAGCCTTGTTTTATCTGGAACAAGGCTTACCTTGGCTGGGGAATAACGTCAAATTTCTTTATGACTTAGGGGGTGTATCGTTTTTGAATGGGAAATTGGATCAAGCAGAGAAATGCGCTCTGAGGATATTGGATTTAGTTCCTAATGATACAAAAGCTTATTATCTCTTGGGATCAGTATATATTGAAAAGAAAGACTACCAAAGGGCAAAAAAAGTATGGGAAAATCTTCTATTATTTTCACCACAGGACTCTGTCGCCATCCAAACCCTAAAACAATTAGAAGAGCAGATGAAAGAGTAGAGAGTAGAGAGTAAAGAGTGAAGAGTAAAGAGTGAAGAGTAAAGAGTGGAGAGTAAACCTCATGGTGGTAAAAGATTTTTCTGCATCTCAGTCTTCAAATATCTGAGCCACCATCAGAGGCGGGGGAGATAGGGGGTGAGGTCGATAAAAATGTCGGATATGTCCCCCGTACGGGGGACATATCCGACCTACAGCATTTTGGGGCGGCATATGCGTATGCATTCATACGAAAATTCCCGCCCTTATGCTTTTGGAAAATTAACTCCCTTTTCCTTCCTCTTGACCCTTGCTTCTTGTCCCCTGACCCTTGCTTCTTGACCCTTGCCCCTTGCTTTTTTCCCACCATTCCAATCTCTTCTTGATCTGTTTCTCAAAACCGAAATCGGTGGGGTGGTAATATTTGCGATTCTTTAGGTTTTCGGGAAGATATATCTCATCCACGAAATGGTCGGGAAAGTCGTGAGGGTATTTATAATCTTTTCCATACCCTAAATCTTTCATCAATTTAGTGGGGGCATTACGGATATGCAGAGGCACAGGCAAAGCTTGAGTCCTTTGAATATCTTCCTGCACCAGATTAAATGCTTTGTAAACCGCATCGCTTTTGGGCGCGGTAGCTAAATACACCGCCGTCTGAGCTAAGGAGAGCTCCCCTTCCGGTGATCCTAAAAAGTGATAAGCCTCTTTGGCAGAGATGGCAACCTGAAGAGCTAAAGGATCGGCATTTCCAATATCTTCGGAGGCGAACCTGACCATCCGTCGGACGATATAAAGAGGATCCTCTCCTCCAGCCAGCATCCTTCCCAGCCAGTATAAGGCGGCGTCAGGATCAGAACCTCTTAAACTTTTGTGGAAAGCTGAGATTATGTTATAATGTTCCTCTCCTTCTTTATCGTAGACCAATGCTTTCTTCTGCATGGTATCTTGAGCAATCTTCAAGGTGATTCTCCGTTTTTTATCTTTATCCGGAGGTGTGGTCAATGAGGCAAACTCTAAGGTAGAGAGAGCAACCCGGGCATCACCGTTTGACATTTGAATAATGTAGCCTGAAACCCCTTTTTCCAATTCCACATTTAAGTTTCCTAACCCCTTTTTCTTATCTTGGAGTGCCCGTTTCAGGATGACCTTCAACTCATCCTCGTTCAAAGGATTCAGGGTATAGACTTTGGTTCGGGAAAGAAGAGCGGAGATGACCTCAAAAGAGGGATTTTCGGTGGTAGCGCCGATAAGGATGATGTTCCCCTTCTCCACATGAGGCAGAAAAGCATCCTGTTGAGCCTTATTGAAGCGATGAACTTCGTCCACAAACAGGATGGTTTTCCGATTGTAGAATTCTTTCATCCTGGCGGCTTCAGCCATAACCTCCTTTATCTCCTTTATGCCGGAAAGGACTGCAGAGAAGGAGATAAAATGCGCACCGGTGGCTTTGGCGATGATCTGGGCTAAGGTGGTTTTGCCCGTGCCGGGTGGACCCCAGAAGATCAGAGACTGAACCTTATCTTCCTCAATTGCCCTACGCAGAACCGAACCCTCACCCAGGATATGCTTCTGCCCCGCAAACTCCTCCAAGCTCTCCGGTCGCATTCTGTCCGCCAAAGGAGTCCCTTTAAAACTCTTTTGTTTTTTCTCTTTTTTAAATAGATCCATAAGAGTCGAATTCCTGTTGGGGTAAATCTTCAGGGACTGTTGAAAAATTCTATTAGCAGGGCTAAATGCCCTTCAGGGTGTCCTTCGATCCCGAAGATCTCAGGATCGAGGGAAATCCCTTCAGGATGAACCCTGCCCTATGGGTGATGAATCATTCACCTTCATAGGGGCGGGAATTTTCGTATGTCCGCCTGAGGCGGATCCGCCTATGGCGGAAATGCATACGCATATCCCGCCCCGAAGTATGGCTTTTTCAACGAATCCTTCAGATTCACCCTTGATCGGGCGGATTTGAAAATCCGCCCCTACATCTGAATCATAACAAAAAATCGTCTTTAGTCAACCGCTATTTAACAAAAAACCCCTTTAAGAAAAGGGGCTTTGTAGACTGATCCAAAGAATCGCTTTTTAAAATCGACCCAAATCTAAAGACTCCGGGAGTCCTTATTCTTAAGCATCAATCTGTTCATGGTGAATCCATTCGGGATGAATCCGTTAAATCCACTTAATCCGTTGACTACCTCAGCAAAACCATCTTTTTGGTCTCGGAATATTTGGGGGTCTCAATCCTGTAGAAATAAAGCCCACTGGCGATTTCATTTCCTTCATCGTCCCTGCCGTTCCAGTGTACCATCTTGTAACCAGCACTTTGATGTTGATTAACCAGGGTTTTGACTTTCTGTCCCAGTATGTTGTAGAGGATCAGTTCCACGTGACAATCTTCGGGCAGGGTATATTTTATTACGGTCTCGGGGTTGAAGGGATTCGGGTAGTTCTGGGATAGTGAGAAGGCCTTCGGAAGCGATTCGGACTTGCTGGACACTACTACTACAGTCACACAGACGCTGGATGCCGGGATAAATGTTCTCAAGCTATCACTATCAGGAGGTGGTTTGGCCCACAGGGACGAGAGTAGGAATGAGAATACTGGAAGCCCCAATGCAAACACAATCAACGCGGCCAAGATGTAGTTTCCCTTGATCCTCATCTTTTGCGGCGCTCTATTTAGTTGACGCGTAGAGTCTTGAATAGACTCCAGTGGTCACCTTTTCATCAACGGTTACAGCGTGAATAACGAACATGTATTTCTTGCCGCTGTATTCCTTTTCCGGTGGAAACTTCAAATACATCTCTATCGTCTTCGTGCCCGCAGGAGGAACAACGAATTTGCTCTCGCTAAACGTCAGATACGAAGCATCCGGAGTGTCCTGGTATCCCTTGGTGAGTGTTGTCACCGAATTGCCAACAGTGAGGCTTTGCAGCTTGAAGGTTCGTTCGTGCTCACTGGGATTGGTAATCTTCAGAACCAAACCCGTCTTCTTCTCTACGTCATAAATCTTGCCTAATTCTACGCTGTCTAAGAAAATCTCTTCAGGCTTCAAGGTAAAGTTTACACTGGCGTCTGAAGCAGTGACCACCTCGCTTTTGGTTGCTTTGACCGTATCAATGGTAAAGATTATCCGACTTTTCAGCCCGAATGCCAAAAACATTCCAGCGCCTTTGCCACCCAGAGTACGAGACCAAATTGCAACCTGATACTTCTTCCCCAGGTATTGATCATCCTCCGGAATGGAGATTATGATGTCAGATATAGCTTCTTCATCTGGCCCCAGCTTAAAGAGATTTTGGCTCAAGCTTACCCAGGTCGTATCCGGAAGAGGTTCTGCACCCTTCCTTAGCTCACTGCTATCCGGCAGTAGAATATCCATTCTCAAATCTACACTATAGTCACTGGTGTTGGTGACAATCAAGCGCAGATTTGCCAGCTCCTTCAAGTTGTAGGTTTGGCCGATTTGCAGGTTCTCAATAACCACTTCCCCCAACTGAGTGCGCAGCCCTCCCGCTTCAGCTCCATCGACTGCGGCAGGTGCCAAAAAAGACAGGAAGAGGCCAAAAACCAAACTTGATCCAATTTTCATTTCACATTCCCCTCTCCTATGGTTTGAAAATGATTTTAAATTCTTCTTCTTCTCAAAAAACTTAATTTTGCATGAACACTACCCATATACACAAAACACATAACATAATCCCTCCGACCTTGTCAAGACTTTTTTTCATTCGTATGTTAAAAAATCCACAAATCATCTACCTCCCAAAACGAAAGAAACAAGTCCAGCTCTCCTTCCACGCAGATGTCCTTGCGATTATACTGCCTATTTCGCTTATCCTGAGTTTCCTCCTTAAGAGGTAAAAAGAAGGTTCCTATCCTTCCCCCCTCTTTTTGTTCTTCCCTCTGCAAGAGAGAATTATCCGGCTGCTGCCGTTACTGTTACCACTATGGTCTGCTCAGTGGTTACCGTGGTGGTGCTGGGTGCTTCAAATTTGAACCAGAGATATCGCTCCCCACTGGTCGCCACAGAGACGCCCATCTGGTCACCAGCGAACTTTGAAGCCGAACAGGCTGTAGAGGTCGTGCTTAAGGCATGGTCCGCGTAGGTGAAGGTGGCAGGTTCTACTGAGTTGAATTGCACGCTCAGGCAATACTGCTCCGCTACAGGTGCCGCCTGAACCGCTGTCCATCCACCCCCCGGATCGGTCAGGTTGAGCGAATAGGTTTCGGTTACGTTGCCGTCATTAACAACGTGGGAAGAATCGCTAGAAATGGTTGCGCTCGCGGCTGCCACCATCCCGAAAGCTATGGGTCCGGTCGCACTAACACTCAGATTTTGAATGGTTACCGTGACATTAATGGTGGCTGGATTGGCTGCGTGGATCACCGAGGCGTAAGCGAATATCACCAGGAAACAGATTATTCCTTTAGTGAAAAAAGGGACGGTTCTTTTCACTGTGTCTCACCCCCTCTCAATAGGTTTTAGGTTGCTCTCATAAACTGACAGTATTTAGTATCGGCGCATAATACATATCCTTAAGAGCAGCTCTGAACTTTTTTCTAATACCCCTGCGCGGTTACCGTCAGAGTTGAGGAATATTCGTCGTAGGACGAAGTGCCGGTCGGTGTTTCAATACGAAACCAAAGGGTTACGCTGTCGCTGACCGCCACATTGGTTGCAATGGTGAAATCGGTATCGTAAGCAGAAATACCAGTCCAGGGTCCGGTGTCGCTGGCAGTGGACCACTGAGCCCGCACCGAGTCAGCTCCATTGGCCGATGGACTTATTGCCCACGTGTTGCTCCCGTCAGTGAACTGGCTTATGCGACCCACAAAGTTCTCAGCTACCGTGCCATCGTTAGTGATGACACTTGTCTGCGGAGTCAACCAGGTATCAAGTGGATTGGTGCCAAAAGTAAATGTCGAATCGCTTACCCAGACACTTATTGCTATAGTATACCCCAAATCCACCTGGTCCAATTCCACCTGCTGTGCGGCTGCATCTGAATGCAAAAACGCCTTGAAGTAAAAATCGCCTGCACCCACATCATCATCAAATTGTCCACAATTGGTATTTACCTCAGCCACAGTATTAGTCTGTGAATAGCCGGAAGCCGCCACCCAGTTAGAGCCGTTCCAATAATACCAGTTGGTTCCATCCTTTGATATCTGATACTTAACACTTCCCGCATTCCCTGCCCCTAGAGTCTCAACAAAGGAATTCAAAAGAGCATAAGTCTGCCCGGCATTGTTCTGAACCGTCGGATTATTCTCTGGATAATGCGTTGGCCCAATGACCAGAGATTTTAGCTCCGGCGAATAAGAGGAATTGTCAGTTTCCAAATACGCTTTGTACTGGAAGTATTGATTGTTGTCAACATTGGTTAGGCTCAAAGAAGGAAGACCGGTAGTGTTGTTAGAAAGCTCCGAATAATAAGTCCCGGTTGTGCTATCAGGTCCGATAAAATCTCCTGTGGGTGGATTGGTCGACCCGCTTCTCACCTGATACTTCAACCTCAAAGCCCCTCTTTTGTAATGGTCCGAGATTTCTGTTGCGGACAAGGCGCGGTTGTAGATTGCTACTTCGTCTATTGTGCCGTTGAACAAATCTCCAACCCAAAGATTATTTGTATTTGTTGAAATTGCTGTTGAATAGTCTTTTGTTGCCGTCTGAACACCATTCACATATAATTTCATCTCATCTGTTCCGCCAGCGTTTTTGTCGTAGGTTAAGGTGATATGATTCCACCCAGAAGAAATCGCCCCTGAAATTGTTTGGTTGTTTATTGAGGCAAAGGCAGTGGTTGTATTTGCACCGATTCCATAAGCCCCGGCCTTTGAGATTCCCACTGGGGTTTCATTACCTACTGTTGCTGTCGGTTCAGGCGAGGCGTATTTGCGGACTCTAATATTATCTACTAAAACATAACTGCTCGCAGTAAGACTTACCCCGTGGACGTGTGATACTAAATAATCTGCTGTTAGCTTTGTGCCGTCGGTGCCGGAATAAGCACTGCCACCATCGACATATCCAGTATAAGTTGAGCCCGATACTACTTCCTTAACGGTATGCCAAGTATTGGCCGAGACATAATTGAACGCAGTACCAAAAGGTGACCATGATGCTCTTCCGGTAAACCTTAAATGTCCTCCATCAGCGGACGCTGTTTGCACACGCCAGCAATAACCGTTTTCAAAGTTAAGACTTTGTACTCTCCAACCTAGTTGATGAATTATTCTTGGGGTCCCCGCAAGATAAACTTCGTATTCAATTATGCCGTTAAGCATTTTATAATCTTTTGTAATGAGTCGCGTATCGAAATAACTATTTTTTGTTTGGCTGGAATCCGGGTCGTGTCTTAAACTCGGAGAAGGATTACCAGCGCTGGTAGATATATATACTTTATCTGTATTTTCCGAATCAATTGTCCATTTGCTCAGGTCACCACTAAAATCGTCAAAGAAGTCAAAGGTGGCATTTCCATTGCTGGCGCTGCTGGCAGCGGCATTATCATAATACATATAGATTCTGTCGGTGCCAGAAGTTGCCACTTCAACCCAAATAGTAGAAGTTCCAGAAGAATTCCAATTTTCAATCCAATAATTAAGAGAAGTTCCATTAGCATCATAAAATCTGATGTCTTCTCCGTTTGCTTTTGCTTTCGAATAATCAAAATTTGAAGTGGTTAATTCAACCTTAACCTGATAATTGTCTACTGAAGTTGCGGGGCTTAAAGCGATTGGTCGTTTGTATTTCCAACCATCTGCAAGGGGGTTCATCCACGCCTCAACCGTAATCGCATCAGTAATATTCAAACTTGCTGAATGTGGCACATTAACATAATCATTACTACCGTCAAAATTCAAAGCAGTATTTAATTTTCCGCTTGCTCCATAAGTTACTCCGCCATTTTGGGTTCCGTTATTTCCTTCACCTGAATAATCAACAATTGTTCCGCTTGCTTCATTCATGTGCATCAAAAGCACATTTCCGGTCATATCCGCATTGCCAGTTGGATAAGCAGATTCTATACCTTTATTGTCAGGCAACTCTTTATAAAGCGGCCTTTGTGGTGTCCAGGAAATGCTATCCCACGCGGCTGTGCGTCCGGCATCCATCACCCTGGAGATAAAATCACCTGAACCATTGGTTTGCCCGGTAGCAGTTAACTCCAGCCAATTGTTAGTTCCATCCCACTGGGTCTCATTATGCGTTCCCCCGCCAAATCCGGTTGAGGTGTTATCATCATCGGTCTGATCAATGGCAATGAGCTTGGCTACACCATCCGCAACCTCGACTTTGGTCGCATCCGAGACCGCATAATTCCCGGCGGTGGTAAAGGGCCAGTTGATAGTATCACCCCATGCCCACAATGCAGACCCTACCACCAGTGCTACCACTAAGCCGATCAATAATCTTTTATTCACGGTTATCACCGTGCGAATTTTACCAAAGTTTGCTTGTGCCATAAATACCACTCTCTTGCGAATTCTCGATTATGCGGTGTGATATTACTAAATGATGGCTTCTCTTTAAATGATTTCGGTATTTGTTGGAGAAAGTTTAAGCACTAAAAAGACAAAATGGGTGGGAGCGGTGATAATCACCGCAGGTCATTCATTCCTATTATTTGGAGGGACAGTTCCAATAAATCATCAAGCAAGCTGTCCTACGGATCTATTTAGCAGAAAGCCCCTTCTGAAAAAGGGGCTTTTCAGTTGGAGCAGGGTACCTTACCCTGCTCCTAAATATCAACGGTGCTTGGATGCCTTGTTTTATCTCTTCTTTATCTTCAACAGTTCCAGCATACGGTCAAGCTCCGGCAGTCTCAACAGGTGGGAGAAGACAAAATAGCTAACTAACCCTAAAATCAAAATGACTAAAAGCCCCAGGATTTTCTCAGCTAACCCTGCCGTCTCCAAATTCGGTCCATAGAAGTTCAGGTATATCCAGACTACAAATCCCATCAGGGCGGCTGAAGTTAATATCTTGGAAAACGTGCCACCAATATCTTTTCTATTTAGTGGACCAATTCTTCCGTCCAAAATCTTAAGAAGCAAAAACAGATTGGTCATGGCGGCAACTGATGCGGCCAGCGCCAGTCCCTTAAATCCCAAAGGTCCCATTAAAAGAAGATTCAAAATGATGTTTACAGCCACCGCCACCGCACTGGTCTTGACCGGGGTCTTGGTGTCACCCATGGAGTAAAAGGTGGAGGCGGTTAATCTAACAGAAGAATAGGCGAAAAGACCGATGCAGTAAAACATCAATGCCTGAGAGGTTGCCACTGTATCGAGAAAAGTGAATTTTCCGTGTTGAAACAGAACCGAGATCACCGGCTGGGATGCTACGGCTAAAAAGACCGCTGAGGGGATGGTCAAAAAGAAAACCAATTTCAAGGATGAGGTGAAAGTGGTGAGAAGCTCTCCCATCTCCTTTTTAGCCGCATAAGCGGAGATGATGGGGAAGGTTACCGTAGCCACCGCCACCCCGAATACGCCGATGGGAAACTGCATCAGTCGGAAACTGTAATTTAGATACGACACACTTCCCTGGGGAAGCAAGGATGCTATTAAGGTGTTGACAAATATATTAATCTGGGTGGAGGCAAGTCCCAAGGTGGCTGGTGCCATCAGCAAAAGGATTCGCCTAACCCCGGGATCACGGAGATTGATTTTGAAGCGATACCTAAAGCCTATTTTTCTTAAAGTAGGTAATTGAATAGTTAGCTGTCCCAGTCCACCCAAAAGCACACCCAGGGCCATTCCTACGATGGGTGGGTCAAACAGGGGAGAGAGAAAAAGTCCACCTGCTATCATTCCTAAATTGAACATGGTGGGGGCTAAAGCCGGAACCCCAAAGCGCCTGAAGGTATTTAAAATCCCCATGGCTAAGGCGGCTAAGGCTATCAACAGAAGAAACGGGAACATGATGCGGGAGAGAAGCGTGGTCAGCTCCTGTTTGCCCATCTCCTCGCCAAATCCCGGAGCGATGAGTTTAACAATGTATGGTGAAAAGATGATCCCTAAAATCACGATCACGCATAAGGTGATCAAAAGCAGATTCAACACAAAATTGGCTAACTCCCACGCTTTTTGTTTGCCCTGATTGGTTAAATGATCGGTGAAAACCGGAATGAAGGCAGAGGAGAGGGCACCCTCGGCAAACAGATCCCGCAACAGGTTGGGTATGCGGAAAGCGGCGATGAAGGCGTCGGTGGCAAAACCAGCTCCAAAAAGATAGGCAAACACCTGTTCTCTGATAAGACCCAATATGCGAGAGAGAAATGTAGCTGAACTGACAATGCCAGTGGATTTTGTTATTTTATCCTGTTCGGAATTTGAGGTCATTAGAAAGACTTACATGGCGGTACGTAGAACACTTTGAACAAGATACTGAGGGTCGCCCCTCACCCCTTAATTCCAATTTTCATAGATGGGCAAGAGTTAAATCAATTGTATGCCGAAAAAAAGTAGAATTCATTAAAGTATATTTGATGGTTTCCATCTTCTATTAAAATTCTCAATTAGAGCTTCAACTATGTTTGTGTTTGTGTCTTTGTCTAGGACTAAAGCAAAAGATTCTTTGGCCCCCAAATCCTTAATGCTATGACCCAAAACCACTAAAGCATGGGACGAAATTATGTATCGGTCATGAATATCTGCATGTGGATAATCCCGAAACTGTACCTTGGGGTTTTCCGCCTTAAAGTCTTTGAGATCACGCAAGAACCGTTGCTTCTGGTTACCTTTGAGATTGTCTAATCTCGTTAGAAACTTGATAACTTTATTCTTAACATTGTTTAGAATGTCTAGTGTTCTTTCCCCACAATAGGGATCAACAATTCTTAATTCACCTTTAAGACTAACCAAAATGCTCTTTGCCAGAACTCTCTTACTTGTGTACCGTTTGCCTGGTTCAAAGTAAAACACCTCTGTGGAGCCCTCTTTTATCTGAGAAATTAAATGCTCTTTTCCTGGTATCATAATCTCGAAAAAAGAGTTACCCGCCTCTTGATATGGTTGAATTTTGTCTCCCGCTCTGCTGAAGGATCTAGTTATAGATACTGGGTCGCACCTAATCTCTTTGGCTTCTATTATAATTGACGCTACCTGCTCGGCGGTTAGCTTTTTTATACCTAATCTATCTTTTGCAACCCATAGAATCCAGAGGCCTCTTTCAAGAGGCTTTTGGTAACCATAGAAGTCTGGAAAATCAGAGGTATCTATCCGTTGGAATCTTTCTGCAAGTGTGATCTTCTTGCTCTTATTCTTCTGTCTTGAAGCCGTTTTCGACATATTCTTCTCCTGTGCTGGTCAGAACCCATGCCTTTAGCTTGTCTTTTTTCTCTTTTGCCTCCATCATATGACCCTTCTTAATGTTCTTGATGACTTTGTAGTTTATGTTTTCTGGAACTGTTTCTTTTGCGGCTCTAAAACCTTTTTCCAAGTCTTTTGCATTAAAAGAAGAGAGGCGTTCCTTCTTCTCAAGATAATAACCAATAGCCAAAGTCTTCTCCACGTCGTTTTTCGGTTTTTTGGACAGGATAAATTCTTTCACAGACATTTCCTTTTTAACAGAGTCTCCTTTTGTTTGGAATAGACTCTCCAATTCCGAAATCCTCTCCTCGTGTTCTTCCAATTTTTTCCTTATTTCAAGGATTTCTCCCTCTGTTGGCATTTTTAACCTCCTCATATACTCTTTTTTATTTTTCTTTCTATTGTCTTGAGAGTTTTCTCCACTAAATTGACGGCAATACGATGATGCACCTTCGGGCCTTTTTTCACTTGTTTTATTTGGTTTTTATCCCGAAGAGTCTTCAACCAAGGAAACAAAGAACCTTTTGGGATACCCAATTCGTCCAAGAGTTCCTTGTTTCCTGCATCGTCTGTAGCTATAAGCGCAGCCTCTTTGGCGTACAACTTTCCTATTAGGTACAAAAGAATCTGTTCCTTTCCACTTAGCTTATCCTTAAACAGGATATCAATCTTTCCGTCCTTTGTTATGCGAAGGAATTGTTTCGCCAAATCAAAGTTTTTTTCAAGGGCACTGGAATAATCAACAGTCATCTCTTCCATTATTCTCTTCCTTAGATCCTGCTCCTTTTTTTTGCTCATTTTGGCTCCCTCCATAATGATTGTAATCAACGTAATAACTATAATGTAGGTGTATGTTCATGTCAAGAGTTATTTTAATTTTTTGGCTCAATTCCGCAATCCGTCCCATTAAAGACAATCTGAACGATTTGATATTTGGTGGGATAAAGTGAATTCATCTTGCCCAATAAATTGGGCAACTACTGAAAACAGTCTTTTTAAGCTTGACAAAAAAGCTTTTAACTCTATATTTCATAGATTGTAAAAAGTAGGATCACAAAAAGCAAGGAGAAAAACATTGCCCACACATAAGTCAGTCAAAAAAAGGCTCAGAACCAGCAAAAAGGCGAACGAAAGAAATACAGCCATCAAATCCCGGATAAAGACTTTGGTTAAGAAAACAGAAGCTTTATCTGACGAGGTTTCTTTAAAAGAAGCTGTTTCCTTCTTAGACAAAGCCGCCCGAAAAGGGACTATTCATCCAAATAAAGCCTCCCGAATGAAGTCCCGATTGACCAAGCTAGTGCAAAAGAAAGCCTCGTCTGTCACCCAGTAGGCGATACGCTGACAAACTACCAGACCAGATGCCTGAGCAGACGCAAAAGTCGGCGATTTGATTTAAGGATCATCTTGATCATGGGAATGGGCTGCATAGCGGTTATTATCCTATCACCAAAATACTCCTTCAGAAAGCAAACTACAGCATCGAAATCCTCGTCGGTCATCTTCAGAAATATGGCCCGAGAATAGGAATAAAATCTCAGCTCCCTCCCTTTTTCTTTTAAAACTCTCTCTTCATATCGCCTCAGAGTGGAAAATGAAGACCCTCCTTTCTTAATGAATTGGCTCACCACCTCCCCGGCGATTTTTCCGGAGAGCAGAGCATTTGATATTCCGGCACCGGAGAGGGAATCCGCCAACCTGCCTGCATCTCCCACCAGAAGCACGTTCTTTTTTACCAGGTTCTTTTTTCTATCAAAGACCGGAATACCGCCCATGATGAATTCTTTCACTCTGAAGCTGGAAAATCTTTTTTGCACAAATTGGTCTAAAAATTCTAAAGCTTTCTTTGAGGTTTGAGTAGGCGTTACAGCCAGACCCACATTAGCAGTTCTGTCACCTTTGGGGAAAACCCAGGCATATCCTCCCGGGGCTACGGACTGACCGAGGTAAAACTCCATGCGATCCGGCTCCACCTCCACCTCCTCTAAAAGATACTGAGCGGATGATTCTATCTGAGAAAGCTCTAAAGAGGAGTCCACCCCTGCCCAGCGGGCGACCCACGATTCTACCCCATCCGCTCCGATGATAATCCTGGCTTGATACTCCTTTTCTCTTCCGTCTTCCTGCACCTTAACCCCGCAGAATCCGTTCCTTTTGTCGCTTAAAAGACCCACCGCGCAGGAATTCACTCTAACGCTTGCTCCTAAGGAAGCGGCTTTTTGTGCCAGGCTTTTATCGAAGATCTTTCTGTTCAAAACAAAGCCAGCACGGGGATGACGCACTGTCAACTTTTCATTTGAAGGAGAGACTAAGAGTACTTTGTGAATGCGGGCGTTGATCCATTCGGGGTCTGGTTTGACAAATCTATCTAAACCGGAAACGCTGATCGCTTCGGCACACGCAAGAGGCACCCCTATCTGTGGGTGTTTTTCTACAAGCAAGACCGAAACATCGTCTTCAGCTAAAGTTTTTGCCGCCATAGATCCGGCCGGACCTGCTCCCACCACTATGCAATCAAATTTCTCATCCATTCTCAAGATCGGATATCTTTGTTTTAAACGGAGAAGTGTTACCGTCGATGGGTTTTATTCGCAACGCACCTGTGGGGCAGAAGATAACACAGTTTTCACACAAGGTGCACTGCTTATGTTTGACTTTCAGTTCTGAGGAGAGAAGTTCCAAGGCTCCAACAGAACAGACCGCCACACACCCCCCACACTCTCCACATAGACTTAGATCAAGTTGCAACATTTTCTCTTGGTATTCTTCTAAAAACCAATCACCTCCAGAGACAGGTTTGGATACCAAAATCGTAGGTCCGAAATGTCCATAGGGACTTTCGGACAATTTTCCATCTCTATTGACCAAACTACAAGGAGGCTGGGATTTTCCTCCAGCCTCCTTTTATGATACATCCGCTGTATCCGTTCAATCCGTTGACCGATGATCCGCTAACCTACTTCAAGAGCACCAAACGCTTGGTTTGAGACACCTCCCCCGACCTCAGTTGATAGAAATAGATTCCGCTGGAGAGGTCATTTCCCTCCTCATTCTTTCCATCCCAACTGAGGGTCTGCGGTCCTGCCTTCAGCCGTCCTTCAACTAAGGTTCTTACCTTCTGACCCAGGATATTGTAAATTGCCAGCGTTACGTCGGCCGGTCTTCGCAGATTGAACTTTATCATAGTTTCGTTGTTGAAGGGATTGGGATAGTTTTGATAAAGCTCAAAATCTTTCGGAGTCAATGCACCTTCCTCTTCTCCCTCCACTGCGCTGGGCTTGGGACAGACCATTATTGCTGCCATCACCTCAGTATGCCAGGTAACCGGCTTATCCTTGGGCGCCGGTTTGGCATACGCTTTGAATCTTTGCGGTATGTTTTTGCCAGAGTGTTTGTCTCTTGTCATGGTGATGTAGTCATCAATTTCCCAGTGAGGATTACTTGGACTGGGGAATTCAGGATTAAGCGTGCAATCGTAAACATCCTGAGAAACAAAGCTAGGATCGTTGTGCACGGTAGAATCGCCGGGATGAGGTTGGTGTGGAGGTCTTACCCTACCTGGTCGACCAGATTCTGCTGCATCATTGTCTGGATCACTGAGGGCAACTTTTCCGCCTTCGGAGTTCACCCCGGCCATGGTGACAGCATGCGCACCTTCTATATGCCACTCTTGTGTAACGTCATCATACCACCAGAATCCCAGAACAAGGATAATGTCCTGACACACCTTGAGTGACTCCTCCATCTCATGAAAGTCCGGCATCCAGTAGGTGGATTCCTGTAAGGCAAAACCATAATCGTTGAAGTATTGATCCAGATACTTTTGCAGAGTGTCAATATCAGTTCCCGAGGCGTCTGTCTTGAAGTATTCTGCCAGAAGCTCAATCAACTGAGGAGGAGTCATTCCCGGGGGGACGGCGTCATACCACCACAGACAGTTGGCTACCGCAGTGGGAGCGCAATAGGACTGCCATTCATCCTGATTCTGATCAAAATCCGGCATGCCGCTGGGCGCATGGCTGGTGTCCGGCTTCCAGTACCATTCACCCGGACATATCATGATGGCATATTCCACCTCGGTGAACACATCCGGTCCAGGAATGTGGGTTCCTCTCAGGTGCTCCTGCCCTATTTGGAAGTTCTGTCCCAAAAATTCGGGTGCTTTATCCCTAAGATAGTAAGGATAGTCTATTCCCCAGTAAGGATTTCCCGGAGTGGGTGATTCCAGAGTAGAAGTGTACATGTCCTGCGATACAAATGTGGGATCATTGTGCAAAGTAGGTGGGTATTCAGGAAGAGGATGCTCGGGCGGGCGAATTCTTCCGGGCCATTGGTACCACACAGCCATATCTCTGGCTGGATCGCTTAAAGCTACTTTCAACGACTCGGAACAGACTCCAGCCATGGTTACAAAATGACCACCAATCCGTACATATTCGCCAGGGCCGATGTATTCATAAAAGCCCAAAAGCAAAATGATGTCCTGGCATTTCTTCAGAGAGTCTTCCATCTCGTAGAAGCTGGGTTGGTAATAGGTGCGCTCGTAAAGATTGAACCCATAATCAATGAAATACTGGGTCAGACCCATCTCCATAGTGTCAACATAGGTTCCCCACGCGGGATTGGTATGGAAGTATCTTGCCAGAGTATCAATCAACTGAGGGGGAGTCCATCCTGCGGGGACAGCGTCATACCACCACAAACAGTTTGCCACAGCAACCGGACCGCAGTAAGCTATCCATGGCTCCTGATACTGATCAAAATCCGGCATGCCGCTGGGAGCATGGGTGGTATCCGGTTTCCAATACCAGAGGGAATCGCACTCTCCTGCCCCGGTATATCCGGTCGCCCGGATGATGGCATCTCCCGGAGGAGGGAAAGTCCAAAAATCATACCACTCGGCACACGTCCCATCTCCGTGAAGTCCCCAGTTGTCGCAAGTATCCGGAGGAGGAGTATCGGCATCCATCATCAGGCTGGGGTGTGGATGCGCAGGGTCGCGTGGTTGGGTGTACATTATCTCTAAGAAAAATGGCTGATTCACACAGCAGAGGGTGCTCAGATCTAAGGTCATCATTAAGGGGTAAGCTGAATCACTGGGTATGCTGAAATCTTCGTAGCACAAAACACTCCCCGGTCCGGAACAACTGTCACCGTAATTTGAGTCCCTTATATTTACCCGTATGGCTACGGGCCATTTATAAGTTTCGTCGGGGGCATAGAGGTAGAAATGAACGTCAGTGATTTTGAAAGGATAAGGAGATAGACCACATTGTGCCGGGTTCATAAATACCGCAAAACCCATTCCCGAGTCGAAGCCTGTGTAGCACCACGTAGGAGTATTAAAATCGTTGAAAATCTCACAGAAGGTTCCAGATTTTTCAAAACCCTCAAAAGGCTGAGGGACAATTTGATCTTCTAAAATCCGATTGGGGATTTGTCTTTCAAAAGACCAGGCAACTGAGTTTATAGAAAAAACAGCGCCAAACAGTAAGGTCGCCACCATTAAAAAAGTTAGCTTCTGTCTCATGATTTTCTCCTTTTCAGACTTTGAAACCTTATTAAGGTTTCAGGTTAAGGATCAATGCTTGCCTTACGCCTCTTTCTCATCACCTCCTTTTTAAAGGTTTTGAGGTGGTGTGACAAGTTCAGGTAAGCTATTCTGGCTCGAATTCATTCACTTGGTCACAAAGACACGTTTTAAAGGATTTATTTTTAGTGATAAATACAAACCCCCGTGTAATTTTTTTCCTCCCTCTATCGATTTGATTCCAATTCTTCGGTTATTCTAAATATACAGATGCCCTCAGAAAATGCAAGAAATTTATTCTCAAAAGGCAAATTTTTTTGCCCTGAAATTATCTTATGATCTATGGAACAACATCCTCAAACAAACAGAGCACCTTTGTTTAAATGTTCTTAAGAATCCTTACCGTTTAATTATCCGCTTAATCCTTCAGGCTAAGCCCTCAGGACAAGTCCGTTGACTATTTCAGCAAAACCATCCGCCTGGTTTGGATAAGCCCACCTGCCTGCAACCGATAAAAATAAATGCCAGAGCTTAAATCTTTTCCCCTGTCATCCTTCCCATCCCAGATCACCGTCATCAATCCGTTCTGCTTTTCTTTTCTCACCAGGGTTTTAACTTTCTGTCCTAAGATATTGTAGATGACCAGCGATACATCAGTTGTTTTCGATAAGCTATATTTGATTACAGTGTGGTTATTGAATGGATTGGGAAAGCTTTGGAATAGCTCAAAATATTTAGGGATCTCCACCTCTTCTTCTTCCACTAAGGTGGGCTTCTGGCAGATCATGATGGCATATTCCACCACCGCATACAAGTTTTTTGTAGAGTCGTAATCGTGTCTGTATTGTTCTTGCTCCGGCTGAAAATTCTGCCCCTCAAACTGGGAAAGCCAGGGCAGACTGTCATCCTCACAATCTTTGAATTTCCACAGGTCTTCTGCATAAGGCTCCACCGACAGGGTATCTGAAACATACGCATCATGGGAGACGAAGCCTTTTGTGTTATGCAGGGTGTGATCATCTGGATGTGGATAATGGGGTGGCAGAAACCTTCCCCTTGCTCCTGTTTCCGCATTGTCTTGAGCAGGATCGCTTATGGCAACCAACGTGTCGGGGCATGCACCCGCCAGGGAGACATAGTGCCCTCCAATGCGACACCAGACATTATCTATCTTCTGCCACAGTCCCAAAAGGAGCACAATATTGGTTGTGTCTCCAAGCGAGTGGGAAATCTCAGAGAAGGTCGGGTTCTCAAGAGTAGTGTCATACAGATTCAAACCATAATCAGCAAAAAGTGAGTCCAGACCGGCTCCAATTGAATCCACCAGAGTCCCCCCACCTGCTAATGGACTGGTATGAAAATAATCGGAGAGCAGTCGAATCAGGCTGTCTGGATCTGCTATGGAGGGGATGGCATTCAGCCAAACTAAACAATTGGCTATCGCGGTGGGACCACAAAAGGCTGAAGTATCTTTAAATTGACGTTGATCAAAATCCGGCATACCGCTCGGAGCTTTGGTGGTCCTGGACATCCAATCCCAGCATATATCACAGTCTATAGCATATGGGTATCCGATCACGCGCATGATCGCCCTGCCGGGGATAAGATATTCCACCCAGGCAGAGTCCCATTCGTAATAATCGCCCTGCCATAATAGCCAGTTTTCTTGGCTTTCAGGACGATCGCCGGTGTCGCTCATGACCAGGCTGGGATTGGACCCTGCGGTTCCTCCCGTGTAGGTTATTTGGAGAAAGAAAGTGGAGTTTATGCACCAAACTTCGTCTAAGGTCAGATTTATCGGATTCGGGTGGCTTACCGGATCGTAAGCTGAATCCTCTTCAATGCTGAAGGTCTGGCTGTACTGGACACCGCCGGGGAACGGCATCACAGTATCCGGCGGCTGGCTAAGGGTATCAATCAGGGTGTCGACGTTGAGGATCTTTATCTCAATTTCGGCCGGCCAGACAAAAAATCCGGGAGGGGGATCATAAAGGTAAAAATGCACGTTGCTGATCTTGAAAGGATAAACATTAACATAAGACCCACAGTCTTCCGGGTCCATGTAAACTGCTATTCCATCTCCGGCGCCGAATCCGGGAAAGTAGAAGGCGACTGAGTCGACATCATATTGAATCGTGCAAAAACCGGTGTCACCTTTTGGGGAAAGAGGTGTATGATAAGCAGAATGAGGCGGAATCCTAACAGGTGTCCTTCTGTCGAAACTGTATCCGAAAGAGATATGGAAAAATGCAAACCAGAGGAAAAACAGAACAATCCATACGGGAAGGCTAACTTTCTTGTTCAATTCACTTCTCCTATGTGTCCAGTCAGTGAGTATACAAAGGGAATGTGAAAAAAACAAGAGATTTTCTGATGTAGTGGTAAATACGGGAGGGCATTTCCTCTGCGAATTCTACCCCCCCTTAGTTCGTCACGGTCAGACGACCCCAGACGGGAGCGTCCGCTCGCCCCCAGACGGGCCTGTATGGGCGTCTGGGCGGACACCTTGTCCGTGACGAAGTCTAATTGGTAACGGACGAGGTGTCCGTTACCAACGAAGGTCGAAGATCCCGCCAACGGCGGTGGTCGTAAATCCCGCCTTTGGTCAAATTCTATTTTTTTACCCTCGACCCATGCCCCTTGACCCTTGACCCTGTTTTTTTAATCTTTTCCAATCGCTTTTTCATACTCGGCTTTGGCGATCAAATAATCCGATAGCGCCTGAAGGTAGTTGGTCTCTGCCACGGTCAAGGCAAACTCGGTGTCCATCAACTCCAGATTGGTCAGCATACCCTTACTGTATTGCACCCTGGCGATCCTTAAGCTCTCCTTAGCCTGTTTTACATTCTCCTCTTGGGAAAGGATATTCTCCTCGGCTAAATTTAGACTAAAGATGGCTTGACTGATCTCTAACTTTATAAAATCCTGAATCTGTCTCTCTGCAATATCTATCTGTTTTAAATCCGATCTTGCCTGACGAACCTTTGATCTCATCAGAAATCCGTCGAATATGGGGACATTCACCAGGAAGGTGAAATTCCAATCCGTTTCCCATTCGTCATTGAAATAGAAAGGTCTTTTGTATTCGTAATTGGCCATTCCCAACAAATTGGGCTTATTGGTCGCTTTAGCAACAATCAGCGCTTTTTGAGCAATTTTTCCTTGATGAAATATCGACTTCAATTCAGATCTGTTTTTAAAGGCAAATGCCTCCGCCTGAATCCGATCCACTTCTATAGATTCAAAGTCTAAAGTACCTTCCAGATTTACTGAATCCTGCAAGCAGATTCCTAAAAGGTTTTTCAAATTGTCTAAGGTTAAGCTGTAAAGATTTTTCGCCAGCACCAGAGGAGGCTTGGCATTGGCTAACTGAACTTTGACCCTTAACACATCAAATTCCGAAGCATAACCTTTATCATATCTATCTTTCACTACTTTCAGATGGTCTTCGATTCGGACGATCGATTCTTCTCTGACTCCGATCAATTCCTCAGCCAGAAGGATATTATAAAATAGATTGACCACGTTAAATTTGATCTGTTGTTTTGTCTTTCGATATTCCTCTTTAGTCAAGGAAAAATTGTATTTCGATATATCGTAACCTGCCCGAATTTTTCCCCAGGTGAAGATAGGTTGTTGATATGAAAGCTTAAGGTTGTAATTGTTCTCTGTGCCCAACTTGGCTTTTCCCATCCCTCCCATATCAAAGCCAGGGACCTCTGCCAAACGGGTATAGCTTCCGCTGAAGGAAAATTGTGGATAGAAGCCCGATTTAGCTTGATCTATCTGATATCTTGCCGAATTGATTTTTTCTTGTAACTGCAGGAGAGTTTTATTGTTTTCATAAGCAATCTTTAGGCATTGATCCAAATTCAAGTTGAATATCTTCTCTTGTGCTTCGCAAAAACTGGAGAATAAAAACAAAACAAAAAGAATCTTAATGAAATATCTAAAAACCATCTTTACCTCCTCTGGACGCGCAAAAAGTCTGTTTTTCGCACCCTGAAGGGTGCGGCTACCATGTCATTCGGTAGTTTTTACACTATCTCCTCCAAGGGCAAGACCAGCATCCTTATCCCCTCACCGGGAAACTGCTCTCTGATTTTCCGCACCCCTTGAGCCATCACGTCTTTCTTTTCGTCTTCTAAAGAAAACATCAACACAATGTTTACTGAGGGCCACACTTCATCGTCGAAGTGCGGACCGGTCTGGCCCACCCCTTTGACCTTTTCCCAGCGGGTATAATGAACCACTTGGGTCTTCTTTAAAAGATCCTTCACATCCGGCTCTAAAGGGCTATTGAATATCAAAAAGATTAATTTCATCGTGATTTTATCCTCTGTTCTACAATTTCGTTTCCCAAACAATGTTACGATAATTTGTCATTGCGAAGCTCTGTGTAGGGGCGATTTGCAAATCGCCCCTACTGCTCATTTTGCGAAGATTTTTCGTTTCAATTTCTCCTCAAAGATGGTATATAACGTGGGGATAAAGACTAAAGTGAACGCCATGGAGACGAAGAGACCACTGATAACCGCCACTGCCATGGGAGCGTAAACCTCGCCTCCTTCTCCTAATCCCAAAGCCATAGGAACCAAAGCCAACATGGTGGTGAAGGAGGTCATCAGAATAGGACGCAGACGGGTTCTGCCCGCTTGGACTACCGCCTCGTGAAGCTCCATACCTCTCCTTCTCAAAATATTGGCGTAGTCCACCAAAAGTATGGCGTTGGAGACCACAATTCCCACCATCATGATCATCCCCACAAAAGAAAGAATGCTGAAGGTATGCCCGGTTAAGAACAGACCCCAGATCACCCCGATGAATCCTAAGGGGACAGAGAACATCACTATAAATGGATCAAACAGCGACTCAAACTGGGCGGCTAAAATCATGTAGATTAAAACAACGGCTAAAATCAGAGCCAGGATCAAGATTCTGAATGATTCCTGTTGATCCTCATAGGCTCCGGTTACATCCACCGAGAAGTTCTCCGGCACTTTTAGGTTCTTCTTGATCTTGGACTCCACCTCAGCCGCCACAGTCCCTGCCGGTCGACCATAAGCCTGGGAGGTAACCAAAAGCATCCTCTCCTGATTCTTTCTATCGATTTTGACCGGACCTTCGGCTTTGACCACCTCAGCCACATTGGAAAGAGGGATCTGTTTGCCTGAATAAGAGGTGATAAAGATTCGGTCTAAGTCTAAAAGATTCCTCCTGTCTTCCTCTCTTAATTGGACCAAAATATTATATTCTTTGCCCAATTTCGGATCCCTGAACAGAGAGGCAACCTTCCCGCCCACATTGGTCTGAATGGTCTGAGCGATTTGAGCTAAATTCAAACCAAGGGCGGCGACACGCTCCCTGTCGATTTTGATCTGCAGTTCAGGCAGACCCTCTTCACGCTCTATTCTTACGTCTCTGCTTCCGGGGGTTGCCTTCAGTATCTCCTTGACTTTGACCGCCAAACTCCGTGCGGTTTCCAGATCATAGCCTCTTATCTCCACCACAATAGGAGCGGAGGCTCCGCCAAAGCTGGTCATCCTTGACATCATTCCACTGGCTCTGATATTGAAATTCGCATCTGGAATGTCCTTTAGCTTACCACGCAGAAGCTCCATGATTTCGAATATGGAACGCTTTCGTTCGCTCCGATCGACCAATCCGATTCGAACTGTGGCGGCATGCGGACCGGTTATATCCTGAAACACAGCCGAGAGTGCGGCGATTCCCTTCCCTTCAATACCTGCTCTGACCATCATAGTTTTCAACTCGGGGACATTTTCAGCCACAATATTTTCAATCTGAGCCATGACCCGTTCCGTCTGTTTCAACTCTGTCCCCACTGGCATTTTGACAGAAATCTCAAACTGTCCTTCATCTGTTTCAGGCGTAAACTCAGACCCTATAAACTTGAGCAAGGGCAGGGTAATCAGAAGCACCCCCAACACTCCCAGGAGTACGGTGGTTTTGTGTCTTATTGCCCAGCTTACCGTCTTATGATAATTCTCATCGATGGCATCAAAGGCTTTCTGGCCTAAGTTGAATAGCCTCCCCTTAAGGGTGAACTTCTTCGGATTTCCTAACACGGTTACTCGTTCCACCTTCAAAAACTTAGAGGTCAAAAGAGGAATTAAGATCATAGCCACAAAGTAGGAGGCGGCTAAAGATATGACCACAGTGTAGCCCATGGGACGGAACAGAATTCCCACCATCCCCCCTACGAAAAATATGGGGACGAAAACTATGATGGTGGTGACGGTAGCCGCAAGGACCGCAGTAGATACCTCGCTGGCGCCGATCACCGCGGCCTCTTTGGGTCTTTCGCCCTGCTGTCGGTGTCGGAAAACGTTCTCTAAGACCACAATGGCGTCATCCACCAACCTGCCAATTCCCAAAGCTAGACCGCCCATAGTGGTGATGTTCAAAGTCATCTTGCCGAAATAGAGCAAAATCAAAGTGACTAAAACCGATATGGGGATGGCAACCGAGATGATAAGGGTGCTGGAGAAACTTCTCAAAAACAACAGGATTATAATTATGGCTAAAAGTCCTCCCTCCAACGCTGATTTTTCTACATTGCCCACGGAGAGCTTTATGTATTTGGAGGAATCCATAATTATGTTAATCTCCACATCGGAAGGAAGAACCTTCTGAATATCTCTTAAAGCTTTTTTGGCTTTATCAGCCACCTTCACCGTATTAGCCCTGGATTCCTTTTGCACCAGCAACATAATGCCGGGCCCTCCACCCACTCTGACCACGCTGGTCTGCTCTTTAAAATCATCTCTGATGGTTGCCACATCTTTTAGATAAATAGGAATACTTTGATGATTGGAGACGATCACATTTTCCAATTGAGAAGGCCGACTAAATTCTCCGGTTGTTCTGACCAGAAAATCCTTCTGTCCAAACTTAAGATGTCCACCCGGAAGATTCAAATTGGAGGCTCCGATAGCGCCGATGACTAAATTTACAGAGATTCCCAAAGCTTCCAATCTGGCTCGATTAAGCTCAACTTTTATCTCCCTCTCCAATCCCCCTATGGGCATAGCTGCAGCTACCCCATCCAGCCTCTCCAATCTCGGCTCTATAACCTCCTCAGCTAAATAGCGTAATTCCGCCGGGCTTTGGCTTTCTCCGGATAAGCCCAAGAACAGAATGGGCATCATGGAGGGATCGAATTTTATGATGGTGGGATTCTCTACATCCTCGGGCAGGCGCCAGCGAACCAAATCCACCTTCTCCCTCACGTCCGAGGCAGCCACGTCCATATCGGTTCCCCATTCGAACTCCATCATTATGGCACACACCTCTTCTAAAGAGTAGGTGAAGATATTCTTCACATCCTTGGTGTCGGCTAAAGACCCCTCCAGAGGTTTGGTGACCATGGTCTCAATCTCGGAAGGACCTGCTCCTGAATAGCTGGTCACCACCATCACCATGGGGAAGGAGACGTCCGGCATGAGGTCAATGGACAACTGGGTGAAGGAGATTACCCCCAGGATGATTAGCATGATGAAGATCATGAAGACCGTGACTGGTCTTTTAATGGCAAATTTGGGCAGAAACACTATTCGGCACCTCCCTCAACTATCCTGACAGAGTCACCGCTTGAGACTCGATGGTGTCCTGCCACAATGAGAGTATCCCCCACATCAAGTCCGCTTTTTACTTCCACTGAGTCGCCCTGATCTACCCCCAGTTCGATCAACTTCAGCATTGCTTTGCCATTCACCACCGTAAATACCTTTTTGTTATCGCTCTGTTCAAGCACGGCGTAGGCGGGTATTAAAATGGCATCGTCCGTCTTTCTGATTATGACCTCGACCTCAGCAAACATACCTGGCTTAAGCTTGTGATTCAGGTTGGGAATGGTGATCTCAACTGATGCAGTTCTGGTCATGGGGTTTATGGTGGGGCTGATCAAAGTTATCTTTCCGGAGAATATCTGGTCCGGATAGGCAGCCACACAGACCCGGGTTTTCTGATGAAGTTTGATCTTGGAGAGATCTTTCTCAATGACGTATACCACCACTTTTACTATGTCCATGTTTACAATTCTCAGCAAGGCAGTTCCCATGCCCGGTCCGGGTTCAGGCGGGTTAACTCTTGCCCCTTTGTCCAGATAGACTCTTCCCACAATTCCCTCTACCGGAGAGATAACCTCGGCTTCCTCGAATCTGACTCCTTCCACGTCCCGGTCGATGATAGCTAAGATCTGTTCTGTCTTGACCTTTTCCCCCTCCTTGACCTTCATTTCCACTAACTTTCCCGAAACCTTTGGATAAACGTCTATCTCCTCTATACCCTTGACGTCTCCGGTCAGATTCAACAATTCAGTCAAAGGGCTGGTTTTAACCACCTCGATTTGAACCGGCGGGATTTCCTCTGTCTTTTCAACTTCTTTTATCTGGCTCCGCTGATAAGCCACCCAGACTCTATAGCCCAAAAATCCAATAATGGCTAAAAGAACAATCCCTAAAATGACTCTTTTCATTACTTCTTCCTCTCTTTCGATTTCAAAATCATTTCCAGTTTCGCATTCTCTGTATCTGTTTGATAAGACCGTCTATCCTTTTGATCTCCAATCTCATATGATCTATTCCACTGTGCAGAATAAAGTTCCAATGGAAGGGCATATCCTCTCCTTCATCTTTATCGGCTTTGAGTAAGTGCTTTAATGTTTTTTGGAAAATCTCCTCTTTGTATTTAAGACAATCTAAAGCTTTCCTTTTTGACAAACCCTTGATAAAAGCAACCCCCACCACGAAATTGCTTTGGGGTATTTGGCTGGCCTTCAGGGTTTGCTCCACCAATGAGGCTAATTTCTCTTTGCCTTTTTTGGTAATGTGATAAACGTTTCTTTCTGGCATTCGGCCCGGCTTTTCCCTTTTTGGCTCAATCATCCTTCTTTGTTCCAATCTATTGAGGGTATTATAGATGGATGCTAAGTTAACCTGAGCCCAATGTTCCATTCTGGTTCTCTCTATCTCATGATAGAGTTGATAACCATGCATGGGCTTTTGGTCCAGAAGTCCCAATACCACAAGCTCATTTTTGGTCATAGGGTCGACTCACCGGTTGATATTATAATCTATACTATTCTAACTTAGAATAGTATACGATGTAAATAGTGAGATGTTGCAGATTTTTTTAACTTTCCATAAGAATTTCGGAGTTTTATTTTGAATATTTAGTAATTTGCTTCAAATTTTAACGAAATTAGATGGAAGAAAATCTTTTTTGTCCGAGAGAAGATATATCCGATCTAATGATAGAATAACAAGAATTAAGGATGTAGGGGTGGAGCTTCAGCTCCACCCCGCAGAATGCGGGACGAATCTGAAGATTCGCCCCTACAGAAGATTGCTTTATAGAAAAACAGAGGAAATTTGATGGGGAAAGGAACCAGAACCTAACTTAAGTTAGGTTCTGGTTTTTGGCAACTATAAGGTACCAGTCAGCTTTCTGATTCCTTTTTAATGGACAAAATATAAAATCCCCGTTAGGGTGGGGGTTGCATCCCCACCCTTGTTACGGTCAGACGACCGCCCGTCTGGGCGGACAGGGGTACAACCCCTGTCCGATCTGAGAGAATTTATGAAATCCCCTCTCCCCTTGGGGAGAGGGCTAGGTTGAAAATCCCGCCAGAGGCGGGGGTGAGGGGGATTAGACAGATATTTATAATCATCACTGGTTTGCGTATTGAATAAATAATCAATAATCATAACTTAGGCTCTGGTTGGGGAAAACTAAATGTCGCTTTTTAATTTCTTGGTTCCCTTTTCGTCAACAATTAACAAAACCTTTTTCAATCTGTTTGTTTTTCTTTTCCCGATTCGATAGGCCTCTTCTATCTCTTTACCTGCCAGCTTCCCTCTGCTGATATTATTTGTAAAGATAACGGCCACAGTCTCACCTTTCTTAATTGTATCTCCCACCTTTTTCTTAATCAACAAACCCACCCCGGGGTCAATTCTACTATCCAGTTTTTCTCTGCCAGCACCTAACTTCACGGCACAAAGTCCGATCTTTCGGGTGTTTATGGATTGAACATATCCACCTTTTTCAGAGCCAACAATTAGCTTATGTTTTGCCCAGGGGAGAAGGCGATAATCATCCAGCACTCTGGGATCGCCCCCTTGTCCTTTGATCATTTCTCTGAACTTTTCCAGCGCCTGACCGGTTTTTATAGCTAAAGAAAGCTTCTTTTCTGCCTCTTTCAAATTCTCTGCCTTTTTCCCTAAAACAAGCATTTGTGCGCTAAGAGCTATGGTGACTTCGATAAGATCTGTGGGAGCCTTTCCTTTCAAAGCCTGGATGGCTTCCACCACCTCAATGGAGTTTCCTACCGCCTCACCCAGAGGTTCATTCATGTCCGTTATCAAAGCGACCGCCTTTTTTTTGAATCTTTTTGCCATCTGGATCAAAATTTTTGCAAGAAGCACGGCTTCATCCTGTTTTTGCATGAAGGCGCCATTCCCCACCTTGACATCGAACACGAACCCATCCGCCCCTTCAGCCAATTTCTTGCTCATGATGCTGGCGGCGATCAAAGGTATAGAGTTGACTGTGGCGGTTACGTCTCTTAAAGCATACATTTTCCTGTCGGCGGGAGCGATCTCTTTTGTTTGCCCCATCATGCAGATACCCCCATCCCGAAGGTTTGTCATAAATCTTTTCAGAGACAAATCTGTGCGGAATCCGGGAATGGATTCCAATTTGTCTAAAGTTCCGCCAGTGTGACCCAATCCTCTTCCGGAGATCATGGGAACCTTAACCCCGCATGATGCCACCAGCGGAGCAAGTATCAAGGAGACCTTATCTCCCACTCCTCCAGTGCTGTGCTTGTCAACCTTCACCCCGGGAACAGAGCTTAAATCAAGCACCTTGCCAGAGTTCATCATGGATCGGGTTAAATGGAATATTTCTTGAGCATCCATACCGTTTAAGAAAATAGCCATCAAAAGTGCAGATGCCTGGTAATCGGGGATTTGGCCTTCAGCATAACCGGAGACGAAATACTCTATTTCCTCCTGGGTGAGTTTCTTTTTGTCTCTTTTTTTGCTGATTATCTTATACATGTGCATGTTTTTGGACTCTCCATGTAAGTAGCTTTGACAAAGATAAATTGCTTGTGCCGAAAGGTCAAGTATTCATCTTCAATTTACATGAGGGCTTGAGAAAGAAGATATTTTATCTGTAGTTGCCCAATTTATACCGCTTTTATCCCGCCGGAGGCGGAGCAAAGGCGGTGATTGGGCATTGTGTAAGCTCGATCCTTCGACAAGGCTCAGGATGGTGAGCTTGTCCTTCGACTTTGCTCAGGACAGTAAGCTTGCCGAACTGTCGAACCATGAATCGAGCAACCACGAAAGTCTTGTAGGGGCAATTCATGTGGAACATCCCGCCAGAGGCGGGAAATTGCCCCTACGGGGATTCTTTACCCCACCCCTATGTCCCCTTCAGGGTGAATCCCTTCAGGGTGAACCCCTCTCCATTTCATGTCGAAGATCCTGCCAACGGCGGGGGAGAGGGGGATTAAGGGGGAGAGGTCAGAAACTCTCAATCCGAATGGAATAAGCTTCGCCCCCGCCTGCCGGAAGATACACTGAAACACCCTTGGAGAAAATCTTTTCATGGTCCCCATTGCAGGTTGTGAGAAGAATATACTCGTCCGTCACCTCGGTGATCGAATCATAGATTATTCCATTTCTGATGTTGCACGTATTGGGGGCAAACTGACTGGTGTCTATCTCCAGGGGAATCTCGGCATTGTGACCCAGCACATTCTCCTTGAAAGTCACTAGGTCACCGCCTGGTAACTGCCGCACCCGGATAACCTGCTTTCTTGCCATTCCCTTCCGGTGGAATTGGATCTGTGAAGCTCCGCAATAGATGTTCGGCGCGCTGGTATCTCCGCTGACCATGACCACGAAATAGTGCGTGTCGGTATAGATTGCGTAGCTACCGTCACCCAGAAGCCACACTCCCTTTCTCCATTCAGCCAACTTGTTCCCTTCGGATAACTGATTCTTCTCTTCGAGGGGTGGAGCGGAGCAAGAAACAGTAAAAAGCGCAAAGATCGTAGCCATAAAAATCCAATTCAATCTTTTCATGGAAGTTACCTCCGATTTGCCAAATTTATGAAAAGCCAGTCTTAGTATGACCGTTTACGCCTTACATCTTTTTTACGGAATTTCGTGGAGGAGGTTTCCCCGAATGTCTTGTGCGTTCCATATGTAGTTGCCCGATTCATCGGGCTTCTTTCAACCTATCTTCGTCAGACCAGGTTGAGCTTCGCCTACTCCACCCGCTTGGAAAATTGCAGCCAGGAGAAGGTGAAAATAACGATGCCGAAGGCGATCATGGCTAGCACCTGGGGATAGAGGACGTCAAGAGATGATCCCTTCATCATAATGCCGCGAACGGTTGCCATGAAGTAGCGAAGGGGGTTGAGATAAGTTAAGTGCTGCACCAAAGGCGGCATGTTGGCGATGGGCGTGAAGAAACCTGAGGTGAGTATGGCAAAAATGGTGAAGAACCAGGTGAAGAACATGGCCTGCTGTTGGGTGGAGGAGATGGTGGAGATGAACATGCCCACTCCCAGGGTGGTGAAAAGAAACAAGAAAGCCAGAGCGTAAAGCAGTGCCCATGAGCCTGCAAATGGGATATTGAACCAGATTACGCCCAGAAAAAGAGCCAGCGACATCTCCACAAAACCAATTAGAGCAAATGGGATGGTTTTGCCCAAAATCAAAGCCGGTGTCGAGATAGGCGTAACCATTAGCTGTTCTAAGGTCCCGATCTCGCGTTCTCGTACGATGGCCATGGCCGTAAGCATGGCGGTGACCATAGTCAGAAGGGTAGCCACTATGCCCGGCACCATGAAGTAGACCGACTCTCCCTCAGGATTGTACAATTTTCTTTGTTGCAACTTTATGGGTTGGGCGAATCCGGTTATCCTTTGATTGAATTGTTGGGTGATGACGTTGGCGTAGCCCAAAGCAATGGAAGCTGAGTTGGCGTTAGTCCCGTCGACCATTAAACCCACCTTGATCTGTTCAGACTCCTGCAGGCTAGCCGAGAAGTTGCGGGGAATGATCAATACCACATCATATCTGCTCTCCTTGAAGCCCCGCTCTGCGTCTAAAACCGGAAGGTCAGACGAACCGGTGATGAAATAGTCACCGGCGGAAAGTGATCGGACGTACTCACGGGACAGATCGCTTCGGTCGTTATCGTACACCGCAGCACGTATCAGCTTAACGTCCGTGCTGACGGCATATCCCAAGACGAACAACAGGATGGTCGGCATCAGGAATATCAACCGGAGCATATTGTGGTCGCGCAGAACCTGGAGAAACTCCTTTTTCATCAGAGCAAGAACCGTACGAAGCATAACCTAACCCACCTTTAATCGGAACCTCTTCGTGGCGATCATCAAAAGCAACACCGTCAAGCCGATCAGAAAAGCCGCCTCGTGCCAGAGCACGGCGACATCCGATCCTTTGAGCATAATCCCCCGGATGATCTGGATGAAGTACCTGGCCGGCACGATGCGTGATACATACTGTAATACCGGCGGCATGTTCTTGATCTCGAAAATGTAACCTGACAGCATCACCGAGGGCAAAACCGTCAACACCAGAGCCCCCATCATGGCCTGCTGTTGGGTGGACACGACGGTGGATATGAGAATTCCCAGGGAAAGCGCGGCGGTGACGTAGATCAATCCGAAAAAGAAAAGCAGCAAGGCCGATCCTGTAAACGGCACCCCAAAATGAAGCACGGCGAAAACCAGCACCAGAATTCCGTCCAGCAAGGCCAAGCCTATGTATGGAATCACCTTGCCGACGATGATTTGACGCGGAGTAACCGGTGAGGTCAGAAGCTGCTCCATGGTTCCGGTCTCCTTCTCCCGGGCAATGGTTATGGAGGTCAACAGCGCCGAGATCATCATCAGAATCACCGCGATCAATCCCGGAACGAAGAAATGTGATGATTTCAGATCCGAGTTGAAGAGGACCTGCGGGGAGATGACCACGCCCGGCATTTCGAACCCCAAAGGCAACCTATCCTCCAGGAATCTTCCCAGCACCAACTTGGAGTAACTTCCTGCTGCTGCAGCCATGTTGGCATCGGCACCGTCGATCAACAACCCCAGCTCGAACTTGCTCCAATCGGAAAGCGATTTGGCGAACCCGGAGCGAATCACCAGTATGGCATTGGCATCCCCCGCCTTCAGACTTCTCTCGGGATCAGAAAGGGTGGGATACACGTCGGCCCTGAGGAAATAGCCGGAGTTATAGAACTTGTCGGCCAACTCCCGGGAGGTGGAGGTTCTGTCGTAGTCCAGAATACCCAGCTTTATGTTTTTGGTATCCAGATTGATGGCATAACCATAAAGCAGGGTCATAAGAATGGGCATGAGGATGGCGATGATCAGAGAGCGGGGGTCGCGAAGGATGTGCCTGATTTCCTTTTGGGCTATGTACTTAATTTTTCGCATTTTCAACATCCGGCGATGATATCAGGCGGATGAATGTCTCTTGAAGGTTTGTCTGATGATATTTTTTTATCAGATCGTTTGGGCTTCCCACCTCTATGATTCTGCCCTGGTGCATGATGGAGATTCGTCTGCAGAATTCAGCCTCGTCCATGTAGTGAGTGGTGACGAAGAGAGTCGTCCCCTCGTCGGCCAACTGATACAAAATCTCCCAGAATCTTCGCCGAAACACGGGATCCACCCCGCCGGTCGGCTCATCCAGAAACAAAATCTTGGGGCGGTGCAAAAGTGATGCAGCCAGCGCCAGCCGCTGGCGCCACCCGACCGGAAGGGAACCGGCGGTACGATTAATGAACTCCTTTAAGTCCAATCTAAAGGACAGCTCCTCGATTCTTTCCCGCAAATCACCCTTTGGTATCTGATAAACCGATCCGTAAAACCAGAGATTCTCCCTGCCGGTCAGATCCGCATACAGCGAGAATTTCTGCGACATGTATCCGATGCTTCTTTTTATCTTCTCATTTTCATTGTAAATATCAAAGCCGCTGACCATACCCCGCCCGGATGTGGGCAAAAGCAAACCGCAGAGCATTCGGATGGCCGTGGTCTTACCAGCGCCATTGGCGCCCAGAAAGCCAAATATCTCCCCCCTCTCCACGGCAAGGCTGATATGGTCCACCGCCACGAAATTTCCGAATTTCTTTGTGAGCTGATCGACGATAACTGCGCTTTCCATTTCTCATTTACCCATGAGTTGTATGAAAACGTCCTCCAAATTGGGCTGGATCGGGCTGATCATGTTCGGCTCAAGCCCAATGCGCCGAAGATCGTCCCGGTATTCTTCTATGGTGTGGTTTTCCGGAAGGTGAAGGTGTATTGTTGCTCCAAACCGCCTGGCCGTTATCCCCTCAATCTCCTGCAGAGTGTGCATGCATTCGGGAGTGGGTTTAACGTCCGCTCGATAAACTCTGACAGTGAACTTACCCACCAGCTCTTCCGGAGTCCCCTCGGCCATTTTGCTGCCCTGATACACGAAGATGGCTCGATCCGATAGCTCCACCTCGTCCATGTAAGGGGTGGAGACGACGATGGCCGAACCCTCCTCTCTTAGATTTTTCAGGATGTCCCAAAATTGCCGGCGAGACAATGGATCAACGCCAGTCGTCGGTTCGTCGAGCACCAGGACTTCCGGATCATGAATCAGGGCGCAAGATAATGCCAGTTTCTGTTTCATTCCTCCGGACAGAGCAGAAGCGCGGCGATCATTGAAAGGACCAAGCCCGGAGAAACCGTAAAGGAGCTTTTTCTTCTCCTCGAACTGGTGACGGCTCAGTCCGAACAGACCGGCATAAAAATGTAGATTCTCCTCTACCGAGAGGTCGCCGTAAAGAGAGAACGTTTGGGGCATGTATCCCAGGATGGGCTTTACTTTCTCGAAATCACCAGATACGTCGAATCCTGCGATCTTTATCCGGCCTGAATCGTACTCGATCAGACCGCATACCGCTCGAAAAATCGAAGTCTTTCCGGCACCGTCAGGCCCCACCAGAGACAATATTTCACCTTTGTCGGCGGTAAAAGCGAAATCGACCACCGCCTTTACCGAGCCGTAAGTTTTCGTCAGATTCCTGACCTCAACCATGCTCATTGTATCTTCACAGAAACCGGCATACCGATTTTGAGGATTTTTTCTGGATTGGAAATTGTGATTTTGACGGCATAGACTAAATCTGCTCGCGCTTGTTTGGTTTGAACGTTTTTTGGTGTGAATTCCGCTTCATCCGAGATCCAGCTGATTTTGCCGTCAAGAGGTTTGGTGCGGCCATCCTCCGGGTCAACCTGGGCGTGGCCGCCCAGAGCGATTCTGCTTAAGTCTTGGGGGGGTAAATACACCTTTACCCAGACGGTGTCGAGTTTGGCGATCTTTGCCAAAGGTTTCCCCGCCCCGATTAGTTCCCCTGCTTCTACAAACTTGGTCGTGATCACGCCCGATTCCGGCGATTGGGGGAAACAGTCGCTCAACTGCTTTTCAAGCAGAGCAATATCAGATTCTGCTCGGGCTAACTCGGCCTTGGCACCTTCATAACCAGCATCAGCTTGTCTTTTGGACAGCACGGCCTGATGATAAGCGGTCTCTATCTGGTCGTATTGCTGTTGGTTGATCGAGCCGGACTTTAGCAAGGCGGAAACCCGATCGTATTCCTTGCTGGCAAGATCTAAAACGTTAGACGCTTGTTCAATATTCAGATAAGAGGTCTTTACCTTCGCTTCTGCCACCTGTCTTAGGGCTTCAGCCTGACGTAAACGAAGCATGGTGGTGACCGTATCGATTTGTCCTATGGTATCACCCTTGTTTATCAAATCGCCCTCGTCAAACCTTAAGGACTTAAGCTGACCGGATACCTCAGACGATACCACTATCTCCGTCGCCTCGATGAACCCTGATCCGCCCGGGGGAAGGTCATTCCTCCCGCATGAGGTAAACAGCAGATTCAATATCAACAGGCATAAACAAATGGCTAATCTCATTTAACTACCCTCCATGAACTTTCGGAAAGCTCACCTTTCCCTGTCGGGTCCGGGGACCCGACAGGCACAAAGGTTACAAACCCTTGAATCTTGGGCACACTAATGTTTCCGAACCCCGCCGAGTGCTACTTTGCGGTTTTGTCGCTTTGCCAGAGGGCAAAAACGTTATTTTCAGTATCAAGACACACCGCGAACCATCCCATGGTTGGCACAGCCGTTTTGGGCATAACCACTTTGCCGCCGAGCTTTTCGACTTTGGCGGCATATTCATCTATGGAAGAAACATCGATGTAGTTGGTAATCGGCTGATTCGGATCTTGTTTCTTCATCATGCCACCATCAACCTGCTTTTCACCGCTGGTGGTAACCATCCAGTAATCCATTTCTGGCACTTTTTTAATTTCCCAGTCAAAAAGATCAGTGTAGAATTTCCTTGCCCGGTCAACGTCGTCTGCCGGAATCTCAAAATGAACTATAGTCGGCATATTCTCATCACCTCCTTGAAACTTGATGTTTGACCTTTAAAAACGTTAAGATTTAAGAGATATTCTATCCCGCTCTAAAGGGCGGAGCTCGGAATTCTTATGCGAGGACTTAACCCGCCTTTATGGTAAAACTCAATCTGGCTCTCGACGCAGACCATACTACTTTTGTTCAGTTTACAGGGAATTGACCGAGAATCCCTTCGACGCAGTTGCCTCTTTTCCTCATGACCGAAACTTTTCGTGCCCTAAAAGTTCAGGTGGGCAACAGATTGACCTTAACATACCCATTTTCTTCCAAAAATCAACCATTTTTTTCGTATCCTCGTAGCGTTCAAGTGTGCGACGAAGTTTCAGCCTGAGGGGTGGAATGAAAAAAAGCAGAAACTTTCCAACTCACTTTTTTGTTGACAAATCCATTTTTCAAACTAAAATGTTATTGGATGATTAAAGTTTAAGTTGGTTGGTTAGCAAATCGAAAAAAAATGCAAAAAGATAAAATAAAGTTGAGAAAACAGACAAGAGACGACGATATTGTATTAGAAGGAATAGACATCCACAAGAGCTTTCAAACGGGCGCTGAGGAGCTTCACGTATTAAAGGGAGTGGACATCGGGCTAAGACGGGGCGAGATAGTTTCCGTGGTGGGCGCATCGGGAGTGGGGAAAAGCACACTCCTTCACATCCTGGGAGCATTGGATCGTCCTACGAAAGGAAAAGTGAGATTGGATTCCGTCGACGTTTTTGCCTTAAGCGATAAAAAGCTGGCACATTTCAGAAACAAGACCATAGGATTTGTGTTCCAGTTTCATCATCTTCTGCCGGAGTTTTCCGCGCTGGAGAACGTGATGATGCCCCGACTTATAGCCGGAGAGGAGATGGACTCAATCAAACAGAAGGCAGAACAGATTCTTTCGGAGGTGGGACTTTCCGATAGAGCCCATCACAAGCCGGGGGAGCTGTCCGGAGGAGAACAGCAGAGGGTGGCGGTGGCGCGGGCATTGATCAATGAACCCCAGATAGTGATTGCAGACGAGCCCTCCGGTAACTTAGACCGGGCAACCGGAGAGGAGTTACATAATCTGATTTCCGAGTTGAATCAAAAGAAGGGTCAAACTTTTATCATCGCCACCCACAATCATCTTCTGGCCCAGAGGGCACACCGGATAATCACATTGGTTGAGGGCAAGGTGGTGCCCGGTTCAAAAGAGGAATTAAAAGTTAAAAAGAAGTAAAAGGTCTCTCTGAAAAAGCCAAATTGGTTTCACCAGAAGGGAAAAGGTTTGCTGGAGCATCAAGCTTTAGCTTGACCCAGATCGGACAGGGGCTTGTCCTGAAGGCTCGCCCTGAAGGGTTGCACCCCTGTCCGCCCAGACGGGCGGTCGTCTGACCGCATAGAGGGGCGAGGGCTCGTCCTGAAGGGTACAACCCCCGCCCCCAACAAGGGAAAGGAAAAGGTTTAATGGAGTGTCAAGCTTTAGCTTGACCTGAACCTTTTGTCCGCAGGATCCCGCCAAAGGTGGGATACTCCAATTTGCCCTTTAAAGTTGTTTTTCGGAGATATCTAAAACATACGGTGAAAGGCAAAAAAGATGCTGTGTCAGGATTGTGGAAAAAGAGAGGCTACGGTTCATCTGACCCAGGTGATCAACAACAAGAAGGTGGTTCTAAATCTCTGCCAGGAATGTGCAGAAAAGAGGGGGTTTCGCAATCCCTTAGAGGGAGTCCCCTTCCCCTTAGCTGAGTTTTTAGCCAGTATGCTCACTCAGGTTCAGATGCAGAAGACCGACAAGGGGACTGAGGTGGTTTGCTCAACCTGCGGGATGAGCTTCTCCGATTTCACCAAAATAGGGCGCCTGGGATGCGGAAACTGTTACTTAGCCTTCAAAAACCAGCTTAAAGACCTCTTGAGAAAAGTCCATGGTTCTACCCAGCACCGGGGGAAATTCCCTCATACCACCAAGGATGTGATGAAACCTTTGTGGGAGGAAAACAAGCTTCATGAGGAGTTGAGGAAAGCTATCGAGGATGAGGATTTCGAAAAAGCCGCACAGATCAGAGATCGAATAAAGTCTTTGTCCGCCCAAAAATGAAGTTTTATACAAGAAGGATCAGAATATGTTTGAACAGATGGCGAAAAAACCAGCAGTGTGGCTTTCCGGGAAGGGTTCCAACTCGCAGGTGGTCTTATCCTCCAGGGTGAGGCTGGCGCGCAACATTGCAAATTCCCCCTTTCCCTCCAGAGCTGATACAGATGCGCGGGAAAGGATTCTCACCTTTGTCAAAACCGCTGTGAAGAAAAACGCAGATTTGAATCGGGGAACATTGATAAATTGCAGTCAGTTGGATGATCTGGATCGGTCCTTTCTGGTGGAAAGACACTTAGTAAGCTTAGAGTTCACTCAGTGTCGAGATTTTTCCGCACTTTTAATTGGAGAAGAAGAGAATGTGGGCGTGATGATCAATGAGGAGGATCACCTGAGGATACAGACTCTGGCTTCAGGGCTGGAGATAAAAGAGGCGTTTGAAATGGCGAATCGTATAGACGATGAGTTGTCTAAATCGCTTGAGTTCGCCTTCGATCCCACCTTTGGTTATCTCACCTCCTGCCCTACCAATACCGGAACCGGTATGAGGGCTTCGGTTTTGATCCATCTGCCCGGATTGGCATTGACCCAGGAGATCGAGAAGGTCATCTCCCAGATCAGCAAATTAGGATTGGTGGTCAGAGGCTTTTACGGAGAGGGTTCAGATGTATGGGGAAATCTGTTTCAGGTTTCCAATCAGACCACCCTGGGACGATCTGAGGAGGATATCGTGGAGAGCTTAGAGAGGGTTACAAAACAGATGATAGAATATGAGGAGAATGCTCGAAAGCGACTGTTCAGCGAGGCTAAGGATCAGATAGAGGATAAAATCTGGCGAGCCTATGGGATCTTAAAATATGCCCGAACCTTAACCTCCGAGGAGGTCTTGAATATGCTCTCCGCTATAAGGTTGGGAATCGGGACGGGAGTTTTGGAGATGGTGGGCCTCTCCCGGGTAAACGAGATTTTAGCTCTGACTCAACCTGCTCATCTGCAGAAATATTTCAAAAAAAGGATGGAGCCAGGAGAGCGAGACCAGGTGAGGGCGGAGTTGGTCAGATCAAAATTGGGAGTATGAATTTTTTGAATATTTGTTTAACCAAAAAGCAAATGAACCTGAGTACATAAGATATAGGTTGAGCGGACCAAAGAGTTTTTATGGTAGCTTTCCCCAAAGAAGTTGACATTTTGAGTCTTTTTGCGTAATTTATTAATGGAGGGTTGAAGGGAGATGGGTGAATCAGAAAAGCCCGGAGAAGTTTTTTAGCTTGACAGATCAATGTAGAAATTGGAGCGGAGGTTTTCCATGAATGAGATGTTTACAGAGAGGGCACGAAAGGCGATAGAATATGCCCGGGATGAGGCGGCCAGACTTAAGCATGATTACATTGGAACAGAACACCTTCTTTTAGGGCTTCTACGCCTGGGAGAGGGGAGTGCGGTTGAGATTTTAGTCAACATAGGGATAGATTTAAACGAACTTCGGCAGTCGATGGAGGATGTGGTTCAGCCCTCGGGTGGAACCCTGGCCATGGGTCAGCTCCCCTTGACCGCCAGAGCAAAAAAGCTTCTGGAAGTCTCCGCCCAGGAAGCACGTGCTTTAAGATCAAAAGATATCGATACCGAGCATCTTCTTTTAGCCATACTTAGAGATGAGGAGGGGGTAGCGGCTCAGGTTCTTTCCATGTATGATTTGGATTACAAGGAAGTGTATGAGGAGTTGAAGAACATAGAAAGTGGAAAGCCGTCATCTTATGCCAGAAAAAGAAAAAAAAGCAAAACCCCGGCCCTAGATCATTTTGGAAGAGACTTAACCGAGATGGCTCGCCGGGGGAAGCTGGATCCCATCATCGGTCGGGACAACGAGATTGAAAGGGTTTCTCAGATACTTTCCCGGCGAAAGAAAAACAATCCGGTTTTAATTGGTGAGCCGGGAGTGGGCAAAACCGCCATAGCTGAAGGTCTGGCGCAGAGGATAGTAGCCGGCAAGGTCCCCCAGACCTTAGAGAACAAAAGGATCGTCTGCCTGGACATGGCGGCTTTGGTGGCGGGAACCAAATATAGGGGACAGTTTGAGGAGAGGATGAAGGCGGTGATGAACGAGATCGTAAACTCCAAGGATGTGATCCTCTTTTTAGATGAATTGCACACTATAGTGGGCGCGGGAGGAGCAGAGGGCTCTCTGGATGCCTCCAACATATTTAAACCCTCCCTTTCCCGGGGAGAGATTCAGTGCATCGGCGCCACCACCTTGAATGAATACCGAAAATACATTGAAAAGGACGGGGCTTTAGATCGGCGTTTCCAGACCATCATGGTGGACCCACCATCCACCGAGGATACCAGAAAAATTCTAAAAGGGTTAAGAAGCAAGTACGAGGAACACCATAAGATAAAGATATCGGATGAGGCTATTGAGGCGGCGGTGAAACTCTCAGATAGATATATTACTGGAAAGTTTCAGCCAGATAAAGCCATCGATGCGATAGATGAGGCTGGCTCCCGGATCCATCTTGCCACCTGTACCCGCCCGGAGATATTTGAGAAGATGGAGCAGGAAAAGGTTGAAGTTCAGCGGGAAAAAGAGAAGTCGGTGAAAAATCAGGAGTTTGAGAGGGCGGCGCATCTGCGGGATGAGTTGAAGATTAAAAGAGAGAAATTAGAGCAGATGAAAAAAGACTGGGAGGAGGGGAAAGGAAGAGAGCGGGTCAACCTGTCCGCTGAGGATGTGGCTTGCGTGGTCTCTAAGATGACCGGAATTCCTCTGTTCAAACTGGAGGAGAAAGAGTCAAAGAAGCTTCTGCGAATGGAGGAGGAGCTGAAGAAAAGAATCGTGGGGCAGGAGGAAGCCATATCATTCATCTCCAAAGCAATCCGGCGAAATCGTGCCGGCTTGGGAGATCCCCGAAGACCCATCGGATCCTTCATCTTTCTGGGGCCCACCGGAGTGGGGAAAACCGAGTTAGCCCGGGCTTTAGCCGCATCGCTGTTCGAAGATGAGAACTCTCTGGTGAGAATCGATATGTCAGAATATATGGAGAAGTTTGCCGTCTCTCGTCTGATTGGCGCTCCACCCGGATATGTTGGCTATGAGGAGGGGGGACAGCTCACCGAGAAGGTGCGGCGGAAACCTTATTCAGTGGTCCTTTTAGACGAGATAGAGAAAGCTCATCCGGATGTTTTTAACATACTTCTTCAGATGTTCGATGATGGCGCCTTAACCGATAGTTTTGGCAGAAGGGTTGACTTTAGAAATACCGTGGTGATTATGACCTCGAATTTGGGAGCAAGACAGATCAAGGGAGGAAAGACCTTAGGTTTTCAGAAAGAGGACTCTACCTCCTCCTACGAACAGATGAAACAGAAGCTTTTGGAGGAGACCAGACGAACTTTCAACCCCGAGTTCTTGAATCGTATCGATGAGACCGTAGTTTTCCACGCATTGGGCATGAAGGAGGTTCTCCAGATCATCGATATACTTCTCCGGGATGTATCCAAGAGATTAGAAGAGAAGGGAATTACCTTTGAGCTAACCCCCAAAGCGAAAGAGTTTCTGGCAGAAAAGGGATACAGTCCAGCTTTCGGAGCCCGACCTTTGAGAAGAGCCATTCAGAAACAAGTGGAGGATCCTTTAGCCGTAGAGATACTCAAAGGACAGTTCTCTGGGGAGTGTGAGGTGATTGTGGACAGAAAGAAGGGGGAGGAGAAGCTCTCGTTCGATATCAAAGCTAAGGGAAAGGAAAAACCGAAAACCACACCGGAGAAATCTTTGACTTAGAGAAAAATTTCACTTGCCATCAGAAGAAGAATTTATTATTTTTAGTAAACCCAGAATTGCAGAGGCAGAGGATGCACTTTTCTGGGATTGGTTTTGATGGAAAGAGAAAAAGGTCGGTTAAGCAAAGTTAATGGAAGGTAGATTTTTATGGCACACAAAAAGGGAGTAGGGAGTTCCAGAAACGGAAGGGATTCGCACGGACAGAGGCTGGGTGTAAAAAGATTTGCTGGTGAGGCAGTTTTGGCTGGCACCATTCTGGTGCGACAGAGGGGAACCAAAATACATCCAGGACTGAACGTGGGCAAGGGGGGGGATGATACCCTTTTCGCCCTGATGGATGGAGTGGTTAAATTTGAACCGAAGGGGAAAAGTAAAAAAGTAGTTGGTGTTTATTGATGCTATCTGAGGAACCCCCTTCCTCGGATGGATAATCTCAGACCATATCCTGCCTTTACTCTGCAGAGTGTCAGGAATTGAAAAACATCCTTGCCAGACAAAATGAGCAAGTATCCCAGATCAACTTAGTTAAAGAGGTTTTTGCACCATACTATCTACATAATAATAAAAACCCATATGATGTGGTTGTTTTGACAGGACAGATTGAATAAACCAAGTAGTGGGTGGCAAAGACTATTCACTCGTTCTTTGAAAAGTAAATTTTTTCTCTAAAGTGACATGAGCAACTTTGCTGTGATCTTAAGCGGATGCGGGAGCTTGGATGGCTCAGATGTATGGGAAGTGGTCTTACTTTCCTATTATTTGAGCAGAAAAGGGGGAAATTTGCTCTTCTTTGCTCCGGATGTGGAACAAAAAGAGGTGGTGGACCATGTGACGCAAACCGCCGCTCAAGAGACAAGAAATGTCTTGAGGGAATCTGCTCGTATCGTCTGGGGAGGGATTAAAGAAATAAAAAATCTCTCCGGAAGGGATGTAGATGGGCTCCTCCTTCCCGGCGGATATGGAGTGGTGAAGAACTTGTCTGATTTTCTGGGCAAGCCCGAAAATGAATATCTAAAGCCCAAGCCAGAACTTCAAAGAATCATAAGGGAGATTTATCGAAGAAAAAAGCCAATAGGAGCTTGCGGACTTGCCGCCCTTCTGGTTGCTTCTGCCTTAAGAGATATTTTAGATACCCCTTTGACTTTGACTATCGGAAAGGATCCGGAGTTGATCAAACAGATAGAGGAGATGGGTGCAGTTCACGTTTTCTCTAAGGGGACGGAGGCGGTGATGGACTCAGAACATAAGGTTGTTTCCACCCCGGCGAATCTGTTAAAACTTAAACCTGTGGAGATGGCTTCAAGCATTGAAAATCTAATCAATGGAGTTTTGGAGCTTACCTTATCAAAAACAAGTTAGGAGGAGTTATGCGTGAGATTTTAAGCAAAGATATAACCAAAGTGGTAAAAGAGCTCTGCATTGACGCCAATTATAATTTGGGCGAGGATGTGCAGGATGTGCTTCGGAAAGCGTATGAGAAAGAAGAATCACCTGTGGGGAAAGCCACCCTGAAGCAAATAATGGACAACTTTGAGATCTCCAAGCAGGGTGAGTTTCCCATGTGTCAGGATACCGGTTTTGCCGTCTTCTTCGTGGAGATGGGCGATCAGGTCCTAATCAAGGATGGCAACCTTTTTGACGCCATCAACGAGGGGGTCAGACAGGGTTATACGGATGGCTACTTGAGGAAGTCCATCTTATCTGATCCCATTGAGAGGAAAAACACCGGCGATAACACCCCATCCGTCATTCACTTAGATATCGTGAAGGGTGATAAGCTGAAAATCGTCTGTGTCCCCAAGGGCGGTGGAAGTGAGAACATGTCCGAGGTGAAGATGATGAAGCCGGCAGACGGTGTAGAGGGGGTGAAGGAGTTTGTAATCGACAAGGTCAGAAGGTCAGGCAGTAACCCCTGTCCTCCCATTATCGTGGGAGTGGGAATTGGGGGAACCTTCGAGAAATGCGCCGAGATGGCAAAGAAAGCGCTTTTGCGACAAATCGGATCAAAACATCCCAATCCATTCTATGCCAAGCTGGAGGAGGAGCTTTTAGAGGAGGTAAACAAGCTGGGCATTGGTCCCCAAGGCTTTGGAGGAACTCAAACCGCACTTGCAGTCTTCATTGAAACCTATCCCTGTCATATCGCCAGCTTTCCGGCGGCGGTGAACATCAACTGCCATGTGGCTAGACATAAAGAGGCAGTGTTATAATTGGAATTTTTTATCACCTGGCTAAGCCTTTACACTTCGTCTCCCGCCAAAGGCGGGATGTCGAAGGATGGCTTGGCACCAAAGGGTGAATCCTTGGCTATGCGAATTACAGACAGAAAAAAAGATTAAATTTGGAGGACTAAGAAATGGCACAGAAAAAGATAAGCACCCCCCTCACAGATGAGGTGGTAAAAGATTTAAAGATTGGTGATAATGTGTTGATTACTGGAGATATTTACACGGCAAGGGATGCGGCTCATAAGAGGATGGTTGAGCTTTTAGACAAAGGTGAGAAGCTCCCCTTTGATATTAAAGGACAGTTGATCTACTACGTGGGTCCTTCACCCGCCCGACCGGGAAATGTGATTGGATCAGCCGGACCTACCACTTCAGGTCGAATGAACCCGTATGCTCCCCGGATGTTGGAAGCCGGGTCAAAGGGTATGATCGGAAAGGGAGTGATGGGGCCTGGAGTTCAGGATGCGTTGAAGAAATACACCGGCGTATACCTGGCTGCAATTGGCGGAGCGGCGGCTTTGATTGCCAAGTCTATAGTGGGAAATGAACTGGTCGCCTGGGAGGAGTTGGGAGCTGAGGCCATCAGAAAATATACGGTCAAGGACTTTCCAGCAATAGTGGTTCAGGATTGCCACGGCGGGAATCTCTATCAGGAGGGAGTAAAAAAATACCAGAAAGTCTGAGACGGAGAAGGAGACTGAGATAGAGACTGAGTTAATTATTGGTAATAGAGGATACCTGCAGTTTAAACCCTTCCATCTCAGTCTCAGTCCCAGTCTTTAATAACTGAACTTGTCGTAGAGGTAGGAACGTCGATATTGAAAATACCTCGGGGAACCCTTTGGTATGTACCTTATAGTGCATATCTTCGTAATAAACTCGTCTTTGATGCACTAATTTAATGCATTGACCCTGTGACAGAAGCGCATTTTGTTACCTCACCACATTTTTTTATAAAGATCGCAGGGGAGACTACAAGGTCTCCTCTATATGCATAAAAATGTAGTAAATCCCACTCTTTCTCGATGCATCGGCCATTTGTGTTGTGTCGGTCCTCAGTCCTGACGCAACATAAAAAAGAAAACGTCGCACAACCAAGTGCGACGCATTAATTAACCCTCCGCTTACTTCAGGTGGCGATTATTCAACCACCTCAGCTTTAAGTCTTTCCTTTACATATTCTTCCACCTCTTGGGATGAATACACCCTGATGCCAAACTCCTTGTATAGCTTGTCCTTAGCCTGCTTTCTGCCTTTCATTGCTCTTTTGAGCAAAACGTCAATCTGGTGTCTTTTTTTAGTGAGGTCAGGCTTTCCTCGAATCACAAAATTAACCTTTCCATTCATCGCCAATCATTCCAAAATGTCTCTTGAAGCGACCCAACTGATTCGTTATAATATTGTAACCCAATGTCTTACCCAAATGCACCCCCGTTTTTCTTAAATCTTACATAAGATATACGCAGAAATCTACAAAATTTTTGTTTTAATTGAATAAAGCTTCTTTCAAAGTACAAACACTGGAGTTTGTTGCTGTAATTCTTTGAAACATATAAAGTTAGGGTTCATTCAAACAGACATTGATCTATGTGGTTAAGTTAGACCAAAACGCAAAACTTAAGTTTTATCTCTTTATACCCATTTCCATTTTGCGGATCATCCTGAAGCAGAGGAAGTCGGGTTGGATCTTTAAACTGTCAACTTTATTGTTAATTCGACCATAGCAGTTTCATCTTTGCAGGTTCCACCCCTCTGAGGAATATTTCTCCTCCTTTAGGCTCTGCGCCACCTTGAGCTCTTCTGAAGATTCCACAGAATCTTCCATCCGTAAGCAAAAGGCTTTTTCGAAACCCACCTTCAAAGCGGAAACAATCTCCTCCGGTTCAACTCGTCTTTTCAATATTTTTTCTATGTTAGTCGATTTCTCCTCCAGATTTTGCTTCACCATCTTCACTGAGTCTTCTTCAGGTAGAAGTTCAGCTAAACTATGTTTTCCCTTTCCTGTAAGGATGGAACCGTGTTGTATGAAGCTATCCTTTCTATCTTGATCGGATCGAAAGTAAAATCGCCTCTGCGCACTCCCGACCAGCTTTTTGCCTTCTACCACTATTTCATATCTGGAATTGCTCGCAAAGCAAGGCTTAGAAAAGATCACATGAAAAGGGGAGGATTTTTTGTCTGTGGATGGCTTGACCCATTCTGCATCAATACCTAAAACACGTAATGATTCTAATAAAGCCATACTTAATCTTTGATAGGTTTGAATGGTATTGTCTCCCAGGTGAGGAAAATCGTCTGCGGATGCACACACGCTGTAGGTGATCTCATCTTCGTGTAGAACCGCCCTTCCCCCGGTGATTCTTCTGACTACATCAACCCCCCTATCTTTACATTTTTTTAGGTCAACTGTTTTTTCTGCGGATTGAAAGTAACCCATGGAGACAGCCGGCGGCTTCCATAGATAGAGACGAAGAATTGGAGGGGAGGTTTTTCCTTGACAGGAAAGCAAAAGCGCCTCATCCAAAGCCATATTGAAGAAGGCATCATTTGCCCCGGTGAAAATTACTCGCCACCTTTTCATCTTAAAGGTTAATCAGGGGAAAGATGTTGGTTGTCTTCCTTGAGACATTCCAATAGCTGGTCGATGTTTTCTAAAGCCATCCGGGCCGCCTTTTGTTCTGCCTCTTTTTTATTTTTCCCCACCCCTTGTCCCATTTTTTTCCCCTTAATTGACACGGCGATGGTAAACCTCTTCTGGTGATCCGGACCTCTCTCTTCCAGCACATCATATCTGGGCAGTCCCAAGCTCAAAGCCTGCATATATTCTAAAAGTTCACCTTTGTAATTGTGAAGGGCTTGATCGGTGGTGATCTGAAGGTATTTTTTTAGTATCTGTTCCCTAATCATCTTCTCCACCGGGGATAAACCGCCATCTAAAAAAACAGCACCGATGACCGCCTCATAGGCATCGGAGACGATGGAGTCCCTCTCCCTGCCCCCAGCTTTTTCCTCCTCCTCACTCAAATTGAGATATTTCCCCAGAGAAATAGATTTGGCGATTCGGCTCAAGTTGGCTTCACTCACCAGGGTGGACTTGAGTTTGGTCAAATCTCCTTCGCTTTTGTCCGGAAAGTTTTCAAATAAGAAGTGGCTGGTCACAATTCCCAAAACAGAATCGCCTAAAAATTCCAACCTCTCATTTGCCCGCAGATTCTCGTTCTCTGGGGTATGGATGTAAGATCTATGAGTTAAGGCTCGGTCCAAAAGTCCCAGATTCCTAAAACTATAGCCTAACTCTTTTTCCAGTTTCCGGTATTTTTTAAACCTATCCCTTTTGGTTAATAATCTTTTCAGAAATGTGGGAAGAAAGGGTGGCATGAGTTGTTTGAGAAAGGGGAAATTGAAATCTTAGTTTGAGAACAACCAGCTTACCTTAGATGTTTTCTCTAATCGGGCAAAGGCAAGTTTTCCTTATCTTTTTGCCATTAGTAAACACAAAGATCTATCGAAGCTGGAAACGTAACCTAAAGAATAACTCCCAAGAAAATAATCTGATTTATGTTTTTTCTGCTTCTGGCAAATCACAAAGGTGTAGCGGAGACCTTAAGGTTATCAACTAATTATCTTGATGATTTGGAAAAGAGTAAGAAAAGGAGTGCGCCCCGCCTTTGGCGGGACGCTGCGGAAGCTTCGCTTCCGTACTCCAAAGCGAATTTGTCAAATTAAATAGTTAGTGACCATCAGGTCTCCATAATTTTGAATGGAAGGTTGAAGCCTTCCGCTACATAAGAACGTGTGCAATCAAAAATACATCAGCATCTGATTTTTGATTTTTTCTTCCTCTCCGTTATAAAAAGCGGATTTATTCTCACGGAACGAATTTCCGAACAGCTATGGAGACGTTATGCCCGCCAAATCCAAAGGAATTGCTTAAAGCGAAGTTGACGTCGACTTTTCGCATTTTATTGGGCACGTAGTCTAAATCGCATTCCGGATCGGGAAATTCATAGTTTATGGTGGGATGGAGAATTCCCTCTTCTATCGACTTGATGGTGGCAACCAACTCCACCGCTCCACCCGCCCCTAACAGATGACCGATCATCGATTTGGTGGAATTCACCGGAATCTTTTTAGCCTTTTCTCCAAACACCACCTTAATAGCCTGAGTTTCAGTTATATCGTTTAGTTCGGTGGAGGTTCCATGAGAGTTGATATAATCCACTGAATCGGGCTCTACGTCGGCATCCTTTAAGGCTAATCTCATTGCCCGGATGGCTCCCTCACCTCCAGGAGCAGGGGCGGTGATGTGGTAGGCATCTGCGGTGGATCCCACCCCTACAATCTCAGCTAATATCTTCGCACCTCGGCTTTGAGCATGATCCAGACTTTCCAGAATCATTATTCCAGCTCCCTCCGACATCACAAATCCGTCCCTCTCTTTATCAAAGGGACGGGAGGCTTTCTGCGGTTCATGGTTACGGGTGGAAATAGCCCGAGCAGAACAGAATCCAGCCAAACATACCGGGGTGATGGATGCTTCGCTTCCCCCTGTAATCATCACATCCGCCTCTCCATGCTGGATTATCTTAAACGCATCCACAATGGCATTGGCACCGGAAGCACAGGCAGAGACGGTGGCATAGTTAGGTCCCTTGAAATTAAAACGCATGGAGATCAATCCTGCGCACATATCGATGATCATCATGGGAGCGAAAAAGGGGCTGACCCGATTGGGACCCTGGTTTAAAAGAATAGCATGCTGTTTTCCAAATGTCTCTATGCCTCCGATTCCACTTCCCACCACCACTCCTGCCCGTTCCGGCTCCACAGAATCTGACTTAAGACCGGACTGGTCAAAAGCTTGCTGAGCAGATGCCATGGCATACTGCTGGACTATATCCATCCTTCGCGCTTCTTTTCGCTCGATGTATTTGGAGACGTCAAAACCCTTGATCTCCCCCACAATCTGGGTGGTGAACTGGCTGGGATCAAATCGGCTCACCCGATCGATGCCAGAGACTCCATCTTTGAGATTGTTCCAGAACTCCTCTAATGAATTACCAACCGGGGTAATCGCCCCCATACCGGTAACCACCACCCGGTTTAAAGGGATAAAAGAACTATTCATGGATAACCTCTTAGCCCTCTTCCTTGGTTTGGTGTGCTTCTATATATTCTACGGCTTGTCCCACTGTGGTGATCTTTTCCGCCTCCTCATCTGGAATCTCCAGTTTGAATTCCTCTTCTAAAGCCATGACCAGTTCAACCGTGTCCAGAGAGTCTGCTCCCAAATCATCCACGAATTTTGCTTCTCTGGTCACCTGATTCTCCTCAACACCCAACTGATCAATCACGATCCTTGTCACCCTTTCTTCCACCGACATGTTTAGCTCCTCCTTGTATTTGGGAGTGCGAAAGCTTGTCCGAAGGATCCCCGCCTTTGGCGGGGGGCTTTCGCGATTTTTTGAACCAATATGCTCTTAAACCACACTCAGTTTCAAGAAAATCGCACCCCGCCAACGGCGGGATGCACTCCAGTTTGTTTTTCAACAGTCAATTAAACTTAACCTTAATCATCATTTTCGCCGATAACTTTTCTGGCATGCAATAGAATTTCAATTAGTAGTGAAAGTTCTGTGTGAAGAATTCAATATACGGAATTCAACGTCTTCTAAGATGAAGCATCTCACATCAATAGCCCTCCATCCACCTGAATTACCTGTCCAGTGATATAGCTGGCTTGATCGGAAACTAAAAATGCCACTAAATTTGCCACATCCTCCGGCTCACCCACCTTTTTTAAGGGGATTAAGTTAAGAAACGCATCCTTTGCTGCTTGAGAGAGTTTCTCCGTCATGGCTGTTTGAATGTATCCCGGAGCCACTGCATTTACGGTTATTCCCCGACCGGCAAGCTCTTTGGCGGCTGTTTTGGTCAACCCCACCAATCCTGCCTTGGATGCGGCATAGCTTGCCTGACCAGCATTACCCATCAATCCAATCACTGAGGATATATTAACGATGCTTCCGCCCAGACGGGCGGGCGTCTGCCCGGACTTCTGCTTAATCATCTCTCTGGCCGCGCTTTTGATCATATTGAAAGCGCCTTTTAAGTTGACCTTCATCACCTGATCCCAATCCTCTTCGGTGGTTCGGATCAAAAGAGCATCCCGGCTGATTCCAGCATTGTTGATTAGAATGTCCAATGTGGAAAATCTCTCCATAACCTTCTTGATCAGTTCTTCCACCTGAGAGGAATCGGAAACATCCGCCTTGAAAGCCCCAGCGGTCACTCCACAGCTTTCCATCTCCGCAAGGACATTTTGAGCTAAGTCAACATTAACGTCGGCAATGGCTACACTTGCCCCTTCCTGGGCTAATCTTTGCGCAATAGCTTTCCCTATCCCTTGGGCTCCCCCTGTTACCAATGCAGTCTTGCCTTTTAAGCTCATTTGAACTATTGAACCCTTGAACTATTGAACTTTTGAACTAACGACAAAAGGAGCTTAGATAGTTCCCACCTCTACCATCTCGGTAAACTTTTCTAAATCTGCAAGCTTATCTATCCCTATCCCTTTTGTATCCTTGAACGACTTTTTTAAGAGTCCCTGCAACACTTTTCCCGGGCCGATCTCCACGAAATTTCTAACTCCCTCTTTATGCATCCGCTCCATGGATTGATACCACAAAACCGGCATGGTTATCTGATCTGTCAAAAGCTCTTTTATCTGAGAAGGTTCTACAGTTGGCTCAGCATTAACGTTAGCTACCACCGGTATAACAGGTTTTTTCACATCCAGTCTGTCTATCACCTGTTTGAACTCACTTTGAGCCGGACGCATAAGCTGGGAGTGAAAAGCTCCTGCCACATCCAAAAGGATTGCTCTTTTAGCACCTCTCTCCTTTGCCAACTCCACTCCCATCTCCACCGCCCTTCTTTCACCGGAGATGGCTATTTGATCTTTGGAGTTGAAATTGGCTGGTTGAATGATGCCATAGCTTGCGGCCTCCCGGCAGATGGAGAGGATATCTTTTTCTGTAAGCCCGATGATAGCCGCCATGGTTCCCTTGCTCTTCTCACAAGCCTCCTGCATCAATAGACTTCGGACCTTCACCGCTTCCAGACCATCTTCAAACGATAAAGCCCCTGCCGCCACTAAAGCAGAATATTCTCCCAGACTATGACCGGCAGTAAATGCAGGTTCAAGTTTCTGCTCTTTCAACAGTGTCCATAATGCTACGCTGTGGGTAAAGATGGCGGGTTGAGTATATCGGGTTTGAACCAAAAGCTCAGAGGGTCCCTCAAAACAGATCTTAGCCAGGTCGGAACCCAAGATTTTTTCTGCGGTCAAATAAAGTTCTTTAACCTCAGGATGTGAATCGTAAAGATCTTTTGCCATCCCCACATATTGTGCACCCTGTCCGGGAAATAAAAATGCAATTTTATCCATACGTCTTTCCATAAATGAACTTTACTTGCTCCAAAAGCGAACATGTGCCAAGCCATGAAGGTTTGGCGACGCGCTTCATGCAATTTCGTGTAAGAATACCAGACAAGCTCTTCACCACTTTATCACCGCCGATCCCCAGGTAAATCCGGCTCCGAAGGCAACCAAAACAGTATTCGATCCCTCCTTTATCACGCCCCTCTTTCTGGCTTCATCCAAAGCAATAGGAACTGAGGCAGCGGAGGTATTCCCGTACCGATCTATGTTGACGTATACTTTGTCCCTGGGGACCTTCAGTCTCTTTGCCAACGCCTCTATGATTCTGATGTTAGCCTGATGAGGTATCAGAAGGTCTATCTGCTCTGAGGATAGTCCCACTTCATGGATGATGTGTTTTGCCGCACCCTCCATGGCTCTGACTGCAGATTTGAATACTTCATTTCCCGCCATGAAGATGTAATGTTGCTTTAGATCGATGTTATCCTTGGTGAGTGGAACTTTAGCCCCGCCCACCGGGATATGAAGAAGATTCGCCAAAGATCCATCTCCAGACAGAAAGGTGCCTAAGATTCCCTTATCCTCTGTAGTAGCCGAAACCACTGCTGCTCCAGCTCCATCCCCAAAAAGCACGCAAGTATTTCTATCCTCCCAGTTTGTTATCTTGGAAAGGAGTTCCACTCCGATGACCAGCACGTTTCTGTACTGTCCTATGCCAATGAATGCTGATGCGATGGAAAGACCATAGATGAATCCGGAGCAAGCCGCCACAATATCCAAAACTGCGGCATTTTTGGCTTTCAGCTTGTCCTGCAGAATGCAGGCGGTGGAAGGAAGAAGATAATCGGGTGTTACCGTACCTATAAGGATCAGATCGATCTGATCAGGCTCAAGCTTTGCTTCTTTCAGAGCAATTAAGGATGCCTCCAAAGATAAATCCGAGGTGCCAGTCCCATTCTCTGATATTCTTCTTTCCCTAATTCCGGTGCGGGTGATGATCCATTCGTCCGAGGTGTCCACCATCTTTTCTAAGTCGTAATTGGTCAAAATCTTGGATGGGGCAAAGGAGCCTGTGCCGGTGATCTTTGAATTTATCTTCTTATTCATTTGCACTCTACCTTTTTTTCTCCCTGAATGCGCTGATAATACGTTGGTTTACCTTCTCCCTGACCATCTCGGTTGCCAGCTTCAAAGCGTTCTTGATGGCTTTGGGTGATGAATCTCCATGGCAGATGATACACACACCGTTAACCCCCAGAAGGGGTGCACCGCCGTATTCAGCATAATCCAAAACTTTCCTCAAATCTCTTATGGAAACCTTTACCAAGAAAGCCCCCAGCCTGAAAAGAAGACTCTCCTTGACTCTCTTTTTTACCAGCGAGGTTAGAAATCCATCGATGCTTTCGGTAAATTTCAAAACGATATTTCCCACAAAGCCGTCGCACACCACCACGTCGCAGGTCCCTTTCAAGACGTCCCGCCCCTCCACATTCCCGATGAAATTCAAGGATCCATCCTCACTTAAAAGCTTATTGGCCAGAAGAGTAACTTCATTTCCCTTGGTGCTTTCCTCCCCTATGGAGAGAAGACCTACGCGAGGGGTTGGCTTTTTGAGAACCTGGCTGGTGTAAACCGATCCCATCACCGCGAACTGATACAGGTTCATAGCTTTGCATTCGGCATTGGCTCCCACGTCTAAAACCACCACTATCCCCTTCTCAGTGGGCAAAAAGGAGGCAATGGCAGGGCGGTGGATACCCTCCAGTCTTCCCAAGGTCATGAGAGCATGGGTCATCACCGCTCCGGTGTTTCCTCCGGAGATGAAGGCATCCACCTTCCCCTCCTTCTGCAATCTCATCCCCACGGCGATGGAAGAATCTTTCTTTTTTAAGCTCTCCACCGCCTCATCCTCCATGCTGATTCGATCGGAGGCATGTTGAATGACAAGGGGTGTATCTGTAGCTCTTAAGCGGGAAAGCTCCGAGTGGATTTTTTCCCTCTCTCCCACCAGAACCATTTCAAAGTCTCCGTGATTCTCCCGGTGTGCCCAGACCGATCCTTCCACCACTGAAGCGGGAGCAAGGTCTCCACCCATGGCGTCCACTACTATTTTTACCTTTTCATTCACTCTCTTTCACCTCTGTCACTCTATCATATCCTCACCCCTTACCCCATGACCCTTTGACCCTTGATCCTTTTTTAGGTCTCCTTCGGAGTGATTACCTGTCTGCCCTTGTAATATCCACAATTAGGACAGACGTGGTGAGGCACCTTGGGCTGATGACAATGCGGGCATTCCACTATGTTGGGAATGGAAAGCTTCCAGTGGGTGCGTCTTTTGGCGCCGCGTGATTTGGAATGTCTTCTTTTCGGTAAAGGCATCTTTTTCCCTCTCTAATTTAACCGAAGCTTGAACATGATTTAACTTGATCCTCTTGACGCAACCTGAAGGTTGCGGCTACCCTTTTCTATGCCTATCGAATGGTAGATGTTTGGTAGCCGCAGGCTTCCCTCGGACTGAGTCCCCCGGGACGAACGTCAGCCTGCGTTTGAGCCTTTCGCACCTAATCATGTGCACTCTTCATTTAATCGTAATGAAACCTCAAGATTTTTTCTTCGACAATCCTTTTAATTGATCCCATCGGGGATCGGTCTTTTCCTTGACGCAATTGCATTGCGATCTATTCAGATCAGTTCCGCAGATGGGACATAAGCCTTTGCAATCCTCCGAGCAAAGCGGTTTGAGTGGCAAAGATAGAATTATCGCCTCCCGCACCAGACCATCGATTTCGAAAAATGCCAAAGCCGGATCAGCCACAAAATATCCACCCTCCTCTGAGTTTGTTCCCTCTAAGTTTCCAGCTAAGTCTATCACGAAATCTAAGTCTGAAGATAAGCTCTCCTCATATTCAGCCAGACAGCGAGAGCATTCCAGCTTCACTGAAGTTCTTGCTTTGCCCCGGCAGACCAATTGATCCTGGCTTTTGGAAACTGTGAGCTCAACTTTGACCGGCTCCTCAAAGGTTGCGCCCTCTGCCTCAAGTTCTAAAACCTCAGGACTTTCTTTTAGATTAAGCTTCTGGCTGAAATCTTCCGACGTCCTTTTTAAATCTATCTTCATTGCGTTCAATATTAACCAAAACACCCAAAATTGTCAAGGCAAAAAATTCTTTGCCCGGGGTGGCTAAAGCTCGAATGAAATCTGTATACGGCGAAAACGGATAGAAGTTTGGAGGAATGCTTTGCTTCAGTTTGCCAAGAACCCCATATCGTTGACTCAAACAGCTTGTCCTTATTGGTCACAGATAAGAGAGCCGTCGCCAATAAAGTAGGTAACCATAGTTAGTCTGAGAAGATTTTGCTTGCCTTTTGCCAATTTTGAATTATCTTTTAATTAGATTTAGTAAAGATACCGGGTTGTTTTATGCTTCGAATTCTAAACTTTACTCTTTTCTCTACACCTATTTAACCGGAGGTCAAAAAATGTCCAAAAAGATATTGGTTTTCTTAATTATCGCTTCCCTATGGTGGGTTGGCGCTAATGCAAGCTCAGATAATTCTTCGAAAATCGCTGAGCTGGAGAAGAAAATTGCCGAATGTAAAGACCCGCTAAAGATTGAGTCGGGGTTATTCAAACAGATTAAGGTTCTAAAAGGAGTCCAACCCCGCCCTGAGTTCGAAAAGCTAAGAGCGATAAAGGGCAAGGGTCTGGTGCACGTGTTTGTCGACTCGGTTATCTACTCTCAAATTCAAATCAACTTTGATCAATTCATCTCTGATCTTACAGCAGAGGGCTACTCAGTACCAGTCACTAAAGTTTGGAGCCAAACTCCAGAGGATATCAGAGCAACCCTGCAGTCTGAATATCCTTCCGGGTTGGTTGGAGTTATTCTGGTAGGAGATGTCCCCGCCGCCTGGATGGAAACCTTCTGGTATTATGTCTCTCATTTTCCTACGGATTACTTTTATATGGATCTGGATGGAACCTGGAACGATAACGACTTAGATGGCTTCTATGATAATCTCTCCGGCAATCTCGAGCCTGAGATCTGGTCCGGAAGGATTACCCCATCCAATTGTATCTTCGGGGATGAGGTGAAATTGTTAAACCAGTATTTCGCCAAGAATCACGCTTATAGAACCGGAACTTTGAGTCTTCCTGACAGGGCTTTGGGATACTTAGAATGTACTTGGTATCCCCAAGTCGAAACCTACTTAGGTTGGGTCTATGCTGACGTAAACTTTATAGACAATGAAGACACCACCACCGCTTTACATTACAAATACATGTTGCAACAAGGATATGAATGGGTCCACCTTCTGGCTCACTCCTCCCCCTGGGGAAGCACCTTTTTCTTGCATAACGAGACCTACGGCGGAGGAAGTGTTTTTAGTTACGAGATGCCCCAGGTGAATCCCCAAGCCAACTTTGTTCTTTTAAATGCTTGCTCCAACGCCAAGTATACTGAAACTAATAATTTGGGACAATCCTATCTTTTTGGAAGTGATTATGTTTTGGCGGTCATCGGAGAGACCCGGATCATGTACGGAGACGATTTTGAGGATCTATATGCAAGTTTAGGTGCCGGAAAGAACCTGGGTGAGTCTTTCCTGGACTGGATATGGTGGTGCTATGATGGGTTCTGGGGTTGCCATATATTTGGAGATCCTACCTTAAAGCCACATGGACACGGAAATCCTCTCAAGCTTGCAGGATTTTCAGCAACTAATATGGAAAAGGGTGTTTTTGAATGGGACACTTCCCCAATTGACGTCTCTCCCTTTACCGATGGCAATCCTTCTGCCTGCGTAGACAACTCCGGCAATATCTGGACAGCCTGGAACGCAGGAAGAGACGTCCGGGCAAATATCTGGACCAGCCATTATGATGGTATCTCCTGGTCTCCACCTGAGGAGGTTGCCTTCTCTGTTCCATGGGACTTCCACCCCTCCATGACCGCCGACAATTCAGGAAACGTCTGGATCTTCTGGCAGAGCTACCGCGAGGTGGATAACTACATAGATGGCTGGGATATTTATGGCATCTACTATAATGGTTCCTCCTGGTCTGACCCGCTTCGAATAACCACTGCCGACCCCTACGATGTTGAGCCAAAATCAGCAGTGGACAGTTCAGGAAACGTTTGGGTGGTTTGGAGGACCGAAAGGAAGCCGGACTCCGACATAATGTTCAGTTATTACAACGGCTCTTCGTGGTCCTCCAATGCCTATGTAACTTCATCTTTGGATGAAGAACGAGATCCAATGATAACAGTGGATAAAGATGGAAACGTGTGGGTGGTATGGTATGCCAAAAAAAACGGGAATTGGGACCTATATGCCAAATACTATAACGGTGTTAGCTGGTCAACGGAGATACAGGTGACCAATGATCCGGGCTACGATCTGCAACCATCAGTAACCGCTGACACTTCAGGTTGGGTCTGGGTTCTCTGGCGTTCCAACAGAGGCGGAAACTTAGATATTTATTCTAAATATTATGATGGGATGAGTTGGTCCTCTGACATCCCAGTGACCAGCGATCCCGGGGATGACCTCTGTCCCAGCGTAACTTATAATAATAGCGATAAGATACTTGTAACTTGGCAGAGCAACCGGGACGGCGACTGGAACATTTATCAGAGCACCTATGAAAGCGGATGGTCAACTCCTGAGCCGATCACCTCTGATGCGGGAAACCAAATCCAACCTGCTTCTTTCTTCGATGACAACAACCAGTTCGGTTCAGTATTCCCCGGCGATCAGGAAGAAAACTGGAATATCTATTACAGTTACACCACAGCACAATGGTTCGCCCCAGCAGTTAACTATGAAGCAGGAGATGGCCCTATGTCTGTCTTTTGCGCGGATTTAGATGGAGATTCAGATTTGGACTTAGCTGTGGCAAATTGGTATAGCGACAGCGTCTCCATCTTAAAGAACAACGGGGATGAGACATTTCAGCTCGACAGTAACTACGCAGTAGGAGATGGTCCTCGTTCTGTTTTTTGTGCCGATCTGGATGGAGATTCAGATTTGGACTTGGCCGTGGCGAATGCTAATAGCAACAATGTCTCTATTCTTTTGAACAACGGAGATGGGACTTTCCAAACTAAAGTTGACTATGATGTCGGCGCTGGTCCTTCTTCTGTTTTTTGTGCAGATTTAGATGGCGATTGTGATTTGGACTTAGCCGTGGCACATTATGCGAGCAGGTATGTCTGGGTTCTTTTGAACAATGGGGATGCAATCTTCGAGAGCACGGTAGCCTATTACCTGGGACCAGGTGGTTGCTGGTCTGTTTTCTGCGCTGATCTGGATGGTGATATGGATCTGGACCTGGCTCTTCCAAATGCACCTGCGGACAGTGTCTCCATTCTTTTGAACAACGGGGATGGAACCTTCCAGAGCGCAGTGAGCTATGCAGCAGGAGCCAGCCCGTGGTCTGTTTTCTGCGCTGATCTGGACGGGGATATATATCTGGACCTGGCTGTAGCAAATCGTTCAACCGGCGCTGATAGCGGCAGTATCTCTGTTCTTCTGAACAACGGGGATGGAACCTTCCAGAGTGCGGTAGACTATGGGGCAGGAATTGGTCCTTCTTCTGTTTTCTGCGCTGATCTGAATGGCGATTTGGCTCTGGATCTGGCTGTGGCAAATGGCGGCGCCCAAAATGTCTCCATTCTTTTGAACAACGGGGATGGAACCTTCCAGAGCGCGGTAGACTATGGGGCAGGAATTGGTCCTTCTTCTGTTTTCTGCGCTGATCTAGACGGCGATCTGGATCTGGACTTAGAATGGGCAAATTTTGGGAACGACAACATTTCCATCTTAATGAATTTGACCCAAGTTCCTGGTAACTCGCCACCCTATCCTTTCTCCCTTCTTTCACCAGCAGATGCTGAGACGACTTCAAGTATAGTCGACTTTAACTGGGCGACCACCTATGATGTCAACTTGAGCGATCAGATCAGGTATGATCTCTATTTAAGCACTGTCCCGGGTTTTGATCCTGATTCTACTACTATACATGATAGTTTGGTGTGTAGCGGACTTACAGACACACTGCACGTAGACAGGTATTATTGGAAGGTGAAAGCTTATGACAACTGGGGTGCGGAAACATGGTCTGATCAGACCTGGCACTTTGTCTACTTTATCCGTGGTGATGTGAATGGGGATGAAACCATAGACCTTGGCGACGTAGTCATGTTGATAAACTACCTTTACAGGGATGGTGTTCCTCCCGATCCTGTGGCGGCAGGTGATGTCAACTGTGATTATATCGTGGACCTGGGTGATGTGGTTTATCTGATAAATTATCTATTCAAAGGTGGACCACCACCCTGTAGTTGAAATAGTGTGACCGGGTTATAGATTGGGTTCAAGAGTTTATTAGTCGTTGCGTCAGGAGCTCTATTCTTCCGCCTCTGGTATGAACCGTACGTGCGCGTTGAAAAAATGGTTTTGGAGTGCGAAAGCTTGCTTTCGCGTTTTTTTGAAATTCAGAACTTATTGTACCGCCAGCACTTAAATTTCTAGTAAAACCGCACCCCGCCAACGGCGGGGTGCACTCCGGTTCGGGGTTTTTCAACAATCCCGTATGGTTCACCCCTCTGGCGGAATCCTGGCGACCGACGCCTTAACAGGTGTCAGGTCCGCAGGATCCATAGGAACTTAGGTCCCGACACAACACAAATTTTCTCTTATCGGATTTTCTCCCTCAAATCTTCCAACTCCTCCTTAAGCTCCTCCAGTTCTTCTCTCAAGTCTTCCATCGCTTCCTCCAGCTCTGATGAGTATTCCTTCTCCAAGAAGATCTCAGGCGAGTGAAGTTTTTCCGGTAATATCTTCAGTTTCTTTAAACCACTGAAATCAAATGAAGACCACTCCTCTCCCTCCTCCACTTCAACCTCAAAGCTTTCAGGTTTGTTATTCCGGATAACTTTGATTCCTACCTTGTCTCCTTTCTCCTTCTCGGAGATAACGTTCATTAGCTCTTCTGTATCATCGATCTTGTCTCCATCCACTTCCACGATCACATCACCTGCTTTCAGTCCAGCCTTATGAGCGGGCATATCTTCTTTTACTTCAGTAATCAAGGCACCCTCTCCATCCTCTACGCCGAAATAGTTGCCCAACTGCTCTGTCAGATCCTGCACCTTCACCCCAATCCGACTACCGGAGAAAAAAGAGAATGAGTAAGAATATGATTTGGTTCTTTTTCCCTTGTCCCCAAAAGGTTCGTATTCATACTCGTAAAAAAAAGCACTTTTCGGTCGTTTGCCCAGAGTGACGGTTATGGTCTTCTCCTTGCCATCCCGTAAAATCTTAAGCTCCACCTCCTCTCCCGGAGAGGAGCTTTGAATCAATCTGGTAAGGTTCGAGGAATCCCCAACTTTCTTCCCCTCAAATTCTATTACCACATCCTCCTGCTTCATCCCCGCCTCATCTGCCGGACTATCTTTGTCCACCTCCCTTATCAGAACTCTCCTTTTTGATTTCAAATCCATGGCTTCCTTTATTTCCGAAGTAATATCCTGGATGTAAACCCCCAGCCAGGCCCCTTTCGACCTCTCCTTGTATTTTTCTGCCTCCACCGGAGTGGCACTTATTATGGAAGCCACAAATGCCAGAAGAATCATGATAACTATGCTTCTTTTGGACATGGCAAAACCTCCTTTCAGATTTTGGTTTCCTTAAGCTTTCTTTTGTTTTTTTTTACAACCGGTGGCCAAAAAAGTTCCACCATTTCCGCATGAACCACAAAAAACAACAATGTCATTTTTTTGACCATTCTTTCCAATGAACGAGAATATCTTCTCTTTGTTACAAAATATTCTCAGGGAGTTGTTAGACAAAATCTTTTACGAAAAAATTGTCCTGCACTTGTATTATTGATTGAGAGGTGGAAAGATAAGAATGCAGACTACATGCTTTTGTTTCTGTTTCTCACTTTTCCTATCTAACATAGGAAATCGGGGATTATAACTTCTTACCTTAACTTATTTTAAAACTGGGACTGAAAAAAATTTCTGCCAACTGTTTTTGTAGCTAAAGGATTTCACTATTATGCCGAAAAGTAAATAAAACAAGGGGTTCGAAAACAAGCTTTTGAGTCAAACAAAACATCAATATTTTTCTCTGTTGTCATTAGCTACCCCGTCATCTTTGAAACGACAGTAAGACAGATCCGTCCCCAAACAAAGACCCGTCCCCAAAATGAAAAAGGGATCACGGGTCTGTCTTTTATTACCACACGGAAAACTGCATATTCTTTTTCACCGGAATGTTCGAGTCCAGGAATTGATTTCAAAAGACAACCGGAAGGCCTTTTGTTTACAAAAAAATCCTTTCGCCTAATGAGGTGAAGGGATTTTTTATCTTGCCTCAATTTAGTGGAGCCGACGGGACTCGAACCCGTGACCTTCTGACTGCCAGTCAGACGTTCTCCCAACTGAACTACGGCCCCGAAAAGTCAGTCAATTTCCTATCTGGTGACCTCCCCCCGCCTTTGGCGGGGGACATTCTCCCAACTGAACTACGGCCCCAGAAAATCAGTCAACAGATAAAAGTCATCAGAAAAACTTAAAACTGTTTGGTGCTTTTTTATGACTTTGCAAAATATATAACAAGAATCTCTGCAATATTATACTTTACCATCAAAAAAATCGAACTGTTTGCCACCTGGTGACCTCCCCGATCGCTATTGGGGCGTTCTCCCAACTGAACTATGGCCCCGGAAGATGCTCTCAATAAAAACCAATCAACCTTTCAATATACGATCTACTTTTTTGGCTTTTAATCTCTTTCTCCCTTCTTACAGCTTCAGACCGTGTATTAAATTTCTCTGTATATACCACACACCATGGTCTATTCACTCTCGTCGACTTTCCAACACCCCTGTTGTGTTGATCGAGTCTAATTCCTATGTTCTTTGTTATACCTACATAATACTTTCTATTTTTCTCGCTTTTCAAGATATATAAAAAGTATTCTTCCACAATCGTCTTTTGCGACAAAGTGAAATCTTTTTATTATTGAACCTGGTGACCTCCCCGATCGCTATCGGGACGTTCTCCCAACTGAACTACGGCCCCGAAAAGTCAGTCAATTTCCTATCTGGTGACCTCCCCCCGCCTTTGGCGGGGGACGTTCTCCCAACTGAACTACGGCCCCGAAAAGTCAGTCAATTTCCTATCTGGTGACCTCCCCCCGCCTTTGGCGGGGGACGTTCTCCCAACTGAACTACGGCCCCGGAAAAATCGGTCAACAGTCAATAGTCATCAGGAAAACTTTAACCACTTTCTATTGCTTGAATTAAAATAAAGCGAACTTACCTTTTGTCAAGGATAAAATCTGGCGGAGTTTGCCCATTTTTTCAACCATTGGACAACTATACAATAGGGTTCCCTGCTTTTCCTCGTCTAAAGAGCGCAGGTTAGAAGCACCAGAACCTAACTTAACCAGAACCTAACTTAACCAAAACCTAACTTAGCCAGAACCTAACTTAAGTTAGGTTCTGGTATTCTCACAGAAACATGTTACCAAAATCCTTTTGAGTCTTCTGAAACTCCTCGGTCTTTGCAAAAAAACGGTAATGAACAAAATCGCCGTCACCTTAGAGGCCCCGGCTTGGTTTCATATCCGTTTGATCCGTCCAGACGGACGCCCCCAGACGGGGGCTCGTCTGAGCCCGTCTGGGCGTTCAATCCGTTGACCTACAAAAAAACGGTAACGAACAAGCGCATCCGTTACCTGCAACAGAATTGCTTAGTTTCCATCCGCTTAATCCGTTGACCTATTTGATAATTCCCCTTTCACTTTGGGCGATGAAGTCCAGAATGCTTTTAACCTCAGGAATCAGCTCCACTTCAGTTTTGATTCTTTCGATAGCTTGAGATGTATTCAGCTTTGATTTAAACAAAATCCTGAACGTTCTTTCTAAAACCCGCATGGTTTTTTCTGAAAAGCCTCTTCTTTGCAGGCCGATTCGATTAAGCCCTGTGGTCTTCAATGGATAGCCTCCCACCAGAGCAAAAGGACACACGTCTTTTTGAACCCTGAAGCCTCCTCCTACGATGGAATGTGCTCCGATCTTGACGAATTGATGCACCGGTACCACTCCTCCGATGATGGCATAATCTCCGATCTCCACATGACCGGCTAAATTGACTGAATTTGCTAAGATCACCTGATCGCCTAAAAGGCAATCGTGAGCCACATGTGCGTAAGCCATAATAAAGCAACTTTTGCCCACCACCGTCTTTCCTCGATATTTGGTGCCCCGATTGAGGGTGGCATATTCCCGGATCACCGTCCCATCTCCAACTATAACAAAGGTTTTTTCTCCCTCAAATTTCAGATCCTGTGGCAGAGTACCCAAAACTGCTCCGTGATGAATCTTGCAGTTTTTACCTATTATGGTTTTCGAATCTATCAAAACGTGGGAACCGATTTCTGTTCCCGCACCGATCTCTGCCCTTTCATTTATTATGCTGAAAGGACCAATTTTAACCTCATCTGCCAGTATGACGTCTTTGTGAATGATTGCAGTAGGGTGAATATCCATGATCCGGATTCAATGGGAAAGTTGTCTTAATTGAAGCTCTGTCTAAAAAGAGAATTATTTTTGTTGGCTGTGAATGTTGGTTCCGAAATATTCGTGCTCTTCAGATTTAATAAACTTTTGGTCCTCATTTATCTACTATGGTTGCCATCAGGGTTGCCTCACAGACTAAATCACCTTCCACATAAGCTTTCCCCTGCATCTTGCAGGTTCCCCGACGAAACTGAATCATCTCCAACTCAAATCTGATTTGATCTCCGGGTATAACCGGCTTTCGGAAACGAACTCCGTCGATTCCCATGAAATATACCAGCTTGTTTTCGGGGTCGTTCACGGTGTTCAAAAGGAGGATTCCTCCGGCTTGAGCCATAGCCTCCACAATCAGCACTCCAGGCATTATGGGATGACCGGGAAAGTGACCGGAGAAGAAGGGCTCATTCATGGTCACGTTTTTGATCGCCACCACTCTCTTTCCGGACTGGATGTCCACCACCCGATCCACCAGCAAAAAGGGGTAACGATGGGGCATGATTTTTAAGATGGCATTTATGTCCAGAAGATAATCTCCGGTGGCTTTCTTCTGGTATCTGGTGGTTATCTGCTTCTTTTCATATTGTTCCCGGAGCTTTCTTACTAAAGCCACATTTGCCGCATGTCCGGATCTTGCTGCCAGAACATGCCCTTTTAACGGCACTCCCAGAAGATACAAGTCTCCTAACAGGTCTAAGGTTTTATGCCGGCACGGTTCATTGGGAAACCTCAAGGGAACATCGTTTAAGATCCCCGACTTACCAACAAAGACCTCATCGGATACCCCATACAGCTCCTTTAGCTTGCCAATCTTAGCCTCACAGTTATTCTCATCACAGATCACCAGTGCATTGTGAAGACTGCCTCCTTTTGCCAGACCCTCTTTGTATAACTCCTCCAGTTCGTGAAAAAAGCAAAAAGTTCGAGCAGGAGCAAATTCCTCCACAAATTCCTTCTCCAACGAGACCAAGGAGGTATAATGCGTGCCTAAAGCTGGATTCCGATAGTCCACCATGAAGGTGATTCTTAAATCGTCGGAAGGGACAACCACCAGATCGATGCCTTTATCCTTTTCAGAGTAAAAAAGAGGGGTTTCTATCTCCAGATAGTTCTTAGGACAATCCTGTTCCTCTATGCCAGCTTTCAGTATAGTCTCCACAAAAGGTAAGGCACTTCCATCCCCTACTGGAGGCTCGCTGGAATCCAGCTCCACCCGGAGATTATCCAACTCCAGCCCGGCTAAAGCGGCTAAAACGTGCTCCACCGTGTGAACTTTAGCCTCACCTTTTTTCAGCGTGGTGCCCCGGGTTATATCTATCACATGATCTATGTCTGCCGGGATCTCCGGAGAGTCGGGAAGATCGGTCCTTACAAAAACGATGCCGTGACCGATGGGAGCAGGCTTAAAGGTAACGGTGGCTTGGTTACCGGTATGCAGTCCTATTCCTGAAAAGGAGGTGGATTTTTTAATGGTACGCTGTAGTTTAATCATCTGAGCCTTTAATAATCAAATACTAAAGAAAACTTTCGCCATGAATAAACCCCGTTTTCTCGGAAAAGTCAAGCTAAAAATGGTGTGGGTCTGTCCTTCAAAGTGGCATGAACCCTTTCCTGTGGAAGGCTGAAGCTCATTTGAGTCAACTGACCTTCCGCTACATTTAATCTGGACATTTCCCAAAACTTTTGAAGGTTTATATCTCATCTCCAATCTGATAACCTGTCAGGCAAAAGCTAAAGAAAAGCTTAGTCTTCACGACTCCTCTTTTCTGATGTAAACGGTATGCTGAGGGAATGGAATCTCTATTCCTTCTTTGTCGAAAGCATATTTTATCCTTCTTCTCAACTCCCTTCCCACGTCCCACTGTTTCAACGGTATGGTTTTGGCTATCATCTTAATGGTTACCTCCGACTCTCCGAAATCATCCACCCCCAGAATCTGTGGGTCCTCCAGCATAAGCTGGTCATACGGTTTTCCCTCTCTCATCTTCTTTCCCACCTCTTTGAGCACGTCGATGACCTTATCCACATCTTCTTTATAAGCCACCCCTATATTTAGGACCACCCGGGACCACCCATGTGTTAGATTATTTACCGATTGAACTTCTCCGTTGGGTATGGTGTGCACCACCCCTTCTAAGTCTCTCAGCACGGTGGTTCTCAAATTTACCTCCTCCACCAATCCGGCATGATCTCCTATCTTCACCACGTCTCCCACCCGATATTGATTTTCCATCAAGATGAAAAATCCAGTGAGGAAATCCTTGACCAGAGTCTGTGCTCCAAATCCAATAGCCAAACCCGCGATGCCTACTCCAGCTAAAAGCGGCGTAATATCCACCCCCACCTCTTTTAAGATCATGAAAGAAGCGACAATATAGACAAAGACCTTAATGGCGCTGTTTATAATGTTTACCAAGGTCTTTAGTCTTTTTTCCCTTTCGCTTTTGGTGATGGGGTGGTCATCTTCGGCGTGGGCGACTATCTTCTTACCTGCCAATTTGGTTGCTCGCATCACGATCCAAGCACCTATGATGATCAGTATTATTTTGGGCACATGAGCATAAGCCCATTCTTTCAAAAGGTTCAAAATGTTTAAAAGCTCGCTCTCCATTCTTCTCCTCCTGAATTTCCCTTATCTTCTGAAAAACCTGACCTCTTTAGACTATCCTGATTTATGAAGATAAACACCTTTGCTGGGAATGTCAAATGAAACTAAAAAATTAATGTAGAAACCAAGAAAAAGCTCCAATCCCTTAAACACCAGCACCTAACTTAAGTTAGGTGCTGGTGAAAAAACCATTCCCCGAAAAGAATTGATGTGGAAAATTTTGCTACCGTAGAATTTTCGAACCGGGTAAAATGCGTCAGGCACTGAAGTTTTGTCGTCACAGATTTTAATTGACTTTCTGAAAATGCGTGGTTGAGCCATTTTTTTGAAAAAAATAAAAAAAGTTCTTGACAAACCCTTGAAGATGTTGTATCCTGAACATGTTAACAAAAAAAGCAAAAACCGTTGAACCCTTAAAAGTCGTAAAGGGGGTGAGTAAATGACCAAAGAGGAACTGGTTAACAGAATCGCCAAAGATGCGAAGGTCACCAAAGTCCAAGCTAATAAGGCTGTCAAGGCCTTCTTTGATGGTGTCACAAGCTCTTTGAAGAGGGGAAGGAAGGTTAGCTTCGTTGGATTTGGTACCTTCTCCGTAGCCAGGAGAAAAGCCAGAATGGGGAGAAACCCCCAGACGGGTGCACCCATCCGGATCGCTGCTGCCAAAGTACCGAAGTTCAAGGCTGGGAAGCAACTGAAGGATGCAGTAAGGTAGAGCCTGGCTGCAAAAGCACGTTTCAGAAGGCAGGGCATAACACAAACATAATGTGTCCCTGCCTTTATTTTTTTTAAACGAAGCCCCCCCTTTTTTTTTCTCTTCGGCGTTTGGTCTGATTGTCTCGTTTAACTTTTTCAAACATTTCCCCGGATTTGAAGAATAAAAATCGAAGTGGAAATTTGACCTGATAAGTTAAATGTTCGCCGGGGATTTTTTTAAAAGATTTTATTTGAAAAGAGTGGAAGCCTGTAGGTGGTTTGAGAAACTTTAGAAAACTTCTCGTGTTATATTTTTGTTGACAGGGTAAATTATAGTTTTAAATTACACTTGCAACACAAACAGTGTTTCCGAAAATAAGTGAGGCAGAAGCCTGATGAGAGTTACAACTACCATAGCGGATAAGAGAAAAAAAGAGGTTTTGGGAACTTTGCTCACGGCGTTAGCTGTTTTTGTATTGCTATCGCTTTTCAGCTATGATCAGGCACACGACAACCAGCTTCTTCAGAAGGACTTAAGCTTACATAACTTGCCGGAAATCTTCTCTGTAAAATTCAATAATCAGTGTGGTCCCGTGGGTGCTGGGGTTTCTTATCTTATCCTTTACACCTTGGGCTACTCGGGCTTCTTCATCCCCCTGTTTTTCATCCTTCTTGGATTAAGCTGTTTTCCCAAAGTGAAACTTGCCTTCATCTCAAAAAAGGTTCTGTTTGTTTTCATCTTCGTTTTTATCCTGGGAATCCTCTTCTCTCTCCCGGCCATCAAGTTCCAGGATGCGCCGGATTTTTCCCGGGTAACTACAGGAGGATGGGTTGCATTCGCTGTGGGTGGGATTTTTCTGAAACTTCTCGGAACCGCAGGCTCTTATGTCCTGTTGATCGCCTCTCTGATCATGCTGGCTACCACCATCACACCATTTAAACCCAGCGACTTTATTTTCTTATTCAAACGTATGCTGGAGAGACTGCTGACTCAGGGAAGCAAATGGCGAGAGCTGAGGAGAATCCATCGGCAGAGGGTCAGAAGGGAGAAGGAATCCAAAGTAAAAAAAATATCCGAACCAGATCTCCCGGTGGCAAAGATAGCTACATCTATGTCGGAGGAAGAAAAGACCACTCCCCGAATCTCATCTGTAAGCAGGGACAGGTCATCGCTCACCCTGGTGCGGGGAGAGGAAAGGGGAGTTGAGGGAGAATACAAATTCCCTCCCCTACATCTTCTGGATGATCCACCTTACGTGAAACCGTCCGTGTCGGAGGAGGAGTTGAATGAAACCGCTAAGACTCTCAAACAAACTCTCTCCACCTTCGGTGTAGAGATTGAAGGTGAGAGAATTGAGATTTATCCCGGTCCAGTCATAACCCGATATGAGTTCAAGCCAGCGGCAGGGATCAAGGTGAATCAGGTGGTGAATCTATCGGATGATTTAGCTTTAGCCATGCGAGCACGGAAGGTAAGGATCGTAGCACCGGTTCCCGGGAAGGCGGCAATCGGAGTGGAGATTCCCAATAGAAGCTCACAGACGGTTTACTTAAAGGAGATACTCACCTCACCTGTCTTTCAAAATGCTGAAGCGAAGCTGAGTTTGGCTCTGGGCAAAACCTCCTCTGGGGAGCCCTTTATAACTGATCTGGGAAAGATGCCCCATCTTCTGATTGCCGGAGCCACTGGATCAGGCAAATCAGTCTGCATAAATGCCATAACCACCAGTCTTCTTTACCGGCTCGCTCCGGAGGAGATCAGGTTCGTCATGATCGATCCCAAGATGCTGGAGCTTTCAGTCTATCAGGGAATCCCTCATCTGGAAAGATCGGTGATCACCAACCCCAAGGTGGCGGAACACGTGCTCTCTGAGATTGTAATAGAGATGGAACAACGGTATAAAAAGCTGGCAAAATCCGGTGTGAGAAATATCGAGGATTTCAATCGAAAACAGAACAAAGAGTTCATACTTCCCTATATCATCATCATCGTAGATGAGCTGGCGGATCTGATGATGTCCTCTTGCACCCGGGTGGAGAGTCTGGTAACCAGATTAGCTCAGATGGCGCGGGCGGTGGGAATTCATCTGATCTTAGCTACCCAGAGACCCTCGGTGGATGTGATCACCGGACTGATCAAAGCCAACTTCTCCGCTCGCATCGCCTTTCAGGTTGCCTCCAAGATAGATTCCCGCACCATACTGGATACCAATGGAGCAGAAAAGCTTTTGGGCTCAGGAGACATGCTCTTCATCCAGACCGGTCATCCGGATCCCAGAAGACTTCATGGAGCTTACATATCCAGCGAGGAGACTGCCCGCATCGTAGACTTTATAAAAGCTCAGGATTATTCTGTGGAACCGATAGAGATACTCACCACCCAGCCTGAGGAGGTCATTACCCAACAGGAAGCTGAAAAGGATGAGGGCCTTTTCCGCCAGGCAGTGGAACTGGTGATCAGACACAAACAGGGTTCTGTGTCACTTTTGCAGAGAAGACTTGCCATCGGCTATCAGCGAGCCGCCCGTCTGATAGATCAACTGGAGGAGGAGGGAATCGTAGGATCTTATGACGGAAGCAAAGCCAGAGAGGTGTTGGTGGACGCCACCTATCTGGAAAGCCAACAGTGGAAAGAAAAGAAAAATCAGGAGAAGAGATAGATGGGCAAGCTCAGACTGAGTGTAACCTGCTTCACTCTTCCTTTCATCCTTGTCATCCTCAGTCAGGAGACGGCAGGTATCACCTCCGATCAACTGGCTCTGCAGGTGGAGAAAAAATACCGCTCCCTTAAAAGTCTCTCCATGGATTTTATCAAGATCATCCGCTCGGAGATATTCGAAACTGAAAATAAGATCAAAGGCAAAATGATTTTGAAAAATCCAGATAAGTTTAAAATCCAAACCAAAGGCGAAACTATCGTTTCCGATGGAAAATTTATCTGGAATTATTCGGTGGAAAACAAGCAGGTGATTAAAAATTTAGTTGATCGATCTGAAAACATATTCAAGCCCCATCAGTATCTATCCAATTTCAGGTCCGAGTATGTCCCTTTCTTGAAGGGAGAAGAGAAGGTCAACCGGACTAAGTGCTTTAAGCTTTTACTTTCTTCCAAAAAAGATGACGTTTTCATAAAGAGAATGATCCTCTGGGTGGACAAAAAAAATCTTTTAGCTAAAAAATTAGAATATAAAGATGCCAACGATAATGAAGTTGTTCTGATCTTCCAGCACATAAAAACCAACCGCAAAATCAAAGATTCTGAATTCATCTTCCAGGCCCCGCCCGGGGTGGAGGAACTGGATCTAAGTGAATAGGGTAAATTTAAAAACTAAAGGTTTGGGGGTTAGGATCCTCCTTTTGTAGCAGACCTTTCAAAACCACAATAAAATCGATGGTGAAAAATGGATGTTAAATACGAAATACTAAATGAAGATTGTTTTCAATGGCTTAGTAAGTATTTTAAAAGGGATATACTTCTTACTTTTATCGATCCACCTTTCAGACAAGGAAAGGATTATAGATTTTTTGATGACAACCAGCCTGAAGAAAAATACTGGGACTGGCTGAGAGATGTTCTATTAAAGGTTTATGGAATTACAGTGAGGGGGGGAGCTGTTTACTTCATGCAAAGGGAGAAGAACACAGAGAGTGTTTTAAGAATACTTAGAGAGGCTGGATGGGTGTTCCAGAATTTAATTGTCTGGAAAAAAAAGACATCCGCAGTCCCTTCGGGATTTAGATATTCCAAACAATATCAAATTATTGCCTTTGCTACTAAGGGGGAAAAACCTAGGGTATTTAATAGACTCCGTGTAGATTTACCAACCCCTCCAGAATATAAATATAAAAGAAACAATGGTGTATACCTTACGGATGTCTGGGATGATATTAGAGAGTTAACCTCAGGGTATTTTGCTGGTGACGAAGCGATAAAGGATTCCAAAAGTAACAGAATTCACACACAACAATCTCCCATTGCTTTGCTTTTAAGGATTATCCTAACATCGACCCTCCCCGGCGATGTAGTGTTGGATCCATTTGCCGGAACCGGAACCACGGCGGTGGTCGCTTATCAACTGAAGCGAAATTCAATAAACATAGAAATAGATCCCGAGTACGTTAAGATTATCAATGAACGTCTAAATCGTCTAAGATCAGCAGATAATATCTCGAAGTTTTATCGTTATTACAAATACACGCAAGGCTTGAAAGAAATCTGGCCTGCTGAGCAAGCACCAATAATTACTGAACAGGAAAGGTTGTTCTAAATGTCTCAATTCGATGATGCTGTTGGATTCTACATAAGGATGGTTGCCGCATTAAAATCTGGAAAAGTTAGTTTACATTCTCCATTGGAAGAAATTGTTTTAAAGTCCTGTCGAGATTGCTTTGCTTACGTCGACAACCGAAGAGATGCAAAGGCAAAATATAACTACAATTTTTGGAGGATTATTAAAAATCAATTTAAGGATGAGAAAGAATCAATAAACTGGATTAAGAGCAAGGGAATAACCAAGAACCTTTTGTATTCTAAATCAGAGCAATTTCCAGATTTTATGTTCAAAGTGAGGAAACATTTTGGCAAACTTTTCTGTGGCTGTTTATTCGAGTTAAAAGACTCAAAAGGCGGGAATATAGCTTCTTTCAACTCTACACTTCCAACAAAATATAAGAGTCGTGATGAAATAGATATTATCAACAACAATAACCTTGTATCAAGAATCACTTCAATCATAGATGGGAAGTTGTCATCAGAAAGGTCTTATCGCAGTTTTGACAGGAAATGTTTTTATCTTGTAAGAACACATACTGGTAAAGATGACAAAGTGAAAATCTCCATTGTGGATGGATCCTTTTTTGAAACTGTTCCTAAAGAGAATCTTATCTATCAGATGTTTCTTAATGTTTTGCGTCTTCATTTAGATAAAAAAGAAATCAAAATACCACTGGATATGCTCAATCAGATTAAAAAAGCTCTTTCTTACGTTACGGATCAAACAATTATAGCAAGTTCACAAATTATAGAAAAAGCTTCAGTGCGACCACGACTAAGAATCATGGCTGAGGTACACACAGAAGGAAATCCCCACAGCCATTTCTATCCAGAAATTTCAGAGCGAAGTTTTAATTTCATTGTTGAGGCATCTGCCTGTGACAAGGAACTTACTGAGATGATCTTCCGAAAGGTGCGGGAAATAAAGATATTTACCATTCATCACAAAAGAAATGGAGAGCATGCTGTTTTTCAATTCAGGTTTTAGTTCAACACTTTATATAATAAAAAATAGAAAAAATAATTTGCCGATAGTTCACTCAGACTTTTGGGCTTTGCAAAAACTTCCCCTTTTAAACCGGAATCGCTTTTAGAAAGAATCCAAATTATGACAAAAACCGTTTGGATTCAAAGCCTGGGCTGTCCTAAGAATGAGGTGGATGGGGAGAGGATGGAGAGTCTTCTTTCAGAGAGAGGATTTAAGATCACGGAGGATCAAAACCAGGCGGATATTCTTATCTTAAACTCCTGTGGATTCATTCAGCCAGCCAAGGAGGAATCAATAGAGGAGATTTTTAATCTAATTGCTTTGAAAAATCAAGATCGAAAGAAAAAGATAATTCTCTGCGGCTGTTTAGCCCAGCGCTACCCTGAGGAATTGTGGAGCAAACTGCCAGAGGTGGATGCTCTTTTTGGTTTAAGCGAAATCGACCAGGTAGATTCAGTATGTTCTTCTGTTTTGAAAGGAGAAAAAGTATTTAAGGCCAGTTCACCGGAAAAAAACAACGGTGTGGGAAAGACAAAAAGAAGAGTCCAGAACCGTCCTTATGCTTACATAAAGATTGCGGATGGCTGTGACAACCTTTGTAGCTATTGCGCCATCCCCAGTATCAGAGGTAGATTTCGAAGCAAAAGGATGGAAGACATTTTAGAGGAAGCTCGCCAGTTATCTTTAAATGGAACGAAAGAAATCGATCTGGTTGCTCAGGATACCACTCAGTATGGCATCGATCTCTACGGAGAAAAAAGACTTCCCCAACTTCTCTCGTCTCTATCTCAAATCTCAAAACTTAAATGGATTCGCCTGCTTTACACTCATCCGGCACACATCTCCGATGAACTGATAGATCAGATAGCTTCAAATCCAAAGGTGTGTAAATATGTGGATCTGCCCTTGCAACATATCTCGGATGAGATTTTGACCCGGATGAACCGTCAGGTGACCAGAAAAGAGGTAGAACAACTTATCTCCAAATTAAGGGAAAGAGTTCCCGACTTAACGTTGAGGACCTCATTTATTGTTGGGTTTCCCGGAGAGAAGAAGAAACATTTTAAAGAATTACTGAAATTCGTGGAGGATGTCAGGTTCGATAAATTGGGCGCTTTCCCTTACTCAAGAGAAGATGGAACCAAAGCATACAGCTTCAGAGGGCAACTCTCCTCCAAACTTAAACAGGAAAGATTAGACCAGTTGATGTTTACCCAGCAGAGGATCGTTTTAGAGAAGAATGAAACAAAGATCGGAAAAACTTTCACCGTTCTAATTGATACTAATTCTGAAGAGGGCAATGGTTATTTTCTCGGCAGAAGCCCAGCCGAGGCACCGGAGGTGGATGGGGTGATTTTGGTAAAAAGTGACCATCTTAAAACAGGTGAATTTGTTAAAGCAAAGATTGTGGATTATTATGATTATGATATGTTAGGTGAAAAGATCTGAAAGTTTGTAGGTCAACCATCCCCCGCCATAGGCGGGGGTGGTTGACAATTCAAAATTTATATAAATGTCAAGCAGTCCCGCCTCTGGCAGGACATGCTTGACCTACAAATTTGCGAGATTACGGGTATGAGTCAATTGAAGATAACCGAAATAAAATGCAAGAACGCTCTGGTCAAATCAAAAATTTACGGGATGGATTATGCTCTAAATCCTTACACTGGTTGTCAGCATGGTTGCGTATACTGCTATGCTGAGTTTATGAAAAAGTATACAAATCACAACGAGGAATGGGGGGAATTCGTAGATGTGAAGATAAATATTGCTGATCGCCTTTGGGATCAGATCAAAAAAGTTAAGCCAGGCATGGTGATGATTGGCACGGTGACCGATGCCTATCAGCCTGTGGAGGAAAAATTTCAACTAACCCGTAATTGTCTGGAAATCCTGGCAGATTTTGACTTTCCGATCTCCATACAGACCAAATCTGATCTGGTCTTACGAGATATTGATGTCCTGAAGAAGATAAAGGACAGGGAAGTCGGTTTCACCATCACCTGCGCTGATCCAGAAGTGGAGAAGACGTTTGAACCGGGCGCTTCAAATTTAGAGAGACGACTTGAGGCATTGAAAAAGCTAAAAAAGAGCGGTATTCCCACCTTTGTGTTTTTCGGGCCAATTTTGCCCTTCTTTTCCGACGATGTAAACTCTATGAAATCGCTTTTTGAAAAATTGCAAAAGATGAAAATAAAGAAAGTATATCTGGACAAAATGAATTATCTTAAGGGGAAACGAAAGAAGATTAGTGCACTTTTGGAAAAGAGATTTCCTCATGCTTTGCGCTTCTATGACGGAGTGATAGATCACCAAGAGAGATACTCAGAATGGTTGAAGGGTAATTTAGCTTCGACTCTCTCTGAGTTTTCTTTCGACTCAGAGGTTTTGTTTTGATATGACAAGAGCTTTGTGTAGGCAAGCCTTTACGGGTCTTTGAAAAAGTCAACTAAATAAACAATGGAGTCTGGTGCGATTAGAATGTAAAAAGCTACGTTGGTTCGGGAATTGTCACCAGGATCCCGCTTCGCGGGAGAATTCCCGAACCATTCTCGTGCGGGTCACCGGGATTCCCCGCCTCTGGCGGGGAAAAATCCAATTTCCGCACGAACAAAAAAAGGAGTTGGTATGGCACTTGGGGTAAAGTTCATCAGAAAAAGCGGGATTCTGGTCTCCAAATTCATAAGCGTTCTTTTGATTCTACTCTATATAGGCCAATCCGCTTTTATCATCTACCTGGTTCAGGACAGGCATGAACTCCAGGGTATCTTAAGAGAGCAACAATTGAAGATGAATGAGTTGGAGGAGAAGTTAAAGATATTGGACATTATCGAGGAGTTCCAGGTGGGATTCAAAGATGGAGAGGTGGCACAGCTTACCCAGGTAATTTACGACGAGAGCAAAAAATATGGTTATGATCCTCTTTTGATCTTAGCTTTGATCTTAACCGAAAGCTCCTTCCGAAAGGGACAGGTTTCAAAGATGGGAGCCTTGGGATTGATGCAGGTAAAGCCCTCGGTGGGATATGCGCTGTGCCAGAGAAGAGAACTGAACTGGAAAGGGGAGCTGTCTCTCTTTGAACCATCTTTTAACATCCAACTGGGAAGCCTTTATCTTTTCGAGTTAATCCTGAAATTCAAGGACGTGAAAAAGGCAATAATCGCATATAACCTGGGGGAGAACGCCTTGAAGCTTCGCCTAAAGGAAGGGCAGAAACCTCCCACTTATTTTCTCGCCAGGGTATTGAAGAAATATAAGGAGCTGAAAGAAAAATATGATAGTGCCAAAGGCTAAAAAACCAATTTCAATCAGAGTGAAAAGACGCCCGATTTTAAAGATCATTTGCGCCGGGTTTTTAGCTTGTGTGATCTGGTTTAGCCATCTGGAGAGTTTTGCAGAAGAGAATAAGAAATTTTCGGAAAATCCACCTTCCAACGAGGAATTTTTGCGCAACTCCATAAGATCGCTCATCGGGCGCACTTTTGACGATTTTCCAGAAGTCAAGTCGAAGTTCCTCCTTTTGAAAGCAGAGGAAGAACATCCGGGGAATTGGCTTTTAGAGGATGAGCTTGTCTCATACCTTCTATCTTTGAATTACCGGGTAGCCTTACGTTCCACCCAACCGAATAACAATTTAGTGGAATCCCAGTCGTTGTTTTATCGTATTATTGAGATGAGCTTAGATTACCCTAAGGTCAAAAGAAAAGGTTTTTTTGGTGCGAGTTTAGTCACCAGGAAAGCCTGGCTCAATTTGTCGTTTCGGCTGGAGGATAAATTTACCGGAAAGGTTCTCTGGACCAAAAGAGGAAAAGAGGAAAGATCAGATCTGATAAAAAAAAGCAAAATAAAGTCTGTAAAAAACGAATCCTATCCTTTTTTGAATCCCTCTCTTCCGGGAGATCCACAGAGCAGGTTTTTTGAACCGGCACTGGTGGTGGCGGTGGTGGGAGGGCTTATTTACCTTTTCTTTGCTAACCGGTAAAAACAAACTTTTTTCTTGAGTGAAAAACATGAATACAAAATCACTTATTCTTGTTTGTTTTAGCATAGCTTTTCTATCCTTTGTGTTTGGTTTTGGCTGTGGCCCCAAAGCGCCCAAAATTGTTCTGGACGCTGAGGATCAATATGCCTTAGCTAAAAGAGAATTTGAGAGGAAGCACTGGGATAATGCGGTGGTGGAGCTTCAAAAACTTATTTTCAATTATCCCGGAGCGGCTTTCATCGACTCTGCCCAGTTTCTTCTGGGCATGACATATTTCAATCAAGAAGAATACCCTTTAGCCATAGGTGAGTTCAATAAACTCCTCTCCTCCTATCCCACCAGCCAGCTTTCCGACGATGCCGCTTTCATGGTGGCTTTAAGTGACTTTAAGATGTCGCCTAAAGCTGAGTTGGATCCAAAGCATACCCAACGGGCAATGGATGAGTTGAAAAATTTTCTGGATGATTATCCGGAAAGCGACCGAAGAGAGGAAGCTTTTGAAGTATTAAATAAATGTAGAACCAAACTGGCTAAGAAGGCTTTCCAGAGTGGATATCTTTACTATAGAAGGGGATTTTACCCTTCCGCTTTGATATATTTAAGGCAAGTTCTAAATGATTACCACGACACCGAGTGGGCTGGTCAGGCTCAATTCCAGATTGCGGAGGTTTTTTACAAACAGAAAAAATACGAGCAGGCCAAGGAGGAATACCAAAAATTTCTGCAATATTTCCCTGAGGATGAATTAGCCAAAAAGGCGAAAAAGAGATTGAAAAAAATTGAGAAAAAGAGAGATACCGAGAAAAGATAAATGCAGGATGTTCTTTTATATTTTGAGGATATTTGCGTCGAATGTAGGGGCGATGCTCTGCCATCGCCCTAATTGGGCGGACGCGGAGGTCCGCCCCTACATATGTGGATCTTTTTAAGTTAAATATACGGGTGAGGAAAATTGAGAATGGCTCGCATACAAAAGATAGGAATTTTAGGGGGAACGTTCGATCCCATTCACATGGGACATCTGGTTCTGGCAGAGCAGGTGAAAGAAAAGCTCAAGCTAAATCAGGTAATATTCATCCCCTGTTTCAGCCCACCTCACAAGAGGGGGCGAAAGCTTTCCCCTGCTAAAGATAGATTTCGAATGACCCAGCTTGCCCTGGAGGGTAACCCTTGCTTCTCGGTCTCAGGCATTGAGTTGAAAAGAAAGGGGCTGTCTTATACCATCCACACTTTGAGACAGTTGAAAAATCTATATCCAGATTCTAAGATTTATTTTTTAACTGGATCGGATGTGCTAAACGAGATATACACATGGAAGGATCCGGAAGAAATCTACAAATTGGTTAAGATGGTTATCGTCATAAGACCCGGCTTCGATAGTATCGATCCGGAAAACCATTTTGCAAAGAAAAGTATCATTGTCAGAATAACCAGTATAGACGTCTCCTCCAGTCAAATAAGGGAGAAAGTGAAAAAGGGCCAGTCCATCAAGTATCTGGTTCCCTTCAAGGTCGAAGAATATATCAAAAAGAGAAAGTTATACCGAAGATAAACTGAAACTCGTTGGTCGAGGGTCCCCTCACCCTCGACCTTTGACTGTGTGGCAGGGTAAGGGTACCCTGCCACAACTCTCCAAAGCGAATTTGTCAAATTAAATAGTTGGTGACCATAATCAGGCAAATGCAATGGTAAAAACCACTTAGATCCCACCATTTTTTCAACCTTGCCCCGTCCTGCCTGAGGCGGGTCGGCTACCAGACCCTGCCTCCGGAATCATTCCCCCACAAAATCTGTTGACTGGAGAGAAAAATGATAGTATTTTCGGATGTGAGCATTTCGGTTGCAATCCAAAACCACATTCACAAGGGATAAATCGTGCCCAAGAAGAAGTGCTTGTTTCTGATAGATGGATCGGCCCTGGCTTATCGGTCCTATTTTGCTTTCATTCGAAATCCTTTGGTAAACTCTAAGGGGGAAAACACTTCTGCCGTTTTTGGCTTCACCAATTCCTTGCTGAAGATCCTAAGGGAGGAGAATCCGGACTATATGGCGGTTGTCTTCGACACCAAGGCTCCCACCTTCCGGCACGAGATATTCAAAGACTACAAATCCACCCGTGCCAAGATGCCACAGGAAATGTCGGAACAGCTTCCCCGAGTAAGGCAGGTCACCGAAAGCATGAATTTACCTATCTTGGAGATAGACGGTTTTGAGGCGGACGATCTGATGGGAACTTTGGCCAGAAGAGCTAAAGAGAAAGGACTGAAGGTGGTTTTAGTTACCGGTGACAAAGATTTCCTGCAACTGGTGGATGAGGATGTTAAGGTCTTAAATCCCAGAAGAGGGGGCGAGGAACCTGAACTCTTGGATAGAGCCGGTGTGGAGAAAAAATTTGGGGTGCCGCCGGAAAAGGTTATCGAAGTTTTAGCCTTGATGGGGGATACATCCGATAACGTTCCCGGCATCCCCGGCATAGGCGAAAAGACCGCACTGGAGCTTATCAAAAAGTTCGGAAGCCTGGAGAAGGTTTTGAAGAACGCAGAGTTAGTAAAAAGGAAAAACGTCCAGAAGGGCTTGAAAGAACATGCTGATCTGGCCCGTCTCTCCAAGAGGCTGGTCACCATTGATACCAACGTCCCCTTTGAATTGGAACTCTCCCAGCTAAAAAGAAAAGCTTTTGATTTGCCCCGGCTAAAAGAACTCTTCAAAGAACTGGAATTCACCAGGCTTTTGCAGGAGATCAGCCCGCTGGATAAGGAGGAGCAGGTAAACTACCAGATTGTCAAATCGGAAAGGGAACTTAAAAAGCTTGTCTCTGAGCTAAAAGATGCAGGCGAGTTTGCCTTAGACACCGAGACCTCCAGTCTGAATCCCATCGATGCTGAGTTGGTGGGAATATCTTTTTCCTTCAAAGAAAAGGAAGCCTTTTATGTTCCGGTTGGTCACACCGACAGAAAAAGCAATTTAGACTCAACTTTTGTGAAAGAGAATCTCAAGGAGCTCTTGGAAGACGAGAACATAAAAAAGGTAGGACATAATTTAAAATATGATCTGGAGGTGCTCAGACGATACAGAGTAGAGCTTCAGGGTATACATTTTGACACCATGGTGGCATCCTATCTTTTGAATCCCTCATTCAGACAACATAACTTAAATTATCTGGCTTTGGAGCATCTTGATCATAAGATGATCCCCATATCCGATCTGATCGGCAGTGGCAAGAAACAAAAAAACTTTGCCGAAGTGACGGTGGATGACGCCTGTAACTACTCCTGTGAGGACGTTGATTTCACCCTCAGGTTGAAGGAGATTTTCAGTCCAAAGCTCAGCCTCCTCTCTTTAGAAAAATTGTTCTTCGAGGTGGAGCTTCCCTTACTTGAGGTGTTAGCGGAGATGGAGATGGTGGGGGTATCCATCGATGTGAAGCATCTCAAGAAATTATCAAAACAATCAGAAGAACAATTAGAGAAGTTAAGTTTACGGATCTATGATAAAGCCGGGAGAAAATTTAACATCAACTCCCCCCAGCAATTAAGCCAAATTCTTTTTGAGGACCTGAAACTTCCCTCTGTGCGCAAAACCGCCAAGAAGACCGGTTTGTCCACGGACATTGGAGTGCTGGTAACTTTAGCCAAAGAACACCCTTTGCCCGGTCTTCTCCTGGAATATCGTCAGCTTTCTAAATTGAAATCAACCTATATTGATGTCCTTCCCAAGTTGGTGAATAAGAGAACCAAAAGAATTCACACCTCCTTTAATCAAACGGTGACCGCCACCGGAAGGCTCTCCTCCTCTGACCCAAATTTGCAGAATATTCCCATAAGAACCGATTTGGGAAAGCAGATCCGAAAGGCTTTCATACCCAGGGACAAAAAATTTCTGATACTCTCTGCCGACTATTCCCAGGTGGAGCTAAGAATTTTAGCACATTTTTCTGGCGATCACACCCTGATGAACTCGTTTAAAAAGGGCGAGGACATACATAACCGCACCGCCAGCGAGGTCTTCGGCGTGCGTATAGACCGGGTGACTCCAGAAGAGAGAGCCATCGCCAAGACCACCAATTTCTCTATCATCTATGGAGTGAGCGCCTACGGGCTTTCGCAACAGACCAATATGACCGTTCAAGAGGCGGCCATGTTCATCGACGTGTATTTCAAAAGATATCCTAAGGTGAAGGAATATATCGAGGGGATGATCGAACTTGCCCGAAAGCAAGGTTTTGTCACCACCCTCTTGGGGAGAAGAAGATATATTCCGGAGATAGGAAGTCCCAACCGACAAAAAAGGGAATTCGCCGAAAGGACCGCTATCAACACCCCTATTCAGGGTTCTGCGGCTGATCTAATTAAGGTGGTGATGATCGACATCGCCAGAGATTTAAAAAAATACAAATCCAAGATGATCCTTCAGGTGCATGACGAGTTGGTCTTTGAGGTTCACAAGGATGAGTTAGATGAGGTTAAAAAGATGGTAAAGGACAAGATGGAAAACACCGTCGATTTAGAAGTGCCCATTAAAGTGGATATAAATGTAGGGGAAAACTGGCTGGAGGCAAAGTAGTCAACGGGTCAAAACGGTCAACGGATGGAACGGATTAAACGGATACACTGCTTTACGTCATGTCACCATCCGTTAAATCCGCTTAATCCGTTGACCAATCTTATTTTATCATGCTGTTAATTGGAGTAACTGGAGGCATCGCCTGTGGAAAGACCGAGGTGTGTAAGGTCTTTCAAAAAAATGGTGCAACCATCCTTTCAGGCGACCAGATCGGAAAAGAAGCAGTAGAAAAGAACAAAAAGGTTTTAAAGGAATTGGTGCAGACATTTGGTCAGACTATCTTAAACAAAGATGGGACCCTTAATCGACGCAAATTAGGAAAGATCGCCTTCGCATCAGAAGAATCTAAAGAGAAGCTGAACAAGATCATTCATCCACATCTGCTAAAAAAGTTGCGAAAAAGGATAGAGAGCTTGAGCAAGAAAACTTCTGAAGCGGTGGTGGTGATTGATGCGGCTTTGATTGTCGAATGGAGCTTGGAAAAAGAATTAGACTGGCTTATCTTTGTCCAATCAAAGAGGGAAAACAAAATCAAAAGATTGCAAAAGTTCAAAGGTTATTCCAAAGAAGAAACTATGGACAGAATCAGGTCTCAACTGCCTGAGATAGCTAAGAAGAGATTAGCTGATTTTGTTATAAGAAATGATAAGGGTTTGTCGGAGTTAAGAGAAAAGGCGAATCGGCTATGGGAAAAAATAGTTCCCAGAAAGTATGTCGAATAGGTCTTCGACCCATGGCTGGCAGGCATATTCGACCTACACCTACAACAGGAAATTGTAGGGGTGGAGCTTTAGCTCCACCCTTGCATTACTCAAAGATAAGTATGTCAGAATTAATACAGCAGAAAACTCTGGAGTAATGTTTAAGCCTATTCTATGTCTCCTGCGAAAGAGCAGGTGAAAAAGCAAAATATATGAGAATATGTCCATTCTATCCCAAATAGCCAAACTCACCTCTTCGCCCTTCTATTCTATTTTGCGGAGAAAACTCAGCTTCTTCAAAACCTGGATGAAAGAGGCTTTTCTGCACACTTTTTATAGGGATAACTGTTCTCTGATGGCGGCGGCTATCTCCTTTTATGCTATTCTCTCGGTGATACCTATTTTTTTGCTTTTCATTTCGGTTTCGGGATTTATCCTGCATTCATCTACCCAGGCTTTTGAATCTGTGACCAACTTATTATTGAAAGCCTTTCCCACCTCAACTGTGTCGGTCTTTAAGATTCTGTCCGATCTTATTCAGCGAAAGATGGTCTTTGGATTGATCGGTCTGGCAGGTTTGATCTGGGCGGCTTCGAGAATATTCTCTGCAGTGGAAAATTCCATGAACGTGGTCTGGAAGGTGCGCAAAGGAAGAGCCTACTGGCATAGCAAATTCCTCTCTTTGCTTCTGGTGCCAATTTCGGTTTCGATTATGTTATCATCCCTTGCTTTTACCGCTTTTTATACCGTGGCAAAAAACTTAAAAATACCCTTAATCGGGTTAAAGGTGAGCGAGGCGGCTTTTATGAGCAAACTTTTTGCTGTTCTTTTGCCTTTAGTCTTAGGCATTATCATGTTCTTTTTGATTTATAAAATCATCCCTTACCGGAAAATCGACACCAAAGCGGCTTTGATCGGCGCGGTCTTTGCCAGTGGCTTGTGGGAGGTGGCTAAGCTTCTGTTCGATATTTATATCAAAAACTACGCCAATTTCCAGAAAATCTACGGGTCATTCGGCACCCTGGTGGTGATGTTTTTCTGGATTTATTATTCCGCTTTCATAGTTCTGATCGGTGCGGAGATCGGCTCCAATTATGAGGAGACAAAAAAGAACGTTTCCTCTGAATCTTACGGATAGAGGTAAATTTTCGCTCAGCGAGGATCATATCATCCTCGCTAACTTGTCCTTGTGGATGACGGAGACCCCCACTCATACGGGGGCTCGTCTGGGACAACATCCACAAGGAGCATAAAATATGTAGGTGCGAAATTCCCACATCAGCAATAACCTTAACTTCTGTTGGGATAGGGATTGCACCCCGAACAGAAGCCACCGGGATAAAATTCTGGCGTCCTGAAAAATGTCAAGGTGCAGTTTAGAACCAGAACCTAACTTAAGTTAGGTTCTGGTTAAAGAGACATTCGGGGTTACACCCCTATCCCGTTGTAAACAAGGGTTCAAGCCCGGTCCGAACCGGGATAACTATTTCGGAGAATTCCCCCAACACTTCATTTGACTACCATCACTATCTCGGCACAACCTTTATTCCCTCTTTTTTAAATAAAGCCACGGTTATCCCATCACCTTTTTTTAACCTACCCTTCCTCTTAATCTGCCCGCATCCACAAGAAGGACTTTTCTTTTTCATCCAGGCTTTTTTTATCTTAAACTTTTTTGCAATTTTCAGGGAGGCGAACGCACCTCGCAGAAGGAAAGGGGTCACATCTTCCCCTTTTCTGGAGATAACCGGACTTAATCGGAAAAGAACGTCCTTCCCTTCACCCTGTTCTATTTCAACTCCCTGGCGTGGAACCGAGAGTCCTCCCAAAATCTCCGGACAGATGGGAATTGCCTTTTGCATTCGCACCAGTTTTTCCACCCGCTTGTCTTTGGCACTTTTTCCATCGAAACGGCAGGGGATACCAGAAAGACAGGCAGAGACCAGATACTGAATTTTGTCGCTCATTGGATATTCTTTTCCTCAAAAAAACAAAAAACCCCGATTTGTTATCGAGGTTCTTTCAGACAACCAATGCCAGAGTAAGTGTCAGTCCATCATGTACTCGCTACCAAGAAAATATCTAACCGGATTTTGTGCCCGACCCTGATGGTGGACTTCGTAATGAAGATGAGGTCCGGTGGAATAACCGGTGTTGCCCACCTCCCCGATGATCTCTCCTCTTTTTACATGCTGTCCAGGTTTTACTGCGATGCGGGACAGATGTGCATACCTGGTGGTGTAACCGTACAGATGATTAATTCGGACCAACTTCCCCAATCCAGCATCTCTTCCCACATGGCTCACCACGCCATCCGCTGTAACATGCACCGGCGTGCCGATGTCAGCCGCCAGATCAATTCCACGATGAAGCTGTCTTTTTCCGGTGAACGGATCTCTCCTTATTCCAAAGCCACAGCTCAAATAGCCTGATGTGGGCTTTATGGATGGAGTGTGGTCCAAAATCTCTTTCCTCTCAGATAAATTGGAATATATCTGTTTGAAGTTTTCCTTCTCAAATTTTGCCTGCCGCAGGATCTTCTCTAACTCAAATTCAGTCATATTCACTCGCTCGGCTTCCGGACTCATATCAACCAGCTTGCTGGGTATGGGTCCACCTACTCCCAGCTCCCTAATCTGCTCATCCACCTCCGGCAGACCAAAAACCATCCTCACCTTCTTTTCCTTATCAATCAACTCCGCCATCTGAACTTTCAGGTTTGATGTGGCAGAATTTAGCTCAGCCAGCTTGGACTCCAAGTAACTATTTTCCTTTTCCAGTTGGCTTAGCTTTAACTTGTCGAAAGCTCGGCTGGGAGCATCCAGAGAGAAAAACAAACTAAAGGAAAGGAGAAGGACAAAACCAATGAAAAGAAAAATCAAAAGATGAAGAGAAACCTTTGTCTCTAAGACTTTACCTTTCTGGTGGGGAATAAGCAGGATGGAAAACTTCTTGTTAGAACTCATCTTCTATTCCTATTAGAATGAACTGATCAGATTCACTTCTGAATCCGACCTTAAATAAATTTATAAAAAATAAACTTCTGGTCTTATCTTGTCAAGGATTTTTTTGTCTTGAAGGATTTTTTTAATTGGAGGACCAATTGGAGGACAGTTGGTATCACTTGATGAGGATATATTCTTTCTTGAGAATTTTGTTTACTACTTTGATGAATTTTTCTGAATTCAGATTCTGCAGACTGTATATATGCCAATAGGTCTTCTCCGGTTTTTGGTAATCTACTTTTCGTCTTTTCGGCATCTCTGTTAATCTCCCCCACTTTCCCTCAAAGGTCGGTGCGGGCAGATCAAAAATGCCTACACTAACCTTTTCGGCATTTAGCTTCATTTCTACAGTCAACTTTTTCAACATATCTTTATGCAATTGTTGTGCCTAAAAGAGAAACCGGTCAAAACTTTTTAGCTAAAAAGACAAACTCAGATTCTACTTGAACTTAACCAAACTCAAAAAAATCTTTTCCTTCTTCTGTAAAAAGCGAACTCAAAAAACTTATAGGAAACCCACTAGAAAGTATAGTTTTGTATCGATACTTCTCCTCTCAATGCGCGCACCAATTTTAAGGCTTTTGTTTTTCAAAGCACAGACCACCTGCCTGTGATCTGGGCATGTTGATATGCTTTAAGACCACAGACAGAACTTCTTCTGCTTTGTTAAATCTTTTCTTTTTGGTTTAGGTGGAAAAGGAAACTTTAAGAAGGTGAAACTACGACGGAAATTTTAAGAGGAAACCGCCCCCTCGCGGATTCAAAAAATCTCAGAGCGTAGAACCAAGATTCTTTAACTTTATCTTTTGCATTTCTTTCCTTTTTCCCACCTTCCATTCAAAATTACAGAATGTCAAAAAAGTTGTCAAGCATTTTATGACAACATCCTGGCGCAAATCCTCTTTCTGAAGAAAAAAAGACGATGTTTGTTGATTTAACCCCCTGATGTTTAACCAAGTCAACAGGTTATAGTTGGATAAGTATTTACTTATATTTTTCCTCTATCAATACCCTATTTGAATTTCGCTGTGGCAAATCAGTTTTTTTCAGTTGACATGTGTGAAAAGTCGCCTGAAGAATTTTTAGGATATGTGTTGAAATGCGCTTGGACTCATTTTCTAAAGGTGATGAATTCAGGAGCTGATTTTGGGGTGTGAAGGTTCTTAGTTGCTAAAGTAAGGACAAAAGATTTTTTTCATAATTGAGATGGTCAAAGAAAGGCTAAAACCTCCACTTGGCCCATTTCCACTAAATGGAGGAAAGAGAAGAGCAAGACAGATTAAGATTTAGAAAAGATCGGTCATGTCGTATCGGTGGAGGCAATTTTTCAGTTGTGTTTCCTTTTTCAATTCACTATTTTTGATGGGATTGGCGAAACTTATCCGAGCACCCAACGTATGAATAACTGAAAGGGATCCTTTTGGCGAAAGAGGATGACCAGATCCTGATAAAGAAAGCGCTGGCGGGAAAAGAGACCGCCTACAAGCTTTTGCTCAATAAACACAAGGATGCCATTTTTCGCCTGATCGTGAAGATTGTACATAACCAGGAGGAAGCCAAAGATTTGGTTCAGGAGACCTTCATGAAGGCTTTTGGATCTCTTTCCAGCTATAAATCCCAGTACAGGTTCACCACCTGGCTATATAAGATTGCGGCAAACAACTGTATCGACTTTTTGAGGAAAAAAAGGCTGAACTCTTTGTCGTTGGATCAGCCTTTACAGACAAAAGACGGAGAGGTGAAAATTGAGTTGGCAGATTGGACTTACAATCCGGAGAAGGATTTAGCCTCCAGACAGAAATCCCTCTCCATAGATGCGGCAATCGATTTACTTCCCTCCAAATACAGGGAGGTGATAATTTTTCGACACAAACAGGATAAATCCTATGAGGAGATTGCAGAAATTCTGGGCATTCCGGTGGGAACCGTAAAAGCGCGAATCTTTAGAGCAAGGGAGCTTTTGAAGAAGAAATTAAAGTCGCTAAGATAGAAAAAGTTTATGCGGCCAAGACTGCTTTTCTCAAGATTTTTTTGACCTTTGTTGGCGTCCTTAATTATGTGTGTTTGTCTCCGGCGCCAGAAAAATGGAGATCTGATATGAGAACCTTATTTGTGAAATTTACCTTGTTTTTTCTGCTACTGCCTTTGCTGGCCGGGCTAACGGTCTTAGCTCAAGCACCGGCTGAGAAAGCCAAAAGGAAGACGAATACCAAAGACAGCGCTGAAGTGGAAGAGGGCAGATTCCCCTTTGAAGTCGAAGAGATCAGCATCAGTGAGGATAAAATCTATATTCGCACTAAAGACGGGAAAAAAATTATCCTGGGCGGAGAAGAATCGGCACAGGAAATAAAAGTGGATGAGGGGAGGATCAGGATAGGCGATGTGGAGATAGACCTAAAAGGTTTGGAAGGCTTAGAAGCTTCGGAGGCTTTAGAAGCTTTACTGGGCTTAGAAGCCATAGATGAAATATCCCGAATTAAGACCCCAAAGGTGAAAATCTCGCCAAGAGTATATACTACCAGCGAGGATATAGTTAAATTTGGGAGAGATGTGGTGGTGGAGGAGGATGAAGAGATAGACGGAGATGTGGTCGCCGTGGGTGGCAGTATCGAGATCAAGGGGACGGTGACCGGAGATGTGGTGGCTATAGGAGGTGATGTAGACATCTTTTCCACCGGGATTGTGGAAGGCGATGCAGTTAGCATAGGCGGAGATGTCATAAAACGAGGGGAGGCGGTTATTCAGGGGGAAAAGGTCAGTGTGGCATTCTTCCGCGGACCTTTCTTTAGATCCCCCCCCATGTTCACTCACTTTAGATTCCCATTCGTGTTCACCCCCTTTCGGCCACCGGCATGGTCTTTGTTCCTTCGAATAATCAGAATAGCTTTCATTTTGTTTTTAGGAATTGTGGTTATCTCCGTCTTCCCCAAAAACGTGAATAAGGTTAAAGAGAAGACCAAACAAGAGTTTCTGAAATCTGGCCTGGTGGGGTTCTTGGCTGAAATCTTAGCCCTTCCCATCTTCATCCTTTTGATCATCACCATCATCGGCATCCCGGTAGCCCTTTTGGTTGAGCCTCTTTTGATCTTGGCCGCACTGATCTTAGGTTTCACCGGAGTATGCCTTTTCGTGGGAGAAAAGCTTCAGGAGCACACCAGCTTGAAGCCGGATACAAAAATCATGATCCTGGTGATAGGAATTCTGGCGGTGGAGGTGGTGCCGCTTATGGCTCGGGTGCTGGGAGTCTTCGGAGGTCCCTTCTCTCCTTTTGCGTGGATTGTCACCTTCCTCGGCTGGGTAATCGTATATGTGGTGATAACGGTCGGGTTTGGCGCCTCCATTTTGACCCGTTTAGGAACTCGTCCTAAAGAGATAAAACCGGCAACAGTTGCCGTCAATGCAACCAAAGCAGACTCTGACGAAAAACCCTCAGGTTAAAAAGGGAGTTGTGGTCATGGCAAAAACTATTAAAGAAATTCTCGTCGGGACGATTTTTCTCAGCATCATTTTAATCAATCCCTGGAATGCTGGAGATGTTTCCGCCAGAGAACATGAGACCAAGAGCATAACCAAAAAAATCCAGCTTACGGGGGAAAAACATCTCACCGTGAAAATGGATATTGGAGCAGGAATAATCGATCTGGGTAGAAATCGCACCGGTGATATTCTAAATGCGGAAGTGGAATACTATCCCAAGAAATTTAAGGTGGATATAGACTACCAACGGTCCAAAGACGAAGGGGAACTGTATCTGGAAAGCGAATCAAAAGGTAAGGGCATAGATCTGGATGACGACGATAATTACTGGTATCTTGAGTTCGGCCACAAAATACCCATAAGCTTTGAAATAGACGTGGGCGCATGTGAAGCCGATTTTGATTTTACCGGTCTGAAAATAGACCATCTGGATATGGACTTGGGAGCCTCCTCGATTGAGGTCGATTTCCGAAAGCCCAATTTAGAGCGAATTCACCAGATCAACATAGATGTGGGGGCAAGCGAGTTGACAATCAGCGGGCTGGGAAACGCTAACTTTGATAAGCTCTTCTTTGATGGAGGAGTGGGAGATTTTACCTTAGACTTCTCCGGTGAGTTTGAACATAGAGCCTATGTGGACATAGACATAGGACTGGGAAGCCTTACCATTCTTGTGCCAAATGATGTGGGAGTGCAAATCAAAAGCGAATCCTCATTTCTATCCTCCCTCTCCATAGATAAGCATGATTTTGATGAGATCGAAGACGACTTGTACGAAAGTGATAACTTTGGCGAAGCAGAAAAAGAATTGATCTTTGACATAGAAGTAGGCTTGGGTTCCGTTGAAATCAAATACATCGACCGCTGACTAAAGAGTGAGCTTTTGATCACTTCTGCTTCCCGTTGGTGTTCTTCACCAACGGGAAATGAAACGGCGGGTGAAGCCTGCCAGCCATGCACGGACGTGCCCGTCTGGGGAATACCCGCCTTCAGCAGGGGAAAATTCTTCATATGCTGGGATAGGGGTTGCACCCCTATCCCTTCCTTTGCGGGCAGTCCCGCCTCTGGCGGGGCTGCCCGAACCTTGAGTAGGGGCGATTCCCCGCCTCCGGCGGGATATTCCACATGAATCGCCCCTACAGTCTCCGCCGATGAGTGTTGTGGCAGGGTATCCTTCGGCCTACGCCCTCAGGACAAGCCCTTACCCTGCCACATAGTTGAGGGTCGAGGGTGAGGGTTCATCCTGAAGGGATTTCCCTCGATCCTGAGATCTTCGGGATCGAAGGACACCCTGAAGGGCACCCTCGACCAACGAGTGACCCTCTCCGTTGCTTCAGGAATAGTCTCAAGATCACGCCAAAGGCGGGAGAATTCGCGTAGGGGCGAACCTTCAGGTTCGCCCAAATGCGGGTGGAGCTAAAGCTCCACCCCTACACGTTACCTGTTCGTCACGGACGCCTCGTCCGTGACGGAAGCCTAAATGGTAACGGACGAGGGCATCTGTTACCAACGAGGGAAAAACCGTAGGGGTCACATTCATGCAACCCCACCCCTGTCGGGCTCGATAAATCGAGCCTTTACATCTCATTGATACTAAAATGAGTGTTGTGGCAGGGTATCCTTCGGCCTACGCCCTCAGGACAAGCCCTTACCCTGCCACGTAGTTTTTGGTCGAAGGTGAGGGTGTTCATCCTGAAGGGATTTCCCTCGATCCTGAGATCTTCGGGATCGAAGGACACCCTGAAGGGCACCCTCGGCCAACGAGTAAAAAATGAAAAAGCCCCCCGCACTTTGCGGGGGGCTTTTCTCTTTAAAACTTTTCGATGTTTCTTAGTTGAGATAAGCGCGCAGGGATTTACTGCGGGAGGCGTGTCTTAATCTTCGGATGGCTTTCTCCTTTATCTGTCTCACCCTCTCCCGGGTTAAGTTGAATCTGGTTCCAATCTCCTCCAGGGTCAACGCCTTCTCCGTATTTAGACCGAAATAGAGGTTGATCACTTTCGCCTCTCGAGGAGAAAGCGTATCTAAAGCTCTTTCGATCTCCACCTTCAAAGACTCAGTTAACAGATCCTCGTCCGGCGCAGGTTGAAATTCATCCTCCAGGATGTCCATCAGGCTGTTATCCTCGGAGACCGAAAACGGAGCATCCAAAGACAGATGGCTGTTGGAGATTTTCAAAGTATCCGACACCTCCACAGAAGATAAATCCAGCTCTTTGGCGATCTCATCCGGGGAGGGCTCTCTTCCATACTCCTGCTCCAGTGAGCTGGAGATTTTGCCTATCTTGTGCAAAGTTCCCACCCGGTTTAGAGGCAGTCTCACAATACGTGACTGCTCCGCCAAAGCCTGAAGTATCGCCTGCCTGATCCACCACACCGCATAGGAGATAAATTTAAATCCTCGAGTTTCATCAAATCTTTTGGCGGCTTTGATCAGCCCTATGTTTCCCTCATTGATCAAATCAGCCAAAGATAGACCCTGGTTCTGGTATTGTTTGGCTACCGAGACCACGAATCTCAAATTAGCCTTGGTCAAATTCTCCAGAGCCAGCTGGTCTCCTTGCTTGATCCGCTTGGCTAATTCCACCTCCTGCTGTGCGGTGATCAAGGGAGTCTCTCCAATCTCCCTTAGGTAAAGATCCAGGGATCGGTCCTCATCCCTGTATCTTCTTACTTGCTTTGCCAATTTTTAAACCACTCCTCCTTTCGACGACTTTTTGAGGTTGAAGGTTAAAATCGATCTTAAGCTCCTATTGACAGAACACTATCTAAGGTTTGATCGCTACAAAAAGCGGTTCTCCATCTCTATAGATTAAGAAAAGAACAGCCTTCTTTCTATCCTTCAAGGACTCTGACGCCCTCAGGTAGTCATCTAAATCTTCGATCTTTTGATCTCCCATCTTCACTATGATGTCACCTGTGTGGAACCCCACCTGCTCAGCCGGGCTCCCCGGTTCAACTTTCAATATCATCACGCCCGGTTGGAATTTCACATTATACCGAACAGCTAATTCTCTGGTGGAGGTGCTCACCTTAAGACCCAACCACTGCTCCCCCTTCTCCTCTTCAAATGGCTTTGTTTCTTTTCCAGAGAGGAAGTCTTCTCTGTCCACCAATTTTACTTTCTTGGTCACCTTCTTCCCGTCTCTTAGGATGTCTAAAGTGACCTTCTGCCCCGGTTCTGCCTCCGCCACCATCATTCTGAACTTCTGTCCATCTATTATCTTGTGTTCGTTGAATTCGGTTATCACGTCGCCCGTTTTGATCCCTGCCTCATCTGCGGGCGTCTTTGGCTGAACTGATCGCACCAGCACCCCTTGAGCCGAAGGAATATCTAAAGCATCTGCAGTGACTTTATTAATTTCCTGAAAGCCTATTCCCAGAAACCCTCTTAAGACTTTACCTTTCTCAACTAAATCAGGAATCACCGATTTAGCTAAGTTTATGGGGATGGCGAATCCTATTCCGATATTGAACTTCATCCCGGTAGGATTGGTGATGGCTGAATTTATCCCCACCACCTCTCCATAGATGTTCACCAGAGGTCCTCCGCTGTTACCCGGGTTGATGGAAGCATCGGTTTGAATGTAGTTCTGATACTGAGGCGTGTCTTCCGGTCCAAAATTTAAGTTTCCCCTTCCCTTGGCGCTGACCACTCCCAGGGTAACGGTTCTATCCAGACCCAACTCGGGGAAAGGATTCCCTATAGCCATAACCCATTCTCCCACCCTCAAAGAATCTGAATCCCCAAACTCCGCCACCGGAAGTTCGGCTTCTAAGTTGATCTTCAACACGGCAATATCCGTGTCCTTGTCCAGCCCCACCACCTCAGCCTTACATTGACTGCCGTCAGGGAGTTTGACGGATATATCATCTGCGCCGGAGACCACGTGATTGTTGGTCAAAATATAGCCATCTTTTCTGAAAATAAAACCGGAGCCCAAACTCTGCGCCTTTTGGGGCAGCCTTCTTTCTGGAATCCCCCCAAAGAACCTGCGAAAGAAATCTTCAAATGGGGAGAGATCGTAACGTGAGCCACTTCTTATCTTCTTTTCAGCCCTGATGTTGACCACCGCCGGGCTCACCTCTTCCGCCACCCTGACAAAGGGACTCTCCGATCCCAGAAGGAGCTCACCCTTTGAGCCGAAGAATTGATCTGGAGACCTTCTTAAGTCCTCCAGGGATGTGGTTGCCTGAAGGGTTTCTGAAGAAAACCACTTTAAGCCAGAGGAAAGGAGTATGCCCACCCCTATAAAAATGAGTGCAAAAACAAAAAATACAAAAAGCTTTTTTACTTTGAAAAGCAATTCACTATCTTTCAAGCTTTTCTCTCCAAAGATACAGTGAAATTTTTTTGATAAGACCTTGTGCCCCGGCTGTCAAGAAGAGTTGCACTACTTTTCAGCAAACTTAAATTCCCTTTAAATCCCAACCAATCTTTCTTTAGGTTTTTTGTCCCGGCAAAAACTTGCAGACAAAACGCAACATATTATACGCTCAAACTTCAAATCTGTTGCATTCCTGATTAAAAAAATTGTTTTGATTCTGCCAAAAATAGAGTCACAATTCATGTGGAGGGGTCTTTATTTTTGGATTTTTCTAAAGTTTGTGCCGGAATATTTTTACCCCGGCACAACGGAAGGATGCCAGAACCTAACTTAACTTAGGTTCTGGCAATGTCTTTGGCAAATTTTGGGTGTAAGCAGCCTGTTATTATATCAGTAGAATGTCATCTTGTGGTTCTGCAAAACCTGCTTTTATTATCAAATTCGTTTTTTTCACTTGACCTGACCAACTGCCGATACATATAATAACTTCGTATTAAGGTATTAGAATGAGCACATTCAAAATCTTCGGCAACAAACCTTTTTAGTTTTTTGGAGGCGATATGAAGAAGTCGACATTTTTTGTTTTTCTCCTCTCTGGATTTTTGTTTTTTTGCATGAATATGATGCATCCTGATGCGGCACAGTCGAAGGATGATCGAAAGACCTTAAAGCTTTTCCATGATTTACAGAAGATAATTATCTCCGTGTCCAACACCATCAAACCCTCGGTGGTGCATATCGAGGTGGTGAAAAAGACCGGGCAGATAAAATATAAATCCTTAGCCTCCGGTCTGATCGTGGACAGCAAGGGCTTCATTCTCACCAACGAGCATGTGGTGGATGACGCCAAGAGCATAACGGTAACCCTTCCCAGCAAGATCGAGTATCCAGCGGAGATCATCGGGACAGACAAACAGACCGATCTGGCTTTAATTAAGATAAAAACCGAAGAGGAGCTTTCGGTGGCAAAACTGGGCAACTCGGATGAGGTGGAGGTGGGAGAATGGGTGATTGCGGTGGGCAACCCTTACGGATTTGATCGTACGGTCTCGTTCGGCATAGTCAGCGGGAAGGGAAGGGTACTTCCCAACCTGCCTGTGGGAAATCAATTGATCAACGACTTTATTCAGACCGACGCCGCCATCGACCCGGGTTCATCTGGTGGACCTTTAGTGAATCTGAATGGAGAGGTGATCGGCATAAACTCCATTGGATTCGGCAGAGGACAGGGCTTTACCATCCCCATAAACATAGCCAATGAGGTAAAAAATAAGCTTTTGAAAAGTGGCACAATCCAGCGAGGCTGGATCGGCATAGCTATCCAACCCTTAAGTAGGGACTACGCCAAATATTTTGCCAGTCCCCAGCAGGAAGGTGTTCTGATCTCAGATATCATTCCCGATTCACCGGCAGAGAGAGCCGGACTTATGCCGGGTGACATAGTAGTTCAATACAACCAAGTGATAATCTCGGCGGAGAAAGAGGAAGATCTAAACAAGTTTCAGGTTTTGGTTTCACAAAGCGAAGTAGGAAAACCTGCAATCTTGAGAATGGTGAGAGGTGGCATCGATACCAGTATCACTGTGCAAATCTCTGAACAGCCCAAGGTGAAAGCGGATGAATTTGAGACGGAGCTTGGCTTCACCGTAAAGGAGATTACCGACGTCATATATCGCCAATACATGCTGGACGATAAGGAGGGGGTTTTAGTCTCCTTCGTGGAGGTGGGAGGAGTTGCCAGCACAGCTTTGCTGGAGGAAGGGGATGTGATCAAAAAGGTGGAGGAATCGAAGATTGAGAATCTGGATGACTTCAAGAAAAGCTTGGATCAGGTAAAGGATAGAAAACAGATGATGTTGACGGTGAAACGAGGAAAGAATAAAAGGTTCGTCCTGTTTTTACCAGATAAGGAAAAAGAACAAGAAAAACCTTAGACTGATTTTATCTTTTAAATTTTGGTGTATGGGAGGTCTCAGTTTTTGCCTTCATTCGAAGCATTGACTCGAATCAAAAGGTCTTATAGGTTGTTTCAGCTTTCCTTTTAGAAATTACCATTTGTAAATTAAATCAAGAACAATTTACTTTTCGCCTGGGCAATAATTCGGTCTCTAAGCCCTCGACACAAGGGAATTAGAGCTTCAAACGAAAGTCCTCGGTTAGTTTTAAACAAACTCTCTGAAAGTATCAAATACTCCCAATCCTGAGACTGGTGCAATTCCTTTGAGGGTGATACAGTCGAACCTTGATCGCACCAAGCGACTGCCGCTTGTGCTTTGACAGCAACATTGGGGCTATCTATGTCTCTATCTGCCTTTGTCTCAACAAGATAGTTTCTTTCGGCAGTTCTCACCACAAAGTCCACTTCATAGTTTCTGAGGATACCTGTTTCATCTCGATATGTAATCTTCGGTAGCGTTCATTTAACTGGGTCTATTTTTGGGTTTTTGTGAATATTTGAGCCAATCTAAATTAGTTACATTTGCTCCTGCTAACTGCAGAGGCGATTTGCCATTTTTATATTCATAGTTACTATCTGTGAATTGTTTAAAGCGATAGAAAAGGGACCAAAGTTTAAGGAAGTTTTTAGCATTATCTTTGTTTTTGAAACCGTTAATTTGTTTAAGTTTGCGGTTGAGTTGTTTAACAATATTTTCAACAAAGTTGTTGTCCCGCGGTAAATCAGGATTATGAAAATGCATAGTCAAAGTATGATAATGGTTTTCCAGTGATGTTATGATCATTTTTTGATATTTAACTTTAAACTGGGTTTTGATTTTTTTAAGTCTTAAAAATAACTCTTCAGAATCGTTGGAACTATCTGTGAACAGAATATTGGCTACCAGTTGTCTTAAGAATTTATTTTGGGCATAGTAATGGCTTTTCTTTGATTTGGGTATTCTTTGATTAACATAGCGCTGAAAATGAACTACACGGGTTTGATGCGGTATATCCGGAAAAAGGTCAGCTATCAGATCGAGCCATACCCTTCCTTTACCGAAGTCACTTATGATTCCAGTAATGGGGTAGCAGATGTCATCTCTGATGGTCAAAAGAAAACTTTTGCAATCATCTTCGCTTTCAGCCTCGACCGAATCCAAATGAACCAGATCATGTGTGAGTTTGTCGGATGCTAAAAGAACCATTTTTTCAGAACCAAATACCTTTATCGGTTTACCATCTATTCCCAGGATGCCTGACCAAGATGGTTTTAACTCCTTATGCACATCCAGGATGCTTTTACAGTTATGACCAAATTCATTTACCCAATTTAAAGCTGTGGAGGCTGCAATGCCGAACCCTCTGGCTATAGCCCGAAAGGAGACGTTCTCCTCTATGTTTCGTTTTACTACCTCCTCTCTAAAACTAAGGCTATGGTGACGCCGCTTGTCTTTAAAACGAGCGGTAAAGCTTTTATGGCATTCTTTACAGACAAATCTTTGTGTCTTGCTGATAACTAAAGCACGTAATGTCTTAGACCGTTTTTTAACAAATCCTTTCTTTTTTGTGTTGAAACCTAAGCACCTTGGACAACGTCTTTTTAACCATGATAACCTCGTTAAAGTTTTGTCAAAACTTAAAACAAGGTTTAATATAACGCTATCAATTACTTAAGGTCAATATCAGACCCACTTAATTGAACGCTGTCAAAGTTAGAGAACATACAAGGAAGTCATTAGTCATTTTTCTAAAAGACCCACAATTGCGAAACCAGTTGGACGTGCTTGTACTAAATGGTAAGCCGTTTGCCTAGTCTTTGATGATTCTAATTCACATAGAATACTCCTCGTGTTCTGTCGGGTCTTGCCTGCCCTGGCGGATGTGACCCGACAGCCGAGGAATCAGGTGTCAGGTCACACCCACAGGGCAAGACCTGACACAACCTTGAAGCGGGAAAAATGTCATTCTGAGGCACAGCCGAAGAATCTGAGATTTTCAACATATTGAATTTGTTAGATTCTTCACTTCCCGGACGGGAGTCCCCTCGTCCCGCCAGAGGCGGGACGGCTACCTGTCCTTCTCTTTTTTAGACCTCCCTTCTCCAAAATCTTAGGGAACGTCCAGTAAGTATAATATTGACAAATCTTATGACTTATTATATCCTGACAAATAATGATTTGTCAGAATATTTTTCGAGAGGGATTGAATTGTCTGTAAAGATCAAGAAAAAAGACATAGTCGAATTGGAGATATCAGATTTAGCTTACGGTGGAGTAAGCGTGGCTAAGGTGAATGGATATGTGGTGCTGGTCTATGGCGGAATTCCGGGAGACGTGGTCAAAGCCCAGATCACCAAGAAGAAAACAAATTTCGCCGAAGCCAAAATCCTCCAGATCACAAAAGAATCTAACTTAAGAACAAAACCGGCCTGTTCATATTTCGGTTTTTGCGGTGGGTGTACTTGGCAGAATCTAAAGTATGAGGAGCAACTAAGATTTAAAACCAAACAGGTCAAAGACAGCCTGGAAAGGATCGGCGACTTTACCGATCCTCCCGTGCAGAACGCTTTAGGTTCTGACCACGTCTTTTACTATCGAAACAAGATGGAATATGCCTTTTCACCCCATCCGGACAAAAAGCTTGTTCTGGGTCTGCATCCCCGCAAGAGATTCGACCTGGTCTTCGATCTGAAAGAGTGCTTTCTGCAGTCGGAGACAGCCAACAAGATCGTGGACTTTGTTCGCACATTCGCCAAAGAGAAAAATCTACGCGCCTATGATCACAGAAGTCAATCGGGCCTCTTAAGATTTCTGGTGATAAAAGAGGGTAAGAACACCGATGAGACCATGGTAAATCTGGTTACCTATAAAGGAGATTTTCCGCCTGTGAAAGATTTCTGCGACGCCATCTTTTCAAACTTCCCCTCTGTCAAAAGCATTGTGAGGAATATAAATTCCAAGCTATCCCAAATCGCCGTGGGAGAGGTGGAGGAACACTTGGGCGGTGAGAGAATCATTACAGAAAAATTAGGAAAGTTTGTATTTGAGATCTCAAGTAATTCGTTTTTTCAAACTAATCCCACACAGGCAGAAAAACTTTATCAGATGGTGCTGAAGTTGGCAGACCTACAGGGTGATGAAGAGGTTCTGGACTTATATTGCGGAAACGGAACCATCTCCTTATTTTTGTCATCTGCGGCAAAAAAAGTGATCGGTGTGGAGGCAGTGGAGGAGGCTGTGCAAAATGCCCGAAGGAATGCAGAGCTTAATGGCGTAAAAAATTGTGAATTTATCCATGGAGAGACAAAAAAGGTGCTCAAAGGTTTTGAACAGGACAAGAAAATCCCCCATCTGGTGGTGATCGATCCGCCAAGAGCTGGTTTGCACCCGCGTGTAATCAAGTCTCTACTCAACATGAAACCACTTAAGATTGTATATGTCTCGTGTAATCCCACCACTCTGGCAAGAGATTTGAAAATATTTTGTGAAAAAGATTACAACCTTGAAAATGTTCAGCCAGTGGATATGTTTCCTCATACCTTTCACATTGAGAGCGTGGCAAAGTTGGTGAAAATTCAATCTGCATGAATTTTATGAAAAGATTTTGTCCAAATTTTTCTTTATAAGAACAGAAGAGGAGACTAAAATGGAACTTAAATATGATCCCATACCATTTATTTTCAAAAAGGGCGATTCTTTTACCAGGCTATGTGTTCTGGAAATGGTTGGTCTATGGAACACGCCAACTGGAAAAGGTCTGCTTTTGGATTTGTTGAAGACCCAGAAAAAAGACGGAGGCTTTCCCAGCAAGATCGATTCTGATTTCAGTGGAGTGAAGGAGACAGAAAGAACCGCTCATCTTTTGCTGAAATGTGGAATGCCAAAAGATAGACTAACGCTTTCAAGCTGTATGAAGTTTCTTGTCAAGAATCAAACTGAAGATGGGGGTTTTCGGGAAAACCCAAAAATCAGCATTACCGCAAAGGTAATTGAACTCTCCAATCAGAAAAGCGTAACCTGGCTGACCGCGGACATGGTGGATCTTTTCAGACAAATGGGACAGGAGAATACCAAAGCCTGCCAGAAGGCAATCAACTGGTTGCGAAGAATGGAGATCCCTGAGGGGGGATGGGGACTGTTTGAGGAGGATGAACAGATCGATCCGGACTCAAGCGCACAGGTTACTTTTCTCATGAAAGACTTACTTGGCGCGGAAGATACTCTATATAAGCGGGGTATCGCTTTGTTTGAAAGACACCTCGATCAGAGGGCAGAGGAGGCCAAAGCGGGCTTCTGGGATCGGAAAGGGAAAAAGGAGGAAAACGAGGTTTATCATTTGACCCATCTTTTAGGGCAATCCATTTTCTCTGGAAAAAGGGGAATAGATGCAGGGTATAATTTCAAAGACAAAAGAGTGAAAAATATCCTTGAGGCGATAATCAAAATACAAAGAGAAGATGGTGGCTTCAGACCTTACTGGTTGAAGAAAAGCGATTCTTTGTATACCGGCCTGGTTTTAAAGATTTTCCTCTGGGTGGGGGCAATGGGAAAAAAGAAGATTAAATCCATGATTGAAAAAGTCGTTTTCGATAACGCGTAGCCAAGGTTTTACACTTCGTCTCCCGCCAAAGGCGGGATCGGCCCCGCATTTTTAAGGCAGTTTATAGTTCATGGTTCACAGTTCATAGTCCCTACCACATCACCCCAAAAGCGGTGGACGGTGGACAGTGGACTGAAAGCGGTTTATAGTTCATAGTTGAC
>Ga0315547_1000090_pt1 | contig 104276 bp, 76 predicted proteins | sample SalMarSW160240MG_2_FD_202542 | JGI IMG/M metagenome (GOLD analysis project Ga0315547, IMG submission 202542) | Salt marsh sediment microbial communities from the Plum Island Ecosystem LTER, Massachusetts, United States - Salt Marsh Sediment SW1601-240 ...
CAACAACCTCTATAAAAAATGGAATTGATAATTAGATATGTTATAAAAATTAAATTAATTACGATAGATTCTTGAAATTCTTTAAAAACTTTAAAATTTACCACACATTTATTCAAAAGATCACTGCTTAACAAAACGTAGAAATATGATCTATCAGGTTGGATTTGTACTTAGAGAACAACAATGTCACTCTATTATATGAAATTATATTTACCATAGTTCAATTGATATTTATTTTAGATTAAGAATCCAAGATTATTTTCAAATAATATAATAATATATTTAATATCAATTTATTAAGTAGACAATTATTATTTTAATAAATTTTAATAGTAATTTGTATACCTTTTTAAACAAAATTATATATATTGCACGAAATTAATAGTAATTCATATAATGAAACAATGTTTAATAACTGTTTTATAATCTAATAATACTTGCTTATGAAAAAAAATCCCCTAAAAATGAAATCCGGTAAATGAAGGTAATATTTCTCCTTCTGTAACTACCTGGCTATTCTAAGTAAAAAGTCCTTATTAATGATCTAATAAATAATAATGTTCTTAATTTTTAAAATAGATAATCAATGCCTAAAGTCTAATTAATCAAAATAACATAAATATGAAACTAAAAATTGTATTCTTGATTATTTTATTTGTTGCAACAAATGTATTTGTTGTGAATGTTTATTCTCAGTTTTCAGATGTAACTATTGACACTGAAAATATAACTACTGAGCAAGAAATGAAATCAGGATTAAAAAATCAGCAAAAACAAATTACTGGTAAAATTACTGATGAAACCGGAGCCTCTTTACCTGGAGCTAGTGTTCAAATTAAAGGAACAACAACTGGCACGATGGCTGATGCTAATGGAGAATATTCTATTGTGCTTCAAAACGATGATGACGTACTTATTTTCAGTTATGTAGGATATGTTTCCCAGGAAGTATCCGCTGCTGGGAAAACGGTTATCGATATTTCATTAGAACCCAGTGTAACAGGATTGGATGAAATTGTTGTTATAGGTTACGGTACGCAAAGAAAGGGCGATGTTACAAGTGCCGTTTCACATGTCGAAAGTGAAAGTTTTACGAAAGGCTATGTAAGGGATGCCGCACAGTTGGTTCAGGGTAAAGTAGCAGGTCTGACAGTATCAGCGCCCTCAGGTGACCCAACTGCTTCAACAGAGATATTATTAAGAGGTGTATCCACACTAAAATCATCAACTCAACCTCTGATACTCATCGATGGTGTACCCGGAACATTACAATCTGTTGCACCTGAAGATATTGAATCTATCGATATATTGAAAGATGGTTCAGCAGCAGCTATTTATGGTACTCGTGGAACTAATGGTGTAATACTGATAACAACTCGAAAAATAGAGGCAGTTTCCGGTGATCGCGTTTCCTTACAATACAACTCTTATATGTCTGTTCAGACTCTGAAAAAGAAACTTGATTTTCTGACAGCAGATGAGTTCAGGAAATATATAAGTGAAGGTGTTACATTTACTGATTATGGAGGAGAGGGTACTGATTGGCTTGAAGAGATTATGCGGCCCTTACCGTTCAGCCATACACAAAACCTGACTTTAACAGGCGGTAATTTAAGGACCAATTATACAGCTTCTATCAATTATCGTGAATGGCAGGGATTGTTCCTACGCACTAACACCGATCAGTTGTCAGGAAGGTTGGACATAAATCACTCTATGTGGGACGGGAAATTAAGATTTAATCTAAACGCCAATGCCCGGAAAAGGGAATATTGGGCTGGATTATCCGGAAGTGGCAGTATAGATGCTTATGGATATGCACTGGGTCGTAATCCTACAGACGATGTAAAAGATGAAAACGGAGATTGGATTATGCGTAATGAATTACGTTATGAGAATCCGGTAGCATTAATCATGGAAACAAACGGTCTTACCACTGAATCTGAAGAGCGATATAGCGGAAACGTTGTGCTAACACCTATTAATAATCTGGAGATAAAGCTACTTCTCGCAAATGTTCAGAGGGATACTGAAACGGGTTATTCAGAGACTAAGCAACATACATCAACGGTTAAGGCTGGAAGAAATGGTTATGCATCGATCAGTAATCGTTCATACACTGAAAACTTACTGGAGTTAACTGGTACTTATTTTATGCAATTTGGATTGCATAGGTTTGTAATGTTAGGTGGATACAGCTATCAGGATTCGAAGTCTTCTAGGCATTTTATGGATAATTGGGATTTCCCAACGGATCAATATTCTTATAATAAAATGGAATCAGGGTATGCACTTGGCAGAGGTGAAGCAGCTATGAGCAGTTATGCAGAGTCAGATAAGCTAATAGGATTCTTTGGAAGAATTTCCTATAACTGGGATGATAAATACCTGGTGATGGCAAGTATTAGAGAAGAAGGTAGTTCAAAATTTGGGGAAAATCATAAATGGGGTTTTTTCCCTTCTTTATCAATTGGCTGGAGAATTAACAAAGAAAAGTTCATGGAGAATGTTGACGCCGTTAATGATCTAAAGTTACGTGCTGGCTTTGGGGTAACAGGTGTAGCACCTTCCTCACCATATATGTCACTTACCAGTCTTAACTATGGGAGCCGTGGTTTGTGGAATGGAGAATGGATACAGGGACTGACTCCTGTTCGTAATGCCAATCCAGACTTAAGATGGGAGCGTAAAAAAGAGTACAATCTGGGTGTAGATTTTTCTATATTTAGTAATCGCATCAGTGGTAATATTGATCTGTATTATCGTCTTACAGAAGATATGCTCTGGGATTACCAGGTACCTGTTCCTCCTTATCTGTATACAAGTATTACAGCCAATGTTGGGACTATGATGAATAAAGGAGTTGAGGCATTAATTAATTTCAATCTCATAAGAAGACCTGAGCTCAATTGGAATACAAGTGTCAGTTTTTCAACAAACGTGAATGAACTGGTATCTCTAAACAATGATCTTTACGAAACCACCAATGATTGGTTCATGAGAGGCAGTACCGGTGGTCCTATAAATGAGCCAACCCATCGTGTACAAATAGGTTACCCTATCGGCAATTTTTATACCTGGAAAACTATCGATATAGGTGCTGATGGTGTCTGGATCGTTGAAGGAGCGAATGGCGAACCTCAATCTTTCCAGAATACTTCTGAGGATGACAAACACTATGTAGGTAACGGCCTTCCTAAATATTATGCTGGATTTAACAATAACATCCGCTACAAACAATGGGAACTGAATGTTACAATGAGAGGTGCTTTTGGATTCGAGATAGTAAATATTCCGGCAATGATTTTAGGAAATCCAACCATCACAACTTACAACGTGCTGAAATCAGCTTTTGATGATGTATATGGAAAAACAAGGTTAACCAGTGATTTGCAGTATGTTAGCTATTATATAGAAAAAGGAGATTACTGGAAAGTGGATAATGTTACACTGGCATACGATTTCAAGGTTAATAACAGTGTAATAAGTAATGCGCGTTGTTATGTATCAGGGCTTAATCTATTCACTATTACCGGTTATACAGGTATAGACCCGGAAGTGAGCTCAACTGGACTTACACCAGGTGTGGATGACCGTTATAGATTTCCTACTACCAGAACTTTCACACTGGGAGTAAATCTTACCTTTTAAGATGAAAAGCAGAATCAAAACACATGAAAATTAAAAGATAGTAAAGATGAAAAAGACAATTAAATTTATAATCGCTTTTATATTAATTTTAGGTATGGGATTTAATTCCTGTACAAAACTGGATGAGGAAGTGTTCTCAGAGATTATTGCAGAGAACTTTGTTTTTTCGAAAGAAGATACACCTGCGTTATTGATCCCTATATATACACCTATGAGAAACTTGATGTGTGGTTATAAAAACCTTATTGAAATAAATGAGGAAAGTGCTGATGGTTGCGTAACACCAATAAGAACTACAGGATGGGGAGGTATCAAATGGTTACACTTGCATGAATGGATCTCTACATTTGAATTTGGTCCCAATGTATGGAATGGTTGTTATAATGGCATCAATACGGTTAACCGCATTCTTGGTCAGATAGAATCGGGAGAAATTAAGATTGAGGTAGGCCAGGATAATGTAATAGCAGAATTAAAGACCGTACGTGCATTTTATTATTGGAATTTGATGGATATCTTTGGAAATGTGCCCATTGTTACTGATTTCTCCGATGTCGAATTACCTGTGCAGAGTACAAGGCAGGAGGTTTATGATTTCATAATAAATGAGGTAAATGAAAATCTTCCATTATTAAGTGATGAAGTTAATGTGTCGACTTACGGAAGGTTTAATAAATGGGCAGCAAAAGCATTGCTCGCAAAAATTTATCTTAACGCAGAGATTTACACAGGTACACCTCAATGGGCTAAATGTATACAGGAATGCAACGATATCATCAACGAAGCAAATACAAATGGATCATTTGAGCTTGAAGCAAATTACAGGGATATATTTAAGACTGATAACGAAAATTCAAAAGAACATATCTTTGCCATTCCATGTGATGAAAATTTTGCAACAGGATTTAGAATCCATATGAAAAGCCTGTCCGCTGAAATGAGATCAGTATTTAATATGCAGTCTAATCCGTGGGGAGGTGTTTGTGCTACACCTCAGTTTATTGACACCTATGATGAGGATGACTCTCGTTTAGAAGATACATGGATTTTGGGTCCACAATATAATGCAACCACTGGCGAAGAGGTTATCAATTATATAAATTACATTTCCGATTTAGCTCTGGCTTACCCCTATGAAGGTTACCGGATAGGCAAATATGAAATAAAAATGGGTGTCAAATCTTATTTAAGTAATGATTACCCAGTATTTCGTTATACCCATATCTTAATGATGAAAGCAGAATGTTTATTACGAACTGGGTACGCTGGTGAAGCTGCTGAAATCGTAACGAGTGTAAGGGAGCGCAGTTTTAAATCAAATCCCGCCAAAGTAGTTGTTACCGGAGATGATCTGTTAGAGGGAAGCTGTTACAACTATGCTAATTGGGATAATGGCGAGTATATAAATGTTCAGGGTGGTGATGATATTGAATATGGCAGGTTTCTTGATGAACTTGCGTGGGAATTTGCTCAAGAAGGTCATCGAAGGTTGGATATGATCCGTTTTGGAGTGTTTACTACTAAAAGGTGGTATCAGCACGAGCCATCTGCGTCACATATGATTTTATTTGCTATTCCTCAGGTTGAAATGAACAAGAATCCTAATTTGGTACAAAATCCTGGTTTTTAATTAATTTGGGATTTAAAGATTTTATATGGATAAAAAGACAAGAAGAGAGTTCTTAGGTAGTGCAGGGGCTTTAGTAGCAGGAATGGTCTTGACTAAGGATGGATTGGGAAGAACACTTCCCAATCCATCCTTTTTTGATGTCTCAGGTCCAGCAAATGAGTCAATAACATTTGTTGGCATTCAAATGAGTCCCCATACAATGCTTGATGAGGGAATTAACCAATGCCTTGATTTGTGTCAGAATACTGCAAAGGTAAATGCTATATTTCCCTATAGTCATGCATTTCATACAAATACATTGGGGAAGCCGATTCGTGATCTGGCAACAGATCATGGGAAAATTCCACAAGATTTTAGAAATAAAGTGCCGGCTGTTTATGTTAGACATCATGATAAATATTTCAAAGACACAGCTTTAAGGATTAAACCTATCGATAAAACACTAGAATTTGCTGATCGTGACCTCTTTAGCGAAATAAGAAAACCAGCTGATGAGAGAAACATGAAAGTTTTTGCCAGAGTTCTCGAAAGTACAGGACGTTTTATTGAAAATTTCGATAAAGTACGTACAGTTGATGTTTATGGAAATCCCGAGGGACTAAAAGCATGCTGGAGTAATCCTGATTATGTAAATTTCTGGAAGGCAGTAGTGACTGATATGTTTAATAACTATGATCTTGACGGTTTACAATGGGGTGCTGAAAGAGAGGGACCTCTGAGCAATATATTGCAGCCGAAGCGAAATGAGCCTCCTGCATGTTTTTGTGAACATTGTATTAAACTAGGCAAAGAAGCAAACATTGATCCAGAGAGAGCCCGTGAAGGATACCGGCTTTTATATGAATATGAGCAGAAACTTAGGGCTGATGCTCCAAAGCCTCCAGAAGGAGTATTTACCATATTCCTGCGCCATCTAATACGTTATCCTGAGATTCTCTCATGGGCATATCTTTTCAGGAAATCAAGGGAAGATCTGCATAGGGAAATTTACGACACTATAAAAACTATAAAACCCGAAGCGATTGTAGGATGGCATGTTAATCACCAACCTTCAAGCTATGATATAATATACAGGGCAACAATGAGCTATGAGGAAATGGCTCCCTATTCGGATTTCATTAAACTTATACTCTACCACGAAGTACTTGGACCACGTATCCGAAATTGGTATCTAGAACGTTTGAAAAGAACCATGTTCAGCGAAATTTCACTTGAACAATCACTGGAATTATATTATGACATTTTTGGTTATGACAAGAACGTTGAACCTGATGTTGATGAGCTGACAACTAAAGGCTTCTCTCCCGACTATGTTTATCGAGAGACTAAACGTAGTGTTGCCTCTGCAAATGGGAAAACAGAAATATTTGCTGGTATAGGCATCGATGTTCCAGGAAGTCCACCTGATGATCCTGAAACCGTATACCAGGCTACTATTAAAGCACTGGAAGCAGGTGCAGGTGGAATTGTTATTTCACGTGAATATGAAGAAATGAAGGTGTCAAATCTAAAAGCAATAGGAAGGGCAATAGTCGATTGTGAAGCTAATAGAGGCTAAAGAAGTATTCAAAGAATAAAAATAGAGTGCCTGTCCATAGACTTGATATCTTACAGACAATTCTATTTTTTAATGGAGATTTATCAATTTGTTTATATAATGAGCAATTTAAAAAGTAGTATTTTTTTCTTATTCGTTAGTATTATTCTGTTTAATGAGAGTACAAATTGTTTTTCTCAGATTTCAGAAAATAAGGAAATTGAAAACATATTAAAAGGAGCAATAGATCTTCATATTCACCCTGCTCCGGATATTATTGAAAGGAGTGTAACTGATTTTGAATTGGCCGATTTAGCAGAAAAAAAAGGCTTAAAAGCTATTGTTATAAAAAATCATGTAAGCAGTACTGCCGGGAGAGTTGAATTGGTAAATATAAGATCAGAAAAAATTAAAATTTTTGGTGGTATAGCTTTGAATATGGCAGTTGGCGGAATCAATCCAGATGCTGTGGAAGCGATGTGCAAAATGTCACCAGAATATGGAAAGATTGTATGGTTTCCGACATTAGATGCTGCTTATTATAAACAAAAACTAAATCAGATTGATGAAGGGTTAACAATTCTTAAGGATAATAAAATTAGCTATCAGACAATCGAGGTATTAAAAATAATTGCTAGAGAAAACCTTATAATGGCTACAGGGCATTTATCACCTGAGGAGATTTTTTTAATCGTACCTGAAGCGAAAAAACATGGAGTAAATAAAATTCTGATTACTCATGCAATGGCTATTGCACCAGGACTCTCTGTAGATCAAATGACAGAGTTGGTAAAAATGGGAGTTGTAGTAGAACTGTGTTATTTCAGCTTTCTGTCTGGTCAGGATCTTAGAGATGAATCAGCTGGTTTAACAATTGAAGGAATGGCTGCTGCTATACAGCAGATTGGAGCTAAGAACTTCATTATAAGCAGTGATTTGGGTCAGGCTGGTAACCCTTTACCTCCCGATGGTTTGGGAAAATTTGTTAAGCTTCTTATGGAAGCAGGAATTTCGCGGGATGAAATCAATTTAATGATTAAAACCAATCCGGGTAGATTATTGGATATTGAGTGATTTTGTTGCTTAATTAAAATTCTTTTCCCTTCACATGTAAATAAGTATATGCATATTTTAAAAATATATTTGGAAGATAAATCATTGTCTTTATGGTTAGTATAATATCTATTCAGAATACTATAAAACTGTACTTAGTTTAATTGTAAAAATTATAATTATTAAAATATGGCACAAACAAACAGAAGAAAATTCGTTAAAAATATTGGTACATTAGTAGCTGCTAGTGCACTCGCAGATATAAATATGAGACTTGGAGCGAATCCTTTGATTTCAGGAAATCCATTACCTACTGCATTTAAAAAATCTCCAGAAACATTTGTTGGAATTCAGGTGAGTCCTCATACAATGCTTGATGAAGGAATTGAACAATGTCTCGATTTATGTCAAAATACTGCACGGGTAAATGCTGTATTCCCATATTCACATGCTTTTCATACAAGTACACTTGGGAAAGCAATGCGTTACCTGGCTAATGATCATGGCAAACCACCCAGGGATCTGAGGAATAAGGTTCCTGCTGTTTATGTCAAGCATCATGATAAATATTTCAAAGACACGATACTCAGGATTAAACCCACGGATAAAGAACTGGAATTCTCTGCTCGTGACCTTTTCAGTGAAATAAGAAAACCCGCGGATAACAGAAACATGAAGGTCTTTGCAAGGATACTGGAAAGTACGGGCCGCTATATTGAGAATTTTGATCAGGTGTTAACTGTCGATAGTTATGGTAATCCGGGACGAAAAGCATGCTGGAGCAATCCTGATTATGTTAACTTCTGGAAAGCAATAGTTGCGGATATGTTTAATAGTTATGATCTGGATGGCTTTCAATGGGGTGCTGAAAGAATGGGGCCATTGATGAATATTATCCTTCCCTGGAATGATGATCCCCCTACATGCTTCTGTAAACATTGTATTGAACGTGGAAGGGCAGCTAATATTGATCCTGAAAGGGCACGCGAAGGGTACAGGCTTTTGTACGAATATGTGCAGAAACTGATGACTGATGACCCGAAACCACCAGAAGGTGTATTTACTGTTTTTCTGCGTCATATAATACGATACCCCGAGATACTCTCCTGGGAATACCTGTACAGGCAATCAAGGGAAGATGTGCAGAAAGGCATGTATCAAACAATCAAATCCATTAAGCCAGATGCAATGGTAGGTTGGCATGTTGATCATCAGCCTTCAAGCTGGGATATTATATATAGGGCGGAGATGAGCTATGAGGAAATGGCTCCTTATTCTGATTTCATTAAACTTATTCTTTACCATGAAGTATTGGGACCCCGTATCCGAAATTGGTATCTTGAACGATTCAATAAAACTATATTAAGTGAAATTTCACTTGAACAATCACTGGAGTTATATTATGACATTTTTGGCTATGACAAGAATGTTGAACCTGGTGTGGATGAGCTCTCTGCTAAAGGATTTTCACCTGACTATGTCTACAGGGAAACTAAACGCAGCGTGGCTTCCGCAAATGATAAAACAAAAATATTCGCAGGTATTGGTATAGATGTTCCTGGAAGTCCTCCCGATGATCCTGAATTGGTTTATCAGGCTACTATGAGAGCCCTTGAAGCAGGGGCAGGAGGTATAGTGATTTCAAGGGAGTATGAAGAAATGCAAGTTCCCAATCTTGAGGCAATTGGAAGGGCTGTGCATGATTGGGAAAAGAAATAATCCTTATAGTATAAAGCTTATTTATATTTGATAAAATTATAATAAACGATAGAATTATAATATTGATTAATTTCTTACAAAATACTCTTCACAACTCTTAATGTTTCTTAATTCTTTTAATAAAACTGTACTTGCATTTATGTTACCAATTTTAATATAATCTTTATTCAAATTCGCTAAAGTAAAATCAATAGTTATGGATAATAAGAAATTTACTCATCAAAGTCATAAGTTAGAATTCATTAATTATCCCAAACTAAAAATAGGATTCTCAACTCAAAACTTTCAAAAAGCAATGCCTGTAGATCTTAAAAGCCTTACTGAAATTATTGAGTATGCATCTAATGAAGGTTATCAGTTTATTGAGCTTCGTGACGAGCTATGTCAAATTCCTATTAAAGAATGTGAAAAGTTGGCTGAGGTGGCGAAAAGGAATAATATAGATGTTATTTATGAAATTCATAAAAACCCCCTCAATTCTGACTTTTTGGAAGTATTTAATAGAGGCCTGCAGAATACTTTATTGTTTCCAGGTCCTGGTATTATTCGTACTATTGTCTCAGGTTCGGAGTTCGATATCGAGGCAGATAAAATAGGTTGGAACAAAGAAGAGATTGATCGTCTTATTAAATTATCAGAAGAGTGTGCTTCAATAGCCATAGCAAATAATGTTAAGTTCATTGTTGAGAACTTCAACGAAACGTTTTTTGGTGACGGTATTAATTATTTTGGTCTTTCTGATTTTTTTGCTGAAACTGAACTTACTGGTTTTCAATTTGACATCAGCAATCCATTCCGTAATACATCAAGATTGAAAGCCGATCCTGAAAAGGTTATACAATTTCTTTCAACTTTGGGGAATCGTTGGGTAACAAGCCATCTAAAAACAATTCTGAGAGGTGAAGTTCAACCTGTACTAACAGATAACCCAATACCTGTAGGAAAAGTAATTGAACTTATGGATCAACAGAATGTAATCTATGTTGCATTAGAGCTCGATGGTGTTACCGATAAAAAACAGTGCTATAGCAATCATGCTGAAAGTTTACAATTTCTAAAAGACAAGGGGATATTAAAGATAAAAAATTAAATGAGTGTAAAATCTCTAATTGAAGTAATAGATTTAACATTATCTGAGTTATTTGACCCATAATAAATATTGAAAAATCAATATACTATGAAAGCAAAGAAAATTAATTGTTTGAATATTGTACTCTTATTCACTTTATTATTATTTTTTACATTAAGTTCATGCAGCAACAAAAAGATGAATCCCCCCTTGGTTTTTAAAGACTGGCCGAATCTTAAAATAGGCCTTACAACTCAAAATTTTCAGAAAGTAATGCCAAACAGTGTAGAGAATCTCACTCAGATCATTGAATATGCATCTAAAGAAGGATACCAATTTATTGAGCTACGAGACAACCTTGCAACACTCAATGCAGAAGAATGCAAGGAATTAGCTAAAGTGGCAAAAAAATACAAAGTAGATATAATTTACGAGATTCATATAAATCCGTTAGATTCAGGATATTTTGAAGTATTTGGAAGGGGGCTGGCCAATACGTTAATCTTACCTGGTCCTGGTATAATACGAACAGTAATCTCAAAATCTGAGTTTGATGATGATATGAACAAGAAGGGATGGAATAAAGATGAATTACTTCAACTGGTAGAAATAACAGATAGTTGTGCTAAAATAGCTAGCAAAAAGAATGTTAAATTCATAGTTGAAAACTTTAATGAAGCTTTTTTCGGAAATGGCTTGACTTATTTTGGACTTGCAGATTTTTATTCCAATTCATCATATACTGGATTACAGTTTGATGTAAGCAATCCGTTTAGCAATACATCACGAAAAAAAGCTGATCCAGAAGAGGTACTGGAATACCTTTCAACTATGGGAAGCCGATGGATAACTACTCATTTGAAGACCATTAAGGATATGGGAGGGAGTCCACAACCTGTACTTACTGAAAATCCTTTGCCTATTAAAAGAGTAATAGATCTTATGGGACAACTGGATGTTATTTACGCTGCCCTGGAACTTGCACCCGGTGATGACGAGCAGCAATGTTTTAAAAATCATGATGCAAGCATTGAATTCCTGAAAGACAGAGGATGTTTACGAAAATGATAACCAATCTTTAATATTGAATGATAAATATTCCAAACTTATAATAAAATTTTAAACAGGATATTATGATAAAAGTATGTAATCCCAAGGCACGTTATCTTATGGGGCCTGGCCCAAGCGATGTTAACAACCGGGTTCTAAGAGCTATAGCAGCACCAATGATTGGGCATCTCGATCCACAATTTATTCAGATAATGGATGAAGTAATGGAGATGACAAGACAAATTTTTCAAACAAAGAATCAAGTCACATCTGTTATATCTGCTACAGGTAGTGCAGGAATGGAAACATGTTTCGTAAATCTTTTAGAACCAGGAGACACTGCAATTGTTTGTGTTAAAGGAGTTTTTGGTAATCGAATGTGTGATATCGTCGAGCGTTGCGGTGCAAAATTAATCAGGGTTGATGCACCCTGGGGGGAGCCAATTGATCCACGTCAGGTAAAAGAAGCGCTCGAGCATTGCGAACCTAAATTAGTAGCAATCGTTCATGCTGAAACTTCCACAGGAGTTAAGCAACCATTGGAAGAGATAAGTAGGATAGTACATGAATCAGGGGCTTTATTTGTAGTTGATGCAGTAACTTCTCTGGGAGGAACTGAAGTAAAGGTTGATGAGTGGGGAATAGATGCGGTCTATAGTGGAACCCAGAAATGTATCTCAGCACCTCCGGGATTATCACCTGTTTCATTTAGCTCAAGGTCGCTGGAAGTAATGGATTTGAGAAGTACAAAGGTACAGAGCTGGTATCTTGATTTATCAATGATTCGTAAATATTGGACTGGTGCTAAAAGAGCCTATCATCATACCGCGCCAATTTCAATGATTTATGCTATCCATGAAGCACTTAGAATTGTTCTTGAGGAAGGATTGACAGCTCGTTTTGAGAGGCATAAGATGAATCATTTAAAGCTGGTAGAAGGTCTGGAGTCTATGGGTTTTGAGTTTCTTGTTGCTCCTGAATATCGCTTGCCAATGTTGAACGCGGTAAAAATTCCTGCGGGTGTTGATGATGCTATAGTTCGCAGCCGTTTATTAAACGAATTTAATATTGAAATTGGTGCCGGGTTAGGGGAATTTGCCGGTAAAGTATGGAGGATTGGTCTTATGGGTGAAAGTTGCACTCAAAATCATATAAATATGTTACTGGGTGCTCTAAAACAGATAGTTGGATAAAAATTTGCCCTTCTATCCGTTAAGCTTTCAATTGATCAATTCTTATCTAAAGGTGATTTTAAAAATTCTTTACTTAATGATGGAGGGAACATAACATTTCATACTAGTTACTCATGGTTATAGGGATAAATATTCATTTTTAATAATCTAAATAGAAAGTAAATAATTTCATTGATAAGACTTTTAGTAACTCATCAGACTCTAAAAACTTAAACCATTTAACATGTCACAGGGAATTCTTGCGCTATTAGCTGTTATACCAATTGCTTCAATATTTATTTTGATGGTTGGTTTTCGCTGGCCTGCTACCAAAGCTATGCCTTTTGCTTTCATTATTGCTCTTTTGCTAGTAATATTTGTTTGGGAAACGCCTTTAAATTGGGTTATCGCATCCTCCATTAATGGAATTGTAATAGCGATAGATATCATTTTTATAGTGTTTGGAGCTTTAACATTATTATTTACACTGAGAGAGAATGGAGCATTAGCAGCTATAAATAGAGGTTTTATGTCAATATCTCCTGATCGAAGAATCCAGGCAATAATAATAACATGGTTATTTGGTGCATTTATTGAAGGCTCAGCAGGATTCGGGACACCTGCAGCATTGGTTGCCCCATTATTACTGTCACTTGGATTTCCGGCATTGGCTGCGGTTATGGTTTCACTCATTGCCAATAGTACACCTGTATCATTTGGTGCAGTTGGAACACCAACGATCATAGGTGTCGGTTCGTCTTTAAATACACCGGAAATACTCGCTTCTCTTACAGAGAATGGAATGGACTTCAGTACATTTATCCATCAAATCGGTATATGGACAACAGTTCAGCATGCAGTACCTGGTATATTAATGCCACTTATTATGTCGATTATGCTAACCTGGTTTTTTGGCAAAAACAGAAGTATCAAGGAAGGATTTTCTATATGGCCGTATGCCATCTTTGCCGGGCTATGTTTCGTTGTCCCTTATTTGCTAACCGCAATTTTTCTGGGTCCTGAATTTCCAAGTATATTTGGAGGACTGATAGGCCTAGTTATCTTAATTCCTTCTACCAAAGCTGGATTTTTAGTACCGAAGAAAATATGGGATTTCCCTGAGAAATCAAAATGGCTAGATAACTGGAGCGGGTCAATTTCAGTAAAGGAGGACACAGATAATGGAAAAATGAGTCTTCTAAAAGCATGGACTCCTTATATATTGATAGGGCTTTTATTGGTGTTCACAAGAGTGAGATTTTTACCATTCAATGATTGGATCACATCGATAAAATTTTCTGCTGCTGATTTATTCGGTACTTCTGTAACTGCGGATTTTAAATTTTTAAATAACCCGGGGATAATGCCATTTCTGTTAATTTCTCTGCTCTGTATCCCAATGTTCAAAATGAGTAAGAAGCAAGTTGGCAGTGCATGGGGAGAAGCTCTTAAGAGAATAAAGGGACCTACTATAGCCTTAATATTTGCAGTGCCCTTAGTCAGGATTATGATGCATTCAGGAACGAATCCAAATGATTACCTGGGTATGCCAATTGCAATGGCACAGGCAATGGCACAATTGTTCAAAGAGGCATGGCCGCTGATTGACACATTTATTGGTGCGCTGGGTGCATTTATGGCTGGTTCAAATACTGTTTCAAATATGCTATTTTCACTTTTCCAGTACTCTATTGCTGACAATCTGAATCTATCTCACATAATTGTGGTTAGTTTGCAAAATATCGGCGGCGCACTGGGGAATATGATTTGTGTACATAACATAATTGCCGCTTGTGCAACAGTTGGGCTTATCGGAGTTGAAGGGTTGCTGATAAAGAGAAATCTGATTCCTATGACCTTTGCTGCAATTATTGTTGGTGTCATAGGCTTGATCTTAGCTTTTGTCTTGGCTCCTGTCTTGTTTTAGTCTATATAGAAACCGGGGGCAAGGCGTGAAAAGTAGATTTTGAGAGATTCTACTTTAAATAGGGGATGGTCCAGGGTCCTTCAGGCAAAACACAGATACTGGTTTTAGATCCAGTTTTTTCAGCTATTTCATTTACGAGAGTGCTTATATTATCTATAGGATGAAGCAAAGCATTTGTGATGGTTGCAGCATCCAGATGATCACTATATAAATATACATCAGCCTTTTTCTGGATTAAAACCTGCAAAAATATTTGCCATGAGTCCTTTAATGTGCTTTCATGCTTCATAGTATAATTCATTAGTTCATCTATTGTTTTTGCTGAAGTTAGAATTTTCTCATAATCACTTTCTGAAGGAGTTCCATCCCAGCATTCAGCAGCAACAATAATATGTCCACCAACTTTAACAATCTGTGAAGCAGCACTCATTCCTTTAACAGTCTGATATATGTTCAGATCCAGGGGATAGCCTGAATTACTTGTTATTACTATATCGTATAGCTTATCGACCGAAACCATTGCTGAGTCTTTTACAAACTTGCATCCTTTCCGATGTGCTGCTCTTAGGTCACCAGCAAATACTTCAGTGATTTCCTTTTTCTTGTTTAACGCAATATTTAATAAGAATAATCCTGAAACAAATTCAGCAGCTTCCATAATCTCTTCCCAGATAGGATTTCCATTTGTTATCCCCCAGGTTGCTCTTTTATGAGATAAATTAGCTATAGAATGGTTATTTCTTATGGTCTTAAGTCCTGCCATTCCTGGTACTAACGCTTTCCCCCCACCTGAAAATCCAGCAAAAAAATGAGGTTCTATAAAACCTGTAAGTATTTTTATATCATATTTAAGAATTTCCTTATTAAGGAATATATCATTCCCTGATTTCGTCGTGCCCACATATTCAAATAATTCAGGGTGATTAACATCATTTTGAATAATTTTATAATTATTAACAATATTCTCCCCTAAAATATTTATTAACTCAGCTTGCGTTACTTTTCTGTGAGTCCCGTTGGCACAAAAAAAACAGATATTTTCTCTTAGAGTATCTGGAATTTCATTTAGAATAGCTGGTATAATTATATCATAAGGTGTTGCACGGGTAATATCACTAAATATAATAGCGACCCGATTATTACTTACTATTTCTCTTAAAGGTTTACTTTCATAAGGATTTCTGAGAGCTTTTGTTATTGCATAACTCTGGTTTGCCAAACCTTCAATCCAGTAGGGTTCAATAATGTCAATATTGTATTTTTCAGATAAATCAATTGATAATTCTGTCTTTCCGTACGCAAGATTTATGATCATAAGTATTAAATTAGAATGAACAAAAACTTATTGTTTACTTAAATACTCAGTTAAACAGGATATATTTCAAATTATTCAATAAGCACTACCATCAAGTCCATTACATTCGTTTTAGTGGGCCCTGTGATAATGCCACCTCCCTCCTGTATAAAAAAATTATATGAATCATAATTATTAATATAATGATTAATATCAATATTATGATTTGCAGCATACTTTTCTGTATGGGAATCTACAACAGCACCTGCCATATTTGTGGGACCATCCGTGCCGTCAGTTCCTCCTGACAGGAAAGTAATTCCAGGTATGTTTTTCAATAATCTGGCTACGATAAGTGCCAGATGCTGATTTCTGCCACCTTCCCCCTTCCCTTGAACTTTAATTGTAGGTTCGCCTGCGAACAATAAGCATGCCTTTTTGCCAGGTTTCTCATTTTTAATGTTTTTAGCGAACTGTATAATGTTATTGGCGACGTATGCTACATCGCCTTCAAGAGTATTAGTAATTATTTGGGATTCATAACCAAGAGATTTAGCCTTTTCGTTTGCTGTTTCCAATGCTAATTTATTGGTGCCTATTACTAGATTAGTTGTATTAAGAAATACCTCATCATATTTTTTAAGTGTTTCCTGCCGATTATTTTTTAACCCTTCCTGAAGTTCTCGAAGTATAGGTTGAGGTATATCGTTTTCAATCTTGTATTTATCTATAATTGATATGGCATCAGCAAAAGTAGTTGAATCCGGAGCAGTAGGCCCTGATGCAATTACATCAAGAGGATCACCAATAACATCTGATAGTATAAGACTTACTATTTGAGCAGGGAATGCAGCTTTAGCCAGTAAACCTCCTTTGACTTTGGATAAATGTTTCCGAATGCAATTAATCTCTTTTATATTAGCCCCAGTTTTTAATAATATGGCGTTAACTGTTTTCAAGTGATTAAGAGTGCACCCCTCCGGAACATCAGCTAAAAGAGCTGAACCTCCTCCTGAGATTAAACAAATTACCAGATCATCTTTTTCTGCTTTATTTAACAGTGAAATTATCTGGTTTGTTCCTTTAATCCCGTTATTATCAGGTATTGGATGCCCTGCTTCAGTTATTTCAATATACTTTAAAGGTGAAGAATGATTATACTTAGTTATGATATGACCTTCAGTAATTTTAGATCCTAAGATCTTTTCCATGGTCTCAGCCATTGCAGCACTTGCTTTCCCTGCTCCTACAAGGTATATATTCCTAAGCTCAGAAAATCTAAATGTAATATTATCAATCTTCAAGATATCATTATTAATCGAGACATATCTTTTTATCAAATTATCTGGTTTCACACTTTCAACACCGGCTAAGAAAATCTCAATTGCTGTTTGTCTTTTGTTCATAGTATGAATATCTAAATGATTTATCCAATTTGGAAAATGAAGAAATAGTAAGCAGTACATCTCATAATGTTCCCAATTTTGATGATTGTCAGATTATTTCAATATGAAAGGAGAAGTAGCAAAAAGAGCTTACAATTATGAAAATACATTTTTCTCATATTTTGTCTATCAAATGATGCCTAAGGAGAAATTTCATTCCTTTTTACTCGTTACGTAACGATGCATTTATTTAATTAATTAAATATTCAACACTGTTGACTTAAAGTAATCATATATGAATTTATTTGTCAAATATAATGACCAAAGGTTAATTATACAATAGTTTAGAAAAAAATGAATACATAAAACGAATTAGTTTGAAACCAAGTTTCAGATACATTGATGAAGCAAATTAGAGAAAAATCAAGCTTCTGAACGAAGAAATTGCTTCTGAATCTGCAGTGTCCTGAATATATTCGATCCAATATCTATTCATATTTACCAATATTTTATAATGCCTGTTTCATTTTGGGGGTTATTAGCACTGTTTTCAGGATTATCAATCCTATCTCTTTTTTTAGGTACTAGTATTTATATCATGTAACAAGAGCATGCTACATATTGTAAATACTGTGTCCTGAGAAAGGATGAACTATGCCAGCTGCTTGTGATGGCAAGTGAAGAAGGCGCAAAAAGGGCAACGGATAAATGCGGGAATTTGACTTCATACATCTCACGCCAGGATATCATAAAGCAAATAGGAATAACCGAGTATGAAAGCGCGATAAGACACGGGGAGCTTACTCTCATAAAGAATAACGGCAGAAATGCAAGGATAAGTATTAAGGAATGAGTTTGACAGGTATATATTATGCAGGATGGCTTTTTTATTATTCCATCTTTTTATGGTACCTATTAACCAGCTATAACATGTGCTCCTATTTATTCTTAGAACTTTACATATCTTTTCAAAGTGGAATAGAGAATTATAAATTCTTTGTAAATTTTAATATTTACAATTGAACTTAGTGAAAACGTTTACAGCTTTATATAAAGGTTTTTAAGTCAAAAATTTCAGCTTAGCTCGCTGTCATGATAAAAGTATTATTTCTACTTTGGGTATAATATGAATCTAGACACATATTACATCCTTCCCTGAACCCTGACTTTTACTTCAAGGTCTACACCGTCAGATCTGAGATCATCCTGCAGTTCTTTTACTTTCAATTCCCTAGGCATGATATTCTGAGCAGAACATATAGCCGCCGCCAGCCCTGCAGCATGACCTGTCGCCATGCAGTTACCCATACTTTTCCCGGCCGCTGTTGCCAAGTGGGTTGTGGAGATACATCGTCCGGCCATTAACAATCCGTCCAGTTTTTCTGGGATAATCGACCTGTAAGGAACATCATGAACCATCATTTTTCCGGATGTTCTATTTTTCTGACCCCCCAAGTCAAGATAACCGCTTCGCCAGCCAATCGTATCTTCAAATATTCTACCATTCAGAGCATCTTCCTCATTGATTATATATAGCCCTTTTACACGACGAGTTTCCCGGACACTTACTCTTGGACCAGTACAAACTAATTCGGTCTCTTCAAGGGCAGACTCTCCTGATTCACGAATAGAGCATATCATTTGGATGGCTTGCCTATGGCTAAAAGATGCGACTCTTGTACATTCATATGGGTTAGTAGCATCAATACATCCCAGATCCGCCGTTCCGGCATGGTTCACCCACCAACTGTTGCTGTTTGCCATTTGTTCTGTCTCCACAAATCCAGAAGGATTCAAGGGGTAATCTTCCCGGGATTTATGGATAGAATCTCTAACTTTTTCCTTAACTTCGGAAGGTGTAAGTCTTTGTTTATCAATATTAGAAAGCATAAGTGCAAGTGTCTGTGGCATTAGATCATTTGGATCTATCAATGTTTCAGCTCCTGCAAAATAAGCAATATCTGCATCTCCCGTGCAGTCTACAACAATTCTTGCCCGGATTTCCTTCAGTCCTTGCTTAGTGGCAATGACAACGCCCGTAACCCTGTTGTCTTCAACTAATGCATCCACTGCACCTGCATGAAGAAGGTAACTGCAGCCGTATTCTTCCAGGGCATCTAGTATTGCTACTTTCATATATTCAACATTACACCAGATCTCATGTGTTCCGAATCGTATAGCCTGGTCGCCATAAGCTGCAATTTTATTTATAAACTGTTCGTGAATTACCGATCTTGGTTGTCCATTGGGTCTTAGCTGATTAATTTGCATGCCGAGGCTCCAGGAAGCTACACCACCAAAGTAGCCCTCGTTTTCCAGTATCATGGTTTTTGCACCTTTACGGCTTGCTCCAAGTGCTGCACCAATCCCAGCAGATCCACCCCCAACAACTAGTACATCCACATTTTCCAGAATGTCATGCTTTTTTATGACGGAAGGCGAACTGATACATCCCTTGGGTGTCATCGCGAGTCCTGCTGTCGCCAATCCTGTCGTGGCAAAGAATTTTCTTCTGCTTAATCTTATAGTTTTCATAGTCATTATATATTAATATTAAAACCAAATGATTTTTACTTATTACTTTTATTTACCATACTTTCAAAAACCTTCTCGAAAAGTCTTGGGTACTCTCACTATTAAGGCAAATGATTATTATAGTTAATACTCTCATTGGATTCATTCTTAAAAACCAAGTTATTATACAACTTTTTTAAATTACCAGTAAATTTAAGAGATTTTTTCCCATTTGTACTAAAATATAACATGTTAATAGGTAAAATAATAAACTCATTATATGCAGATCTACTACCTTCTCTCGCTCAGTGTCTGGGATCTTGTTCCAGTAATACTTGTTACCTGGTTTTCTCGGGGCAAGACCATCATATCCCTGATCATGATATCTTGAATACCAATTGTAGAAGGTACTTTTATTTATCCCCAGATTGAGCAAAGTGCGTTTAACTCCAAGTTCTGAGTTTTCAACAAGGCGAATAACCTCCATCTTTTCTTGCTGGCTGAACCTCATACCTTTCTTTCTTACTCTAAGCCAGTCTGGCTTTTTTTTAGATCATTGTATTTTAGCATCATCTCGGCCAGTAAGATTTTTAATTTCTCATTTTCTCGTTTTAAGTTCCCAACTTCATCTGATGTGGCTTCCCTGGTGATGTCCCCCATTAAACGCTTCTTACCAGCTTCTAAAAAGGATTTACTCCAGTTGTAATACAAGTTAGCTTGAATACCTTCTTTACGGCAAATAGCAGCAATAGACTCCTCTCCCCGGAGGCCTTCCAATATAATCCTAATTTTTTCTTCTGCTGAAAATTTACGACGAGTTTTGCGTCTGATTTCTAGAACAACTTTTTCCGGACTTTTCTTTTGATTCATGGTGATTCATTAAGATGATTAAAAAATAATAAAATCACCACTAAGTTTATACAATTATTTGGTCCAACTTAATTTGAAGTCATACAATGGTGCGGACAGGTGTCCGGGGCTACCGAGGAGAATATTAACACCTACCTAAGTCTCATGTCAGGACTGGAAGAAGATTTTCCTGATGTAACATTTGTATATATGACCGGTCACCTCGACGGAAACAGGCTTACAGTTAATCTCCACCTGAGGAACGAACAGATCAGGGATTATTGCAGGGCGAATGAAAAATTCTTGTACGACTTTGCCGATATCGAATCTTATGACCCTGATGGCAATTACTATCTTGACAGGAATGCCAATGACGGTTGCTATTATGACAGCAATAATGACGGCACACTCGATGCCAACTGGGCCATAGACTAGCAGAACACACATACCGAGGGAGTCGACTGGTACAACTGCAGTTCAGCCCACAGCCAGCAACGTCAAAATGAATGCTTATTGGAAGGAAATGAAAGAAAGGATTTTGCAGGACGCAAAACAACTGATTAAACGGAAAAATGACTAATTAATCCATAAGGTTTATATATGCAGAAGATAGGGCGTTATTTTTGACGCCCTTTCCTTTTGTGGTTCGATTGAAAATAAAATTGACTTTATCATTTAGATAGCAGAACTTTGTTTAAGAATTTGGCTGATAATCCATAAATAAACTAATATGAAAACAAAAAACAGAATTTGGCTTATACCATTAATAGTAATGGGGTTAGTATTAATTCTTACGAATAGTTGTAAGAAAGAAGAAGAAACAGGAGGTTTAACTGATAAAGATGGTAATGTTTACATCTCTGTAACCATTGGTACACAGGAATGGATGGTTGAGAACCTCAAAACCACCAAATACAATGATGGTAGCAGTATTCCGTTAGTAACTGGTAATGCTGAATGGGAGGCTCTCACAACTCCCGGTTATTGCTGGTACGACAATGATATAACAAATAAAACTCCTTATGGTGCATTATATAACTGGTATGCAGTTAACACAGGCAAACTATGTCCAACAGGCTGGCATGTTCCCACCGATGCCGAGTGGACTACCCTTACAACCTACCTTGGAGGCGAAAGCGTTGCCGGAGGTAAACTAAAAGAAGCTGGCACAACGCATTGGGCTAGCCCAAATACAGGCGCAATGGACGAGTACGACTTCATGGCTCTTCCGGGTGGCGGCCGTGACTACGATGGGACATTCGGCAACGTTGGCAGCAGCGGTTACTGGTGGAGTGCGACTGAGTACTCGGCTACCGATACCTACTGCCGGACCATGTACTACGATTACAGCAGGGTATTCAGGAACTACGTCAGTATGAAGTGTGGGTTTCCTGTCCGTTGTGTCAAAGATTAAAGGTTCTGTCGCATCTGTTGAAATAAAACTACACCCTTTTCAGAGCCTTTTCTTGACTTAATTCCTTTTTTAGCTTAACTTATAGTCTCACATTCAGCTCTCGTAATTTTATTAAAAATGACCATGTTATGAAAGAGCAGGAAATTGGCAAAGTAATTAACTGGTTCAACAGGATATCAGTTGCAGCCATTGAGATAACCAACGGTTCAATATCAGTGGGTGATACACTTGTAATTTATGGCTATTACCAGGAAGCGGAGATCCACGTTAACCATATGGAGATCGATCACAAACCTGTTCAGAAGGCAGTCAAGGGACAGAGTGTTGGTATATGGGTCCCTTACAGGGTGAAAAAAGGGGAAATCGTTTACAAGGTTCTTAACTCCGGACAGGGTCAGGTGCTGTAGAACAACAGGCCATATACCTGATGAGTATGAATATTATCAAACTTGTTTCTAAATTCTAATGCTGACATGCATCTGGCAAGCAGGAGAATTATGATAAAGAGGGATGTTTCAACATCGCCCTCCGACTCTGTCGGACGAAGTCCGCATGCACTTCATGATTTGCTATTCAGGATAACCGGTTCAAGCAAGAATTAACTTATATTGGATATTGATTAAGAGTCTCCTTGAACTATTCAGTAAAGGAACTATCTTATTGTTATCGGATATGTTAGTTTTAAAAACCCAATGTATTTATTTTGAAATACCCCAAAAGAATCCATGTATTCCGTATGATTAACAATGAAGTACAGGTATCCAAAAGGTGGTTTAAATCGCCATCCAAACAGACCGTAAACATATATTTTGTCGATAGAAGTATTATTTTGACAAATTACCTTAATCCACAAATTGTTTGTAAAATTATAGGTCGTAGATAAACTGCTTATAAATGATGTTTTGAAGTCGATTGTCTCAGGAGAGAATTGGATATATTGTGGCTTAACTTCAATAGCAATTTTGTCTAATACTTTTAATTGCAGACCGGTCTCAATTGAAAAATAATCAGAGCCAAAACTACGACCTTTTCTTAACATCAACTGTGCATGATTATAGGCTTCGGTATTATAACCCAATGTCGCAGAATAATAAAAGTTATAATAGTCAGTGTTTTCAGAGGTAATATATCTATATTCATTGTTGTACTTTAAATCAAGATTAAGCTTGTTCGTGAAGAAAAACCGGACTGACTCATTAATGTTCCAACTCATGAATTCTGAAAAATCATCATTCCAGTAGATTTTGTTTGCAGTGCTGAATTTGATGTATTTAAAAACTGGTTTTTTAATCCACCATTTATATGATACATCAGAATCAAATTCGTTCCGATTATCGTCTTTAAGATATCCAGTCTCATTGAAAATATCTTTTAATCCTTCACCATCAAGATAGGAATACCTGATATGCCAGTGGAAAAAGTTGTTTTCTGCCGCAAACCTTACATACCCAGTATTGCGTAAAACGTTCCAGTTATCTATGGCAGCAACATACTGACCAGTAAGTTTCCAGAGTGAACCAAGATTTAAAACATAATCAGGGCTGAAAGTAGAAATCATCCTGTTGCCAATAAGTTTATTTGTTGCGGTAAAACCAAGACTTGATGATTTTAAAATATCTCTCTTCATTCTGAAAGCAGTATACATAGGTTTATGACCTGAAGAATCGATAGAATTTTTATCAAACGCATTAATAAAGTTTATATTGGTTTTACCTGCTTTCCCCGTCAATTTTATTGCCCCTGCTATATCCCCAACCCGTCTCGAGTAAAACGTCTCCAAACGTGTTTGGTACATTTCGTTTCCTTCCTGAAAAAAGACTCTTTTTTCGGGATATTGTATCTCATATTTGGTAAGGTCGATAACATCCTCGTCAGCCTCAACTGTTGCAAAATCTGGATTTACAGTTATGTTTGAAGTCAAATTTGAACTAATCTGCCAGAGTATATCGCCACCAAATTGGTTCTCAAATATATAGTTGTCCCAATTGGCATTTGAAGTTATGACTTTCCCCATCCCATAGGGAATAAGCAAGATAGTATTTTCTGTTGCTTTCGGATTTACTTTAAGTAATTGACCCGATGCTGATATTTTATATTCTTCTGTAACATTTTTTGCCCAATAGGAAATTTCAGATTGTTCCCGCACCATTCGCCTGAAGTTTATTTGCCAATTGGTTTGATTCTTTTTGAATTTTATACTGTTAAATGGAATTACCATCTCCACAAACCAGCCCCAATCATATATCTGGGCACTGGAATTCCATTGAGTGTCCCAATTGTAATCAATAGTACGTCCATCATCCGTTATTCGGGAATCAGTTTGAGTGCCTAAAGGATTCAGTGCAAAACAAAAGGCATTCCTGTTGTCATTAAAAGTCCCAAGAATAACAAAAATGCCATCATCGCTTTGCGCAAATTTGTCACGAACCTGTATTTTGGCTGTTACAGGAACTTCCTGGAAACAAGCAATACCGATATACATTGCTGTTTCATTTTGCATAACAATGATTTTTGTCTTTGACAGGGAAGTGTCTCCATTTTGTGGTTCAAGTTGAATAAAATTATAACCAATCAAAATTGAATCAATATCATCATATCGCCCATCAATAGAAGGTAAGGTTTTCACTGGCAACACTTCCATAATCCGCTGTCCATATCCATAAACAGATAGAAAGAAAAGCAGAGCTGCAAATATTACTTTTTGTTGGTTTTGAAAAATTGTCCCTTTCTTCAAATAAATTTTACTTATAAGTAATTTAATACAAATTAAATAAATCATTCATTTGCTAATATAGATTAAATTGTTGATTGGTGTACTCAGCGAGGCCCACCCCACCCCAGCCCTGCCTTTCCCTCCGCCTACCTCATTTCAACCTGCATTCACCGAATACTGTTATGACTTATCTGTAACAGGTATTTTCTTAGCAAAAAAAGCAGGAATTATGCAGACAATATTAGGATCAGAAGGAATAATCGGTACCGATCTTGCAAAAGAACTGGCATGGTACACTGATGATATCAGACTTGTAAGCCGCAACCCCTTAAGGGTAAGCCCGGGGAACAGACTGTTCCCTGCAGATTTAACTGTCAGGGAATTGGTTATGGATGCCGTTAAAGGTTCCGACATTGTTTATCTTACTGCTGGCTTTCACTATTCATATAAAGTATGGAGGCGAACCTGGCCGGTAGTTATGCATAATGTAATTGATGCTTGCATGATCCATGATGCAAAGCTGGTTTTCTTTGATAATATATATATGTATGACCCGTCTGATCTCGATCCTATGACAGAAGAGGCTCATATCAATCCTCAGTCAAAGAAGGGTAAAGTAAGAAAGGAAATAGCACAAATGATCATCGACGAAGTGGAAAAGGGAAATCTTACTGCGCTGATAGCTCGTGCTCCAGACTTTTACGGACCCGGTATCCGGCAGGTAAGCATTCTCTCCGAAACGGTATTCAACAACCTGGCACAGGGCAAAAAAGCCAATTGGCTGGGTTCATCTGATTGTAAGCACTCATTTATCTATACGCCGGATGCAGCAAAGGCAACCGCAATGCTCGGAAATGCCGGGGATGTATGGAACCAGGTATGGCATCTGCCAACAGCACCCGACCCGTTAACCGGCAAGGAGTGGATAGAAACCATAGCAGATGAAATGGGTGTTGAACCCAGGTACCAGGTAATAAACAGTTATATAGTAAAAACAATGAGCATTTTTATTCCGTTTATGAAAGAGCTTGAGGAGATGATGTACCAGTATGACCGTGATTATGTATTCGACAGCTCAAAATTCCAGGAAAGGTTTAACTTTATTCCAACACCATATATTGAAGGTATAAAAAATATTATTGAAAAGAATTATAGCCAGGTTAAATATAAATCTGTTAATCTTAATCATATCACTGGATTCACATCTCCTGTCAGCAGCTGAAAGTTCGCGTTCGCAGGGTATCGTTCTTTGAAGAAAGAAAAATTACTGTAAAAGAATGATGAATATCACTCAATAATAATTAGTAATTACTGTAACTGGGAAAGCAAGGCAGACGTAAAAAGGGATGGGGAATTATGAAAAGATATTGTCTACTTACAATCTATTTACTGCTGTCCCTGAAGGTTTTTGGACAGAATTGTTCAATACTTTCAAAGGCTAATAACATTACTCCGGATAAATTATGTTCTCCGGTTACGGCGACATGGAATGTCAGTTACACCGGTGTTAATGATGCAGGGACTCCGGTAAGTATAAGATTTGATTGGGGGAATGGTTCAGTTGTAACAGTTGCTGCAGCTGAAACATCTGAAGGAATTTTTGAAGCTACTGCTGTTAATACATATACATCAAGTGGTAATATATGCAATTATCATCCCCAGGCAACTTTAATTGTTAATGGTGTTGTCTGCACTTCTTCTTCCCAGGAACAAATAGTAACAGTATGGGATGATGACAATCATAATGGTGGTGAAATGCATATTTATCCTGAGATATATCCGATATGCTTCGGTAATAGTGCCAATGTACGCTTCAGGGATTTAACCCAGTTTAACTGTGTCCCTCCGCAGGAGGAAGATAATCCCAATGTTAATACGAGATGGATACAATGGATCTACGGAACTGATAATACAATGACAGGAACTCCTGTTACAATAGACGGTAGTTCAAGAAGTTTTCCTTATACAGATGATATCATTACTTTACTGGGACCTGTTACCGGTTCAGGTGTCTGGTCTGATGTAATTAACGTTGCCAATGATAAAGCCTTAGGCCAGTATTTTGAAGTAACCCTGCGCAACTGGAATTATTGTAATCCATATGATGATCCAAATATTCCGGGTGGCCCAACGGATCCAGTAAATGGCGATCACCCACCGGTAGTAACAACTGCAATAATATTAATTGTTCCATATCCAGATGCAACAATAACACCGGTAGGTGTATTATGTGCAAATGCTGACCCTGTCACTTTAACTGCTCATGATCCTGGCGGAACATGGACAGGAGCCGGTGTTACAGGAAATGTTTTCGATCCGGAAATTTCAGGCCCGGGAGATCATATAATTGAATATGAAATTACAGATGCAAATGGCTGTACAGATTATGATGAAATAATTATAACTGTTGTGCCAATACCTGATGCAACAATATTATCCGGTGGTATAGTATGTTCCACTGATCCTGTTTTTGCCCTGGAAGCCCGTGATCCCGGTGGTATATGGTCAGGTCCGGGAGTTGTGGGTAATACTTTTGATCCTTCACTTCCAGGTGCCGGAAATCATGTTATCACTTACAGCATTACTGATGAGAATGGATGCACCGATTATGATGAGACAATAATAACTGTAGCTACCCCTGATGCAACAATAACCCCGGTGGATACATTATGTAATGACAGTCCGCCGGTTACCTTAACAGCACATGATCTTGGAGGAGTCTGGTCAGGTCCGGGAGTTGTGGGAAATACATTCAATCCACTCATCGCTGGTATAGGCGATCATCTTATCAGGTATAGTATTACAAATGCAGATTGCAGGGATACTGACAGCACTTTTATAACTGTTATGCCTATCCCTGATATAACAATAGATCCCCCGGGAACACTTTTTATTAATAGCCCTTCGATAACACTAAATGCTTCTCCTTCCGGTGGAATATGGTCAGGCCCCGGTATAGCGGGTAATATTTTTAGTCCGGCTGAAGCAGGCATAGGCACTCATATAATACGATATGAAACATTACCTGACAGGTGGGGTTGTATGGCGACAGACACTATACACATCAGGGTGCTAATGCCGTTGACACCTGTAGCCGACTTTGAGCCTGATTCAACAGGATGTGTACCTTTAACTCTTCAATTTAAAAACACCAGCTTGCATGGAGAAGTATATACGTGGGATTTTGGGGATGGCACCTACTCCAATGAAAAACACCCTGTTCATACATATTATGTTCCGGGAAATTATATAGTAAAATTAACTGTTAACAATATTACGGGAGAATCCATTCATAATGGGACAATAACGGTGTATCAGAACCCATCAGCAATTTTCAGCGCATACCCTACCCATATCGTGAATAATGAACAAATAGTGGTGTTCTCCAATAGTAGTTATTACGGTTCATTATACCTGTGGAGATTTGGTGACGGGCAGACTTCTACTGAAGAAAATCCTTATCATAAATATGAAAACCCGGGCGAGTATACGGTTTCCCTGACTGTAACTTCCAGTGACGGATGTGTCGATTCAACATTATTGGAGACACCTATAATAGTTGATTGGAAAGAAGGAAACATCAAATTTGCCAATGTGTTTAAATGGAATGGAACAGGACCCACGGGCGGAGAATGGAAAATCGGGGTTTATGAGGGAATGGACTTTGTTTTCAGGCCATTCTTTGAGAATGTGACAGAATATAAACTCCAAATATTTAACAGGTGGGGGGTTTTAATCTACGAAAGTAATGATTTAAACACAGGATGGGATGGTTATTTTGGTGACGGAAATCTTGCACCACAGGGTGTTTATGTATGGAAAGTAGCCGGACAGTACGCTGATGGCAATTATTTTGAAAAGATCGGAGATGTAACGTTTTTTCATTGAAATAGTCAAAGGATCTGTCAAAAAACTCACAACGATTTTTCTGCGCGATCGTGTAATAGAAACGACTTTTTTCAAATTCGACAGTAAAATCAGGAATTTTTAATCAAATAATTCTGACCATTCGTCAAAATGGATTTTTACCGGAAAGACCTCAAAATTCAAAACAACTGCACCTTATTCCATTGATTATCTTGACATTATAACTTAAACTCAATCAGGAGCACATTGAGAGTAATTTTCCTTCGTGTAATTCAGAGTGTTTTTGACGAAACACATTAAACTATACATTAATCAAATAATAGGACGGATTAGTGTTATAATAGCTGTGATTAAGGGTCCGGAAATATAGTATAAACCTACCTCTAACCCTCTGTCCATGCCTTGTTACGAATGATTCATTTACTTAATTTTGAATCAATAAAATGATAATAGTAAAATGGTAAATACTATTATTTAGATCAAATTTTATGACAACTCAAATACAAAATTCGGTCTATCACTACAGGGCTCCGGTTAAGGATCCAGGCAAAGTAAGTTTATATAGAACCCTTTCAAACGAAGATTGTGAGGACTTTTATTATTATATTGAATGGTTAGGCCTCCCGAAGAATAATAATATTATTGTATTACCACTTTCTAATCACTACTATTATCAGCCAAAAGATTTTGAGGAAACAGAAACACTTGTCAATTTAAGATGTCTGAACCATATCAGGAATCTGAGAACATTCCTGAGAAGCATTCACCAGAGATTAAAGCCTAATTGTTACTTTACCGGATGCTTTACCGATCACAACAACAACAGAACGCTTATGAAAGAATCTAATAATAATATATCTGGCAGAAGCGATACTTATACTCATGATAATTTCAAATTATCAAGAGCTTCAATATTCAAAGGGAAGCTTAACCAGATGCTTGATTTAAGAGCCAATACTAAGTTAACGAAGGACAGCGTAAGTTCAATTCTAAAGGATATTGGCTTTATTGTTCTTGGCATGTCAGAGCTAAACGGGAAAACATATTTTTGTGCCCAGAAGCGGCTCACATCTTAATAAAAATAATAACTTTGTTTAATGCCTGTTAATATAATAATAAGTAAAGTGGAATCTTTCTGCAATTTAGTAAATAGAGACTATATTAATAAATATTAAAAAGACTGTTATGAATCACTTATTTAAAATCTCAGTATTTCTTATTCTTGTAATTAGTGCGACGATATATCTTACTTCTTGCGAGAAACAACCGACTCCTCCCGCTGTAACAACAGCGAGTGTGTCAGCAATTACCCAGACAACTGCCACTTCCGGAGGCAATGTGACAGATGATGGAGGGGCAAAGGTTACTGCCAGGGGTGTTTGCTGGAGCACGAGTACGAATCCAACAATTGGAAGCGATAAAACAACTGACGGTTCGGGGACCGGGTCCTTTACCAGTAACCTGACCGGGCTTGAACCTGATACCAAGTATTATGTGCGGGCATATGCCACCAATGAACAGGGTACAAGCTATGGCAAGGAGGTTTCATTTACAACCGGTGAGATTATGCTGCCTACATTGACAACAAATGCTGCCGGTTCAATAACTTTAACAACAGCAGTGTCAGGCGGTAATATAACTGATGATGGTGGTGGAGAGATAACAGTAAGAGGAGTTTGCTGGTCTGCAACTGCCAATCCGACAACATCAGACAGTAAAACAGAAAACGGAACCGGTACGGGCACCTTCACAAGTAACCTGACAGGCTTAAGTCCCAGTACAACTTATTATGTACGGGCTTATGCCATTAATAGTGTAGGGACTGCCTATGGAAACGAAATTTCATTCACAACCCAGGATCGCCAGGTACCTACACTGGCAACAACTGCTGTTAGTTCAATTACATTGACATCAGCAGTATCAGGTGGAAATATCACTGATGATGGTGGCGCAGCTGTAACAGCAAGAGGAGTGTGCTGGTCAACAAGTACCAATCCAACAACAGCAGACAATTCGACAACTGAAGGATCCAGTACGGGCATCTTTACAAGTAACCTGTCAGGCTTAACTCCAAATACAACTTATTATGTAAGGGCTTATGCGACTAACAGTGTAGGGACAGGTTATGGTAACGAGGTTTCTTTTACAACCCAGGCTATACAATTACCTACAATTACAACAACTGCTGTTACTTCAATAACTTTAACAACAGCAGTATCAGGCGGAAATATCACTGCTGACGGTGGCGGAACTGTAACAGCAAGAGGCGTTTGCTGGTCAACAAGTGCCAATCCAACCACAGCAGACAATTCAACCAGTGACGGATCAGGTACGGGTGTCTTTACAAGTAACCTGACAGGCCTAACTCCCAATACCACTTATTATGTAAGGGCCTATGCGGTTAATAGCGCAGGGATTGCCTACGGCAGCCAGGTTTCTTTTACTACCCAGGCTATACAATTACCTGCACTGACTACAACAGCTGCAAGTTCAATTACCCTGACATCAGCTGTATCAGGTGGAAATATTACTTCTGATGGTGGTGGAGCTGTAACAGCAAGAGGCGTTTGCTGGTCAACAAGCGCCAACCCGACAACATCAGACAATATCACAAGTAACGGCACAGGTACTGGTGTCTTCACAAATAACCTTACAGGTTTAAGTCCCAGCACCACGTATTATGTAAGGGCTTACGCAACCAATAGTGCAGGAACTGCTTATGGCAACCAGGTTTCGTTTACAACCTCGGCAATACAATTGCCTACAGTCACAACAAGTGCAGTTACTTCAATTACACCAACAACAGCAGTATCAGGCGGAAATGTTACTGGTGATGGCGGAGGTACTGTAACAGTAAAAGGAGTTTGCTGGGCAACAAGTACCAACCCGACAACATCAGACAATACTACAAGTAATGGCACTGGCCTTGGTAGCTTTACAAGTAACCTGGCAGGTTTAAGTCCCGGTACTACTTATTATGTACGTGCATATGCAACCAATAGTGCAGGTACTGCTTACGGGAACCAGGTTACATTTACTACCGGCGCAGTGATACCTACAGTGTCAACAACTGCAGTTAGTTCAATTACTGCAACATCAGCAGCATCAGGCGGAAATGTCACTAACGACGGTGGGGCAACTGTAACAGTAAGAGGCGTTTGCTGGTCAACAAGTGCCACTCCGACAACAACAGACAATACTACCAGCAGTGGCTCAGGTACCGGTATCTTCATAAGTAGCCTGACAGGCTTATCTCCCGGTACTACTTATTATGTGCGTGCGTATGCAACTAATAGTGCAGGTACTGCTTATGGTAACCAGGTTTCATTTACTACTGATATACAATTACCTTCACTTACAACAACTGCTATTAGCTCAATTACTGCAACATCAGCGGTATCAGGAGGAAATATCACTGCTGATGGTGGAGCAGATATTACAGCAAGAGGCGTTTGCTGGGCAACAAGTGCCAATCCTACAACAGCTGACAATACTACAAGTAACGGTACAGGTACAGGTATCTTCACGAGTAACCTTACAGGCTTAACTCCAGGTACTACTTATTATGTACGTGCTTATGCAACTAATAGTGAAGGAACTAACTATGGGAACCAGGTTTCATTTTCAACCGGTGCAGTGGTACCCACATTGACAACAACTGCTGTTAGTTCAATCACTCAAACATCAGCAGCATCAGGAGGAAATGTCACTGATGATGGCGGTGCAGCTGTAACAGCAAGAGGTGTTTGCTGGTCAACCAGTGCCAGTCCAACAACGGCAGACGATTTTACAGTTGACGGATCCGGTTTAGGTGCCTTCACCAGTAACCTGACAGGCTTAACTGCAGGTACTACTTATTATGTACGTGCTTATGCAACTAATAGTGCAGGAATTAACTATGGCAACGAGGTTTCATTTTCAACCGACCCGGTTGAGGTACCTTCATTGACAACAACTGCTGTTAGCTCAATCACTCAAACATCAGCAGCATCAGGAGGAAATGTCACTGATGATGGCGGTGCAACTGTAACAGCAAGAGGTGTTTGCTGGTCAACAAGTGCCAGTCCTACAACAGATGACAATACAACAAGCAATGGCACGGGTACGGGCAACTTCACAAGTAGTCTTACGAGTCTGACACCCGGCACCACTTATTATGTTAGGGCTTATGCAACTAATAGTGCAGGAACTAACTATGGCAACGAGGTTTCATTTTCAACCGACCCGGTTGAGGTACCTTCATTGACAACAGATATCGTTGGTTCAATCACTGGAACTACAGCAGTATCAGGCGGAAATGTCACTGATGATGGTGGTGCAGCTGTAACAGCAAGAGGTGTTTGCTGGTCAACAAGTGCCAGTCCAACAACAGCAGACGATTTTACAGTTGACGGATCCGGTTTAGGTGCCTTCACCAGTAACCTGACCGGTTTAAGTGTCAGCACTACTTATTATGTGAGAGCTTATGCAACCAATAGTGCAGGAACTAATTATGGTAACCAGGTTTCATTTACTACCAATACAGTACAGGTACCTACCCTGACAACAACTGCTATAACCGGAGTTACTGAAACAACAGCATCAACTGGCGGTAATATTACCGATGATGGTGGTGATCCTGTAACAGCCAGAGGAGTATGCTGGTCAATGGATCCAAACCCAGATATAAATGATAATATTACCAGTAACGGGTCAGGTCCGGGTACCTACATAAGCACCCTGACCGGCTTAAATATGGGTACCACTTATTATGTAAGAGCTTATGCGACAAATGGTGTGGGTACCGGTTATGGCGACGAGGAAACATTTTCAACACCAGAACTTACTGATGCAAGGGATGGTACCACGTATGCAACAACTGTTATTGGCACACAAATGTGGATGGCAGAAAACATGAAGTATCTACCAAGTGTAAATCCTCCCGATGAAGAATCATTAACTGACCCACATTATTATGTTTACGGATATGATGGCGATGTCGTTGACGATGCTAAGGCTACTGAGAACTTCGAGACTTATGGCGTATTGTATAACTGGCCGGCAGCAGCAAATTCATGCCCCGATGGCTGGCACTTACCATCAGACGAAGAGTGGAAAACACTTGAAATGTTTCTAGGAATGACCCAGGAGCAGGCTGATGCAATAGAAATGCGTGGAACAGATCAAGGTGGTCAACTTAAAGAAATTGGCACTGATCATTGGGATGCTCCCAACACCGGAGCAACAGATGCATATGGTTTCACAGCTCTTCCTGCAGGACTCCGTTCTACTTATTTAAGCGGATTTGATCTGCTCGGCAGCAATACTTACATCTGGACCTCTACAGAGTACCTTTCTGATTATGGCTGGAAACGGTACCTTGATACCGAAGAGACTGGTATATACAGAATTCAGGAAGTTAAGCTGATGGGATATGCCGTTCGGTGCGTTAAAGATTAGGACAATTAAACATATTCAATTAGTTTAAACTGGAAGTTATGAGGTAGTTATACGGAGTATTATTGGAATGAAATTACTACATTAACCGGAAGAGATCTTCAAGATCTGAAATAGGATTAGTCCTGCTAGGCACAAATTGCTTAGCAGGACTAATCGCTTTCTGCTATGATGTGATTCACGATTATATTTATCTTGTTGGATCAAGGGTAAATAAACAAAATTCTTAAGATAATATTATAATACGTCAGGATGAAAAACTTCCTTATTTTCTATGCTCTGTTTCCTATAATAGCTTTCGGTCAGCAGAACTATACCCTGAGTGGGAAGATCACTGACACAGAAACAGGAGAAGACCTCATTGGAGCATCGGTTATGGTAATTGAACTTGTGACAGGTGTTTCAACAAACTCATATGGTTTCTATTCGCTCTCCCTCCCTGAAGGAACATATACAATAAGATACAGCTACATGGGATATGAAGATGTGGAGCAAGAGGTAAATCTCAACGAAAAAATTGTAATAAACATTGAACTTGAGCCTTCCATACTGGCCCTGGATGAAGTTGTTGTATCATCTGAGAGAAGTGATAAAAATATTACTTCTACTGAATTGGGTGTCGAAAGATTAAACCTTAAGTCTATTGATAATATACCTGTACTTTTTGGTGAAAAAGATATTCTTAAAACTATCCAGTTGCTTCCTGGCATAAGTAGCACATCAGAAGGGAGCACCGGCTTTAATGTCCGTGGTGGATCAATGGGTCAGAACCTCATCCTTCTTGATGAAGCTCCGGTTTACAGCTCATCCCACCTGGCAGGATTCTTCTCCATTTTTAATTCTGATGCAATAAAAGATGTTACCGTCTACAAGGGAGGAATTCCTGCAAGTTATGGTGGGAGAGCATCTTCAGTGATTGATATTAAGATGAATAATGGAAATAGCAAGACATTCAGTAGCACAGGTGGGATAGGATTGGTATCATCCCGCATAACTGTTGAAGCGCCGGTTATTAAAGATAAAATGTCATTCATAATATCAGGCCGCAGAACCTATGCTGATCTTATTGCCAGGATTGTGTTTCCTGAAGATATAATCAGGGATGATATGAAATTTTATTTTTATGATTTTAATGCAAAGCTGAATTACAGCATCAATCAAAATAACAGGCTATTCTTATCCGGTTATTTCGGGAAGGATGTATTTGAATTAGGCAGCGATATAGGTACAATATGGGGAAATACAACAGCAACTATAAGATGGAATCACATTTTTAGCGATAAACTGTTTTCCAAAACTTCCATTATTTATAGCAAATATGATTATGGATTTATTTTCGGTCAGAACAGTATGAAGCTTAGCACAGGGATTGAAGACATAATTTTAAAAGAGGATGCCACCTGGTATATTAATCCGGACATCACCTTGAAATTTGGCATGAATATTACTTATCACAAATTCCGCCCGGGAGAAATTAAAGCAGCCGAGAGCATAGATTTCAAAATAGCCCAAAGAGAAAAAAAAGCCCTGGAAAGTGCTTTATATATACAAAGCGAACAGAAGATCACCTCCAGGTTCAGTGTAAATTACGGACTTAGGTTTTCAACTTTCAATCAAATAGGTCCGGGCTGGTTCTATGAATATGAAACAGGAAAAGAACCGGTTGATTCTACTTATTTTGGCCCCGGGAAAGCTGCCTATCCCTTTTTTAGTTTTGAACCACGGCTTACTGCAAATTATATGTTAGGTGATAAAAGTTCAGTAAAGCTGTCATATAGCCGGATGGTTCAATACCTGCATCTGCTTTCTAACACAACATCAGGTTCTCCTGCAGATGTATGGATGCCCAGCAGCAATAATATAAAACCTGTATATGTTGACCATCTTTCTGCAGGTTTGTTCCGGAATTTCATGGATAATAACATTGAAACATCAATAGAAGTCTATTATAAAAATATGATCAACAATGCTGATTATAAAGATGGTGCTGACATAATCTTCGATGAGCATGTGGAATCACAGATACTTGAAGGTAAAGGCAGAAGCTACGGTCTTGAACTTTTTGTAAAGAAAAAATATGGCAATCTTACAGGTTGGATAAGTTATACTCTCTCCAGATCTGAAAATAAAATTGAAGGGATTAATAATTTTTCCTGGTACCCCATCAGGTATGATAAGACACATGAGGTATCCTTCATTGCTATTTATAAAATCAGTCAACGGTTGACACTATCAGGCGTATGGACATATGCCACCGGAAATGCGGTTACTTTCCCCAGTGGAAAGTATTTAGTGGATAATAATCCCATACCTTATTATACAGAGCGCAATGGTTATCGAATGCCTGCCTATCACCGCCTTGATTTAAGCCTGAACTTAAATGGTAAGCAACATAAAAAATATAAGTCGTCATGGGATTTTTCAGTTTATAATGTTTACAACAGGTATAATGCCTACATAATTAGTTTCAGGGAAAGCGAAAATGTTCCCGGATCCACAGAAGCCGTAAAACTTAGCCTCTTTGGGATAGTGCCTTCAATCACTTATAAATTCAAGTTTTAGAATAATGATCATGGATAAAATTACTTTAATTACTCTAGCCCTATTTATTATTCTTACTTCCTGCGAAGAGGTCATTGATGTCGATCTGAATTCTTCTGATCCTGCATTTGTTGTAGAAGCAATTATCTATAAGGACTCAGTCAGCAGTGTACGCTTAACCCGGACTACAAGTTATTTTACCCTGGAAGAACCTGGGTTTATTGATAATGCCAGTATAACAATAAGTGATGAAACATCATCTGAAGAACTACAATATACGGGTCAGGGATATTATATTGGTAATACCATTATTGGTACCGAAGAAAGTACGTATGAAATTGAAATAATACACGACGGGATCACTTATAGCGGTAAAGCATACATGCCAGTGAAAACAGATATTATTTCAGTCAGTTATGATAAATATGAAGATCAAAGCACACTTAATCCACTTGGTGAGACGGTATTCACAATTATATGTGAATTCAGTGATAATCCGGATATAGATAATTTCTATATGATCAAGTACCTGGAGGATGGTAGAATGATAGAAAAAAACTATTTCATGATTACGGAACATGATGCTATTGGTGGTTCTTTTGAAAACATCAATGATATCATCAGCTTTTCGGAAAGTATATTCTATGAAGGAGGGGAAGCGGAGGTGCAGGTATTTTCAATTGATGAATCTGTTTACAACTATTTTATGCAGTTGAATGATATCCTCTTCTGGAAAAGAAGGATTATGCCCCCAACGCCATATAATCCCTTGTCAAACATTAATAATGGTGCACTGGGATATTTTGCAGCCTGGGCTTATGATTCAGAAATAATCATACTTGAATAAATGCATATTTTTTTTCAATAACTGGTAATTTTTCATCAAGTTTTTCTAACTATTCGTCAAAACGATAATCAAGCATAAAAACCCCTTTTCCGTCAATCACTGTATACTATGTCGTTGACTATTTGAGGCTTAAAATTCCAACCCAAATTTGAAAGTTGTAACAGCTATTTTAGTTCGTGTAATTCATATTTTTTTTGACTAAATACATTCATTAATCCACGAATTAGAGAAAAGTATTGACTAATGCCAAGATAGCCCGGATTTAGGATCCTGAAATCTGGCTTAAAACTACCGCTTCCGCTCATCCTGTGACTTGTTCCGAACATTCTATTTACTTAAATTTGAATAAATAAAATTGAAATAGATAATAGCATAAATACTGATATGAATACAATGATTAAGACCACTAGAATAAAAAATTCTGTTTACTATAGAACGACTCCTGTTAAGGATGCATATAGTGGTTACCTATATAAACAGCTGTCAGCTGAAGGGTGTGAGGATTTTTATAATTATATAGATTGGCTTGATCTGGTAAAAGATTTGAATGTTATTGTACTTCCGAAAACAAATTACTATTACTACATACAGGAGGACCTTGTAAATACTAAAACTGTTATTAATCTTAAACCCCTTAACCGTATTAAAGATGTGAAATCTTTCCTGGAGAACATATTTTCGATCCTCCCGGATTATAGTTTCTTAACGGGTTGCTTCGAAAATAATAACATTATGAAGCCGCAGGTTAGTGTCAAACAGAAATATATGGCAGGTGAAAGTAACAGGAATAACAACAAAAGGAATGATTATCAGAACATGTACCAGGGTTCATGGTTGTTTAATAGAACAAAAAGGATATTCAATTCAGGTACTAACCGTCAGCTTACAAAGACGAGTACAACATCTCTGCTGAAAGAGGCTGGTTTTACCGTTCTTGACATTACGGGGCTGAATGGCAGAACATACTTCTGCGTTCAGAAAAGACCATCTACTGATATCTGATAAGAAAAAAGTTACTTCTATCTCGGGAAACATTCCATTTGGCTAATTAAATATTTTCAAAATGGATCTATTTAAGGTTCTGAATAAACTTAAAACAGCTACATTACTCAAGAGTTGGAGTCTGCTTGGTATCATCCTGGGATTTCTTGATATACTTGCCATAACACTGGCATTTCAGCTCTCCTTTAGCCTAAATTACAATGACTGGAATAGCTTTTTCTTTTCAAACAGGACTCTCCTGTATCTCTACATTGGAATAATGCCTGTCTGGCTCATAATACTATATTTTATAAAGATTGCCGAAGTACCGCGTACGAAAAGGTACCGTATGCTTTTTTACGAATACTTTCAATCTGCCCTTTTTATAGCCCTCCTCTTTGTTTTTATTTATTTTGCACTTAGGTTGTATATGGTACCCAGGCGTTTGCTTGCGAATATATGCTTTTTCGGATTCACTTTTTTGTTTCTGTTACGCATGATCGAATTTAAATTATTCAAGAGCTACAGGACAAGGGGATATGACCGCCGGAATATTGTGATAATTGCTGATGAAACAGCTCTGCCTTTTATTGAAAGTCTGCAAAAATACACTGAATGGGGCTATAATTTAAAAAGTATATTCACCGAATCTGAAAAAGTCAGGATGAAACACAAGGAGGCAATAATCACAAGGCCGCAAAACCTTATAAAAGAACTTAATAATCTTACGGTAGTTGACCTTATTGATGAGGTAATCTATTTTAAGGGAAAGATAGCCCCATCTGAGATAAGGAAAATAATCCGTTCCTGTGAGGAACTGGGTGTTACTTTTCGTGTTCACCTTAACAAACCAAATGAAAACCTCAGCAATGCTATCAGGATTAAGCTGGGAAAGGAATACTTCCTTACATTTTCAAATGTCCCTTATAAGACTATTTCACTTGCTGCAAAAAGATTTATGGATGTTTCTGTTTCACTGCTGATGGTGGTATTCTTCCTTCCTTTCATGATTGTTACAGCTCTGGCAATTAAATTCTCATCACCCGGGCCTGTGATTTTCTTGCAGGAAAGGGTTGGGCTGAGAGGTCGTAAATTTAATCTCTATAAATTCCGGACAATGGTTTTTTATGCAGAAAGCATGCAGGAAGATATGGCAGATATGAACGAGGTTGATGGTCCTGCTTTTAAAATCGAGGATGATCCAAGGGTAACAAAGATCGGTAAATTTTTAAGAAAAACCGGCCTGGACGAATTACCCCAGCTCTTTAATATTCTTAAAGGTGAAATGTCTTTGATCGGCCCAAGGCCACCAATAGAGAGTGAAACAAAACAATATGAACGCTGGCAGTTAAGACGTTTATCTGTAAAGCCTGGGTTATCATGCTTCTGGCAATTAAAACCAAGAAGAAGCAGTATTAATTTTGAAGAATGGATAGAAATGGACCTTGCTTATATTGATAATTGGTCTTTTAGACTGGATTTGATAATTTTGGCAAGAACAATAAAAACTGTTTTACAAAGAACAACCAGCTAACTAAACGATTAAGTATGTTTATGCGTTATATAAAATAAAACAACTAATATTATAAAGACTAAAAAAAAGTTTTATGAAAAGTGATCTCACAGAAATTAAAGATAAAGTGAAGGTGTATATTCACCAGGCAGTGTATACCGAAAAAGATAAGGTTAATGATGATTCCCTGATATTTAAAGAAGGTTTTATTGATTCAATGGGCTTCATAACTTTAATCACCTACCTTGAGGAAGAGTTTGGTATAAGCACCGGTGATGCTGATCTTTTAGAGGAAAACTTTGAATCAATAAATGCTATATCAGATTTTGTTATGAGAAAATTAATGAATTAAGAATGTGTGGAATAGCAGGCATAATAGACTTCCATAACAATAAAAACAGCATTTCTATTGTTAGATCAATGCTGCACTCTATCACGTACCGCGGACCTGATGAATGTGGTATCTATCACTCTCCTAATGCTACTATGGGAAACGTCAGGCTCAGTATTATTGATCTCGTTAGCGGACAACAACCTCTATCTGATCTGACGGACAGATACTGGATTATCTTCAACGGAGAAATATTTAATTTTAAAGAACTGCGTTATGAACTTGAGAAAGACGGGAGCAAATTAAGAACCCAATCTGACACAGAGGTGCTGGTTCAGTTATATGCAAGGTACGGGAAAGAATGCCTTGGTAAACTTAACGGACAGTATGCATTTGCTATATGGGATAAGCATGACGAAGAACTTTTTATTGCCCGCGACAGGGTTGGCATTCGACCACTGTTTTATAATATTACAAATGGAGTCTTTTCCTTTGCTTCTGAGATAAAATCTCTTTTCCAACTGAATTCAATATCCCGGGAACTCCTTCCTGAAAGCATGGCACAGATTTATACCTTCTGGTCAGCAATAACCCCTAATACAGCGTTTAAAAATATAAATGAGCTTTCGCCCGGTCATTACCTTGTATTTAACCGGGACGGGCTGAAAATTGAAAAGTACTGGGAGTTAAATTTTAATAATAATTATAGTAATCTTTCTTTAAGTGATGCGATAGAACAATTTCATGAGTTATTAAGCAGTGCAGTACGCTTAAGGTTAAGAGCAGATGTTGAGGTTGCCGCTTATCTGAGTGGAGGCATTGATTCGAGTGCTACTGTAGCATATATCAAAAACATTGAACCGGGTGTTCTGAATACTTTTTCGATCGGATTTGAAGATAAGGTTTTTGATGAAAGCAGATACCAGGAAGAGGCTGTAAAGTATTTAAATACAAACCATAAATCGATAAATTGCTCGTCTCTGGATATCGCGAAATATTTTCCTAATGTCGTCTGGCATTCGGAAACACCTGTTACCAGAACAGCCCCCACCCCCATGATGATACTCTCAAAGCTCGTCAGGGAAAATAATATTAAGGTTGTCATCACAGGTGAGGGTTCGGATGAAATGCTGGCCGGTTATAATATTTTCAGGGAAGCAAAAATACGGAGATTCTGGGCATCACAGCCCGGGTCACATTTAAGACCCTTGCTGCTTAAGAAATTATACCATGATATCCCCCATCTGCGGAATGCCAGCACAAACATTTTAAAAATGTTTTTTGGCTATAAACTTGATGAGGTGGATAATCCATTTTATTCTCATCTGCTTAGATGGAATAACTCAAACCATATCAAAAAGCACTTCTCAGCTGACCTGAAGGAAGAACTTACGGATTATTCTCCGCTCAATGAGTTGGCGGGTAAATTACCCAATGGTTTCAATACATGGGATCCCCTCTCAAAGTCGCAGTGGCTTGAAACTACCATATTTATGTCGGGTTACCTCCTATCCTCACAGGGAGACAGGATGGCAATGGCTAACTCAGTTGAGGGAAGGTATCCTTTCCTTGATTACAGGATAATAGAATTCTGTGCCGGACTTCCGGCAGAATACAAGCTTAAGGGTCTGAATGAGAAATTTTTACTGAAGAAGCTGATGGAAAACAGGATTCCTGAAAGTATCATTAAACGGCCCAAGCAACCTTATCGTGCACCTATCAGCAGTGTCTTTATGTCAGGGGATGCACCAGAGTATGTAAGAGATATGATATCTGATAGCTACACAAAAAAGGTTGGTATTTTTAACATCGAGACCCTTTCCCCTCTTTTCAATAAAATAGAAAATACAGGAAATGCTTCAGAAATGGATAATATGGTGCTGGCTGCAGTAATATCAACCCACCTGCTTTACCACCAGTTTATTGAAAACCATAATGAAGAATTTCAGACAGGAGAATTAAAAAACCTTAAAATTATTGAAGACACGTAATTGATCCCCCTTTAAAGGGGGTTAAGGGGATGTTTAAAGATAAAAGATAAAAGATAAAAGATAAAAGATAAAAGATAAAAGTAAAAAGTGAAAAGTAAAAAGTAAAAAGTTGAAGCGAAGCCCCGAATAATCGGGGCGAAGCGGAAACCCCGACTGAACGAAGTGAACGTCGGGGGGAAAAGTGAAAAGTAAAAAGTTAAAGAATCAGAAATAAACAAACACCAATACAAATGTCATCTAAGAAACCTTTTTCAAAAGATATAATACTACTTGAAAATATCGAGTCTGTAGTTACCGAGATAGCCAATAAGATGCAGCAGGATGTTGTGCATACAATGAAACGCAATGGGGGTGTAATAGGTATCAGTGGTGGTATCGACTCTTCAGTATGTCTTGCTCTTGCCGTAAAAGCATTTGGTCCTGACAAAATCCTCGCAATTATGTTGCCGGAAAAAGATTCAAGCCCGGAAAGCGAGGTACTGGCAATGAAACTTGCTCAGATTTACGGGGTAAAAGTAATAAAGGAGGAAATCACAGCTGCTCTTTCAGGATTCCATTGCTATGACCGACGCGATGAAGCAGTCGCAAGAGTATTCCCAGAATACGATCCAGATGCCCATAAGATGAAGATCGGAATAAAACAGAGTGGCCTCTATTCTAACCTCCCTCCTATCTTCATCCTGACTATAGTGGATTCTGATGGAGCCCAGAAAGAAAAGATTCTACCCCGAAACGAGTATCTTCAGATAGTGGCCGCATCAAACTTTAAGCAACGCACCAGGATGTCAATGCTCTATTATCATGCAGAGAAGCTCCATTATGCGGTTATAGGCACACCTAACAAACACGAACAGGAGCAGGGATTCTTTGTTAAATATGGCGATGGAGCAGCAGATGTTATGCCCATTGGTAATCTTTATAAAATACAGGTATACCAGTTAGCCAAATATCTTCGTGTGCCGAAAGAAATTATTGACAGAATCCCGACAACTGATACCTACACCGCCGAGCAAACCCAGGAGGAGTTCTTCTACCAGCTTCCCTTTGACCTTATGGACAGGTACTGGTATGGGTTTGAGAACGGCTATCCGGCAGTTGAGGTGGCTAAAGTAATGGGTGAGACAGAGGAGCGTGTTGAAGCATTGTTTCGTAACTTTGAGAGAAAACGTAAAACAACGGAATATTTGAGGATGTCTCCAGTACGTAACTATTATAGTTTATGAGTCGTATTTGTTATGGATTTATAAACCAAAATTGAATACTGAAACTGAAAATTGTAAATAAACCACAGATAGTATGAATGCAATTGATTATTTTTTTGAAAACACATCCAATCTTGAAAAGCCATTTTTAGTCGGCAAAGAAGAGATTACTTATAACGACCTCTATAAGGAAATCCTAAACCTTGCCTCATGGATAAGGAAAGAAGTCGGAACGGGGAATAATATAATTATCCTTTCCGTTAACAACCTCTTCATGCTTAAAGCCTACCTGGCTATCATAAAGTCCGAAAACGTATGTATCCCACTTGACCCAAACATTGAAAAGGAGAATTTTAATTATATCGCCAAGCTGACTCAACCATCGATGATCCTGATGACAGATGATGTGATGAAAAAATTACCTCTCAGTGATTACAGGTGCGTACTGCCCCCAGATATCTCAGGGATTAAGGAATATAAAGACTCCGACTTTAATTATGAAACAGATGCTGAGAAATGTGCAGAGATAATCTTCACTTCAGGATCAACAGGGGAACCAAAGGGTGTTATGATCTCACATAAGAATCTTATTGCCAATACCAGTTCAATTGTTGAATACCTGGAATTAGCTGCCGATGACAGGATGCTTGTTGTTCTACCATTTTATTATTGCTATGGATTGTCATTGTTGCATACGCATTTGCGGGTTGGTGGATCGATAGTATTCAATAATTCATTTATCTTCCTTGGTAAAGTCATTCAAGACCTGCTTGAATATAAATGTACTGGCTTTGCTGGAATACCAAGTCATTTTCAGATACTTCTCAGGAAATCAGACACATTCAAGCAAACCCGTTTCCCTGATCTTAAATATGTAACACAGGCCGGTGGCAAACTGGCTACAATATTCATGGATGAGTTCAGGGAAGCCCATCCTGAAATCAAATTTATCGTAATGTATGGTCAGACTGAAGCCACAGCCCGTCTATCATGGCTACCACCCGAGTTACATGAATCAAGAAAAGGCTCGATGGGTAAAGGGATCCCAAATGTTGAATTAAAAGTGGTAAATGAAAAGGGTGAAAAGATAAAACCTGGGGAAATAGGGGAAGTAACAGCACGAGGTGATAATGTTATGATGGGTTATTTCCATGATGAAGAGGGTACAAATAAAGCCCTCAGGAACGGATGGCTTTATACAGGTGACCTGGGCACAGTTGATGAGGATGATTATATTTATTTAACCGCACGGTCAAAGGAGATTATTAAAGTCAGGGGTAAACGCGTCAGTCCAAAGGAAATTGAAGCCGTGATCTTGGAGATTCCAGGTGTTATAGACTGTACAATAAATAGTATTGATGATGAGATTGAGGGAGAAAAGCTTAAAGCTACTATTGTAATCAGGAAAGACTACAAAGACTCTTTAACCGGTGAAACCATTAAGCAACACTGCTCACAGCACCTGGCATTGTATAAAATTCCCCAGGTCTATGAGCTTAAAGATAATTTAACTATTACTGCAACAGGCAAGAAAATTAAAAAGCTTAGAGTTCCTAAATGACGATCCTGAGGACTTCAGGAATCTCTGGGTATTATAACAAAAGCTATAGATATAACAGGTGAAAGGTTACGTGGTTAAATCTTTATGTGATTTAATCAGTAGTTTCACCATCCCAACCTGCAATTCGTGCCAGCATCCACCATTGAGCCTTGGCAAGCCTTATTGCTCCTGTTTCTGAAATATGCCCTGTTGCCCTGGGCAGTTCATTTGTTGGGCTTATTGAAGGATAAGTATATCCATTCCACTCTTTTGTTGTTAAATTTCCATCATCATCATAACACAAGATATCGGCATAATCAAACAATATTCTTGTTGAATCTTCTCTTACATAAGCCTTTATTGCTTCGTGCTTTATATGTCCCTGGTAGGCAGCTTCACCAACATAATCTCCTTCATAATCTACAGGGCCCGTGGTGAAAATTATTCTTGTTGTGGGACTTTCTGATGCACAATGGGCTATATATTCTTCCATGGCACCAAAATATGTTTCCAGGTTTACACTGTTCCCTGTTATAGCATAGTCACCCTCATCAAGACCCCAACAACGGTCACCCTCCGGTCCGCCTTTGGAGGCACCATACCAATGAACTTTGTATACTGGGTCAATATTTGTACTTGCATTGCCTCCATCAATAACCATATCGCCACACCAGCCAAATCCAAGAGCACTGAACGGATGACCGGCATTATTATAAGATGTTATTGTATTTGTTATTTCCTCACTGTAAGGATAAGGTCTTGATACTTCATCATAAGCAAACCATGTGAACCAGATATGTTCACCAACCCAGCCAAAGTCTTCGACCCTTACATACTGATCTGTATATCCTTCAGCTGTAGAAACATTACATGCATATTCAGGATTTTCTTGTTCTAACAACTCCATCCCTGTTCTATAGGCTTCTGAATGGGACTCACCGATAAATGCAACAAGCATTTTCTTTACCTCATCAATATATTCCTGGGGAATATTATCAAACTTTTCAATTACTGTGTGGTCAGCAATAATCTGATCACCTGTTAAGGGTGTTACTGGTGGTTCTTCCTGTTCTTGTTCCGCTTCTCTGCATCCATAAGATATTAATGGAAGAATAAATAAACCCATAAAAGTAAGTTCGAAGATCTTTTTCATGATAATAATTTTATTATTTTTTAAGGACTAATAAACCTGGTCAGGTTTGAAACAAACGTATTCAGAATTTGTTTATTGTTATTACTAATAAAAAGATATTTTAACTTGAGAACCTGAAACAAAATTATATTAAATTAAAATCGTTTCTTATTTTGATTATTTTTAACAATATAAAAAATTAATTCAATATGAAATCAAGAACAGTAATATTCACGATATTATTAATGATAATCCTTGTAACTTCCTGCCGACAGGGAAAAAAATTTTCTGATATGAACATTATATTTCTTCATCATAGTACAGGGCGTGTAATCTGGAATGGCGGTAACACTCCTTCAAAAATCACACAATCTGCAGGAAAGTTCAGCACAAGGCTTGAGAGCATATTAAACACCAGGGCACAGTTACGCTTGCTTTTCAAAGAATATAATAGAGAACAGAATACGAGTTACTTCATCAAAGAAAAAATATTCCCAAAACCAGCTCCTTATGGATGGAATAACTTTCCTTACGACTATTATAACATCTGGGTTAAAAATGCTGGAGAAAAGCCCTTCATGGAAGAGCCCACACTTGAAATGCTTACAAAGGACTACGAGGTTATAATATTCAAACACTGCTTTCCCGCCAGTAATATCCAGGCAAACACAGACTCTGCAGATATCAATTCAGACTACAAGACGATCTCAAATTATAAGCTTCAATATTCAGCTCTCAGGGATAAACTCCATGAATTTCCAGATACAAAATTCATTTTATTCACCGGAGCTGCCCAGGTGCAGGCCCTTATTACCGATAATGAGGCAAAAAGGGCAAAACAATTTTTCGAATGGGTAACTGATCAATGGGACCTGCCCGGTGATAATATTTATCTCTGGGACTTCTACACCCTGCAGACCGAAGGAGGTTTATACTTTAAGGACGAGTACGCGGCTTCTCCAAATGATTCTCACCCTAATGATGACTTCGCCCACAGAGTAGTCGAGCTATTGTTCAACAGGATAATAGATGTCATTGAAAATAACGGGCAAGGCACTCATCTGACGGGTGAGGAGATATAGTATTCAGTTATTAATATTGAGCTTATTCTCAATCAGGTCTTTTAAATAAGAAATTAATTCATCTGTGAATTCAATTGCAGCATCCTGCATAAGATGAGTTTCATCAAAGTAATTATCTACATCCCTGTATATCGGGTTTTCAGTATTGTATAGGTAGAAATATACTCCCTCACTGCTTAATTGCCTTATCCTGTTTTCGAATGATTTGCTATGATTTTGATAAATTGGAGGAAATACAACAACCAGGTTTATATCATTTGAATTACATGCTTCAATTATTCTGTTAAAGGCCTCAACTTTTTCAGGCAGCTCATCATCTTCCGGATATATTCTTTCACCTGAAACATAATCAAAATCCATGTCCTCCGGCTTCCAGGAGATAGGCATCGAGCCACAATCCTGGATAGTATCTATTGGCGTAAATCGTTTCTTTCTAAGGTCGAAATTATATTTATTCAGCCTGTTCAGAACTAGGAAATTAGAAAATAATTTATCCCGGCCTTCACGTTCTGACAGTTCCTTCCAAATATACTTGTATTTCACCAGCGGGTAGAGCCGGTCTTTTCGAAAAATTATGGACTCATCATATAAAAGTTCCACATTATCATCAACAACCAGTAAGGCAATTTCAGGTGGTTCATTAAATTTAACCAGGGTTCTCATTATGAACTCATGAAATACAACATTTGATCCCGGGTAACATAAATTATAAGTTGAAAGACCGGTGGCATTTTCAATTTGTGAAGCTATAATATCCCTGCTTCCTGTTGAAGAGCCTACGATTATAATATCTTTATTAATCTCGCCATTCACAAGGTATTCAAGTCGTTTATCAGCCTCAGTTTCGGCCGAAAAATGAGCCACTATGATAAACAGTTTATCAAAAATCAAAAAGATGATAGCAAATAGAAGCAGTTTTATCGCAAATTTTCCCATTTAAAACTGAAAATATATAAATTGTTGAACATCGCTGTTAAAAACTATAATAATTGTTATTAATATACAGTAAACAGCCCATCTGAAAATCCTTAATGTGTTATTATTACTTAACCAGTAAGATTCAATCTTATTAAAGGTATTCCTGAAGTCATGTTTCAAAATCTCAAATGCAAGGATTATGAATATAAAAACCATAACCAACAGGAATATTTCGTCTCTGACCCCACCGGGCAGGTCACCACTTAACAAAGGTAATTTTAAGAAGAAAGTAAAAACTGAATTTATATCGGGTGCGAAAAAGAATACCAGAGCAGTGCCGTAGAACAGGTAAGTAAATATTCGTCCAACCCATATTCTGAAAAAGTCTGGTAACTTCGAGAATATTTTCACTCTCCATCTCTTCGTGGAAAACTCATAAAATATAGCTAATGCCTGCAAAAATCCCAATAGCATAAAGTTCCATCCGGCACCATGCCAGATCCCAAACAGCACCCAGGTCAGGAACAGAGCAAAGTTTGATGCCTTCCTACCCCATTTTCTATATCTGTAGCTTGTCCTTATAAACACATAATCATGAAACCATGAAGACAGTGAAATATGAAAACGTTTCCAGAATTCTGTCATATTTTCTGACATAAAAGGCCGTTTGAAATTGGGTCTGAGCTCAATACCGAAGGCCCTGGCAAATCCAAATGCTATATCTGTATAGCCTGAAAAATCGAAATACAGGTAGAGCGGCTGCAGAAGCAGCACAGCCCAGAGGGAATACCCATCTGAGTAATCGATGTTTGCATAAGCTACATTGACTATCGGGACCAGTTGGTTAGCGATAGCCACTTTTTTAAATAGCCCGAATAATACCAGTCTGAAACCTTCAGCAATATTCTGTTCGTTAAATGACTTTTTTTCTTTGAGTTGTGGAAGAAAATGGTTCGATCTGTCTATAGGCCCGGATAAGAAACGGGGAAAAAAACTGATGTATAACAGGAAGTTTATGAAATTCTTTTCAGGCTTTTCCCAACCCAGATTTACATTAACCAGATAACCAATACCCTGGAGCGTGAAAAATGATACACCAACGGGAATAATGATTTTTGAAATTACTGTAAGATCTAAGTCAATATTTAAAAGTTGAAAAATAGGATTAATAGTAAAGGAAACATATTTCAGGAGTAGGAGCTGGGTAAGATTAATAATAATCCCTGATATGAAGAGTAGTTTTCTGAACCTTTGATCAGGTAATTTAAGCCCGATAATAAAGTTGATAAGAGAGTATGCTATAACATAAATCAGCAGAATATAACTATATGTTGCTATAAAAGTACAACTCAGTAGTGTAAGGAATGAAACTCTGTATTCATTCTTTAAGAGGTAGTAAATAAATATGGATACTACCGAAAATGAAACAAAGTATAGAGAGGTTATGGCCATTTGAGTACTTATTTACCTTTTTTAATTAAGTGGGCTAAGATAAATTTTTAAATTAAATAAATTGAATTTATATTAGAGCAACATTTTATATATATTAATCGTTGTATTCCTGTGATTCATCAATAATTATCATATATTCATAAAAATAGTTATCCCGTAATGAAGAAATTCCTGATTATTGTAATCCTATTAACAGGTTATTTTGCCACTGCTCAAGATATAGGTGGTGATTATTATGTTGCAGTATACGGAGATGATAATAATCCCGGTACTTATAATGCGCCCTGGGGCACATTCCAAAAAGCGTTTGATGTAGCCCGGCCTGGAGATACTGTATATTTCAGGGGCGGAGTATATTTTTCAACAACTCCAGCTGAAATCATGCCAAATGATCCACAACCTGTTGGTCACAGTGGTACTGCTGAAAATCCCATATGTTATTTTAATTATCCGGGCGAGACACCTATATTGGATTGCAGACTACATTGTGAGACCATAAATTATACCTGGACTATTTATAATTCTGCTATTGGTTTACATGAAGCACAGCATATACATTTCAGAGGTCTGACTATAAGAAATGTATTTCAGTGTGACCCGGTTGTGAGTGCTGCAATTGCTGCTACAAGTTGCGCTAATTTAACATTTGAAAATATTACCATTTATAATGTTTCACAAAGGGGGTATTGGTATGAAAGTGGTGCATATGGTACTTGGGATTCAAACCCCGTTTTTGAATATGACACAGTACGATGGATAAATTGTGACTGTTATAATTTATGTGACACACTAACTTATGGAGGTAATGCTGACGGCTGGAAAAATATACATTACGGGAATAATTATGTTTTTTTCCAGGGATGCAGGGCATGGAACTATTCAGATGATGGATTTGACTGTAGTAATATAGACGGGGCAACGATTGTCTTCGATAGCTGCTGGGCAATGTCAACAGATAAATATGCAGGAGTTTTTACCGGTGAGGATACTCCAATGGAGGGAAATGGATTTAAAATCACATCCATGTATGCTGATAAAGGAGATAAACCCCTATTGCACTTTACACATTGCATAGCTTCGCACTGTGTAGGTTATGGGTTTTATATTAATCTAGGTCTTAATGCGGGATACTATGCAAATAATGCCCGGGTCTATAACAATACAGCTCATAAGTGTTATCTTGGCTTTCATGACCTGGCTGGCAGAGCTTATCCAGATAGCTGTACATCTGTATTCAGAAATAATATAGCATGGGATGCCACTTCAAGATCGAATTTATACGATCCTCTTTATGAAGTTTATATGGCTTACTTAACTATCGCAGCGAGTCATAATACCTGGGATGTGGTAGATAATAGTTGGCCCGGATGGGTTTATGATGATACAGTAAAAGTCTCAAATGCTGATTTTCTGAGTTTAGATGCAACCCAATTAACATGGCCAAGAAAAAACGGTATCTATTTGCCGGATATTACCTATTTAAATCTTGCTCCAGGTAGTGATTTAATAGATGCCGGAAAGGATATTGGATTGCCATTTAATGGTCGTGCACCTGACATTGGTGCATTTGAGTCTGATCAAACGCCAGGGACTAATAAGTATCCTTCAGTAAGTATAACCTCCCCAGCAAGTGGAAGCTCATTTTATGAACCTGATAATAATATTGTTATTATCGCCGATGCTAATGATCCCGATGGCTCGATTGCTAAAGTAGAATTCTTTGCTGGATCAACTAAACTTGGTGAAAAAACATCACCCCCCTGGTCATACAGATGGAATAACGCTCCTGCTGGAAACTATTATCTTTGGGCCAGAGCCACCGACAACCAGAATGCATCATCAAGGTCATTAAATGTATTTATTACAGTGGAACCCGAAGCCGATAATTTGCCTCCTAATGTAGTAATAACTTCACCGGCGAATGGAAGCAAATTTTATGAACCAAATAATGATTTTACTATTATCGCCGATGCTAACGATCCCGATGGCTCAGTTATAAAAGTGGAATTCTTTGCTGGATCAACTAAACTTGGTGAAAAAACATCACCCCCCTGGTCATACAGATGGAATAACGCTCCTGCTGGAAACTATTATCTTTGGGCCAGAGCCACCGATAACCAGAATGCAACAGCAAGGTCATCTAATGTATTAGTAACTGTGGAACCCGAAGCCGATAATTTGCCTCCTAATGTAGTAATAACTTCACCGGCGAATGGAAGCAAATTTTATGAACCTGATAATAATATTGACATTATCGCAAATGCTAATGACCCCGATGGCTCAATTAAAAAGGTTGAATTCTTTGCCGGCCTTTCAGCAAAACTTGGTGAAAAAACATCACCCCCCTGGTCATACAGATGGAATAACGCACCTGCTGGAAACTATTATCTTTGGGCCAGGGCTACTGATAATGAAAATGCAACAGCAAATTCATCAAGCGTTAATGTGACAATCATTCCGGCAGGCGATGATGATACAGTGATTGATAGTACTAATAATGGCATTGGTACACTGTATCCTAATCCAAATAATGGTTCTTTTACCTTTCTCTTGAATGCCCCCCTGGAAGAGGCGGGTGATATTACTATTATATCTTTAGCCGGGAAAGTCATTCACAATGATATTATGCTACCAATGGAGACGATAAAAAATTTTGATCTGTCCTTTATTCAACCCGGTTTTTATATATTTTTACTTACCTGTAATAGAATACTCCTTTCGAATAAATTTATTAAGTTATAAATTAACACCCTTCTCATTGGGTATACTATTTTCTGCATTTTTTGAGCTGAAGCCTTTTCTTGCAACAGTTATATACTCACAAGTATATTGGTGGGAATTATCATACTTATTTAAAAATAATCCAAGTCTGTGACAAATGAAATTATATAATCTGAAGATGCCAAGCCATTTAATCAGCCCCCGGTTAAATTTCCCTTTTACAAGATATAAATGAAGCTGAAAGAAGGTAATAATAAATCCACATAGTGGTCTTATCTCGATAACTTCAAATCCGGACTTTTCAAACAGATACTGTAAGCCGTACTTTGAGAACCTGTAAAAATCTCTTGGTTCTTCATGAAGATGCCATATGAAAGGTGTATAATATATTGCATATCCCCCTGGTTTTAATAACCTGTGACACTCTCTTATTGCTGTTTCAGGTTCTTCGAGATGCTCAAGCACACAGGTACAAATTGCACTGTCAAAACAATTATCTTCAACCGGTATACTATAGGCAGTAGAAAAAATATCAATGTTAGATTTATCATGGGAAGTATCAGAATGATCAACTCCAACATGCTCCGTGACTAAATCTTCCAAAAGTTTGCTGTAAGGCTTGGTGCCACAACCAATGTCCACCAACCTGCCTTTGATATACTTATTACTTATATCAGTAAAGTGGCTTAAGAACAATTTTTGAACCATCAGTATATCTGAGCTATCTTCCTCACCTTTTTTTTTCTTTTTCTTTTCTATATCTCTTTTCTTGATCATTATACTGTTAAGGCTTGATGTTCATTGTTATAACATTTAATATCCTCACACGATCCTCATCTGTCATATTTGAACCTGAAGGCAGACACAGGCCCTGAATAAAAAGTTCCGAGGATACTCCGTTTAAATATGAAGGACAGGATGAAAAGACCGGTTGCATATGCATCGGTTTCCATAGAGGTCGGGTTTCAATATTTTCTTTTTTACATTCATCCTGGAGGTCCCAACAGCTTATTCCCGTTTGCCCTGGATCAATTAACACGGTTGTAAGCCATCGGTTTGAATAGAACTTCTCTGAAGGCTCTTTTAGAAAGCTGATGCCATGAATATCCTTCAGATTTCGATAGTAGAAGTCGTAGTTATCTCTTCGCTGCTTTACTCTCAAGTTTATGGCTTCCATCTGTCCCCTTCCTATACCAGCGAGAACATTACTCATCCTGTAATTATACCCAACCTGGCTATGCTGGTAGTACGGTGCTTTATCCCTGGCCTGAGTAGAAAGAAATCTGGCTTTTTCTACCAGGGCTTTATCATTTGAGATTAATGCACCTCCTCCGGAGGTTGTTATTATTTTATTCCCATTGAAAGAAAGTATAGCCATTTTTCCGACAGACCCAACATGTTCTTTGTTATACCTGCTGCCCAGAGCTTCGGCCGCATCCTCGATAACCGGTATTTCATACTTATCGGCAATTTCGATTATCTCATCCATCTTGGCAGGCATACCGTAAAGATGAACAACAATTATCGCCTTAACCCTGTGCTCTTTACCCTTTGATCTGCGCTCTTTTATAGCTTGCTGTAGGAGTTCAGGGTCCATATTCCACGTCTCCGGCTCACTGTCTACGAGCACCGGAGTAGCTCCCAGATATTTAATTGGATTTACCGTTGCCGAGAAAGTAAAAGAAGATGCAATAACTTCATCGCCCTGTCCAATACCAAGCATTACCAGTGCAAGGTGAATTGCTGCTGATCCTGAGCTGAGTGCCGCGGCACTAGCCACACCGCAGTAAGTGGCTAATGTTTCTTCAAAAGCATCTACATTCGGCCCCAGTGGGGCTATCCAGTTTTGCTCGAAGGCCTCATTTATATATTTCATTTCACCTCCACTCATGTGGGGACTTGATAAATAGATACGCTTCTTCATTTTTTCACTTTGTCAGCCTAAAATGTTACTTAAAAACGGTGTAAATCCATTTATATAAAGATCAATAAATGCAATCCCGCGAGTATCATCAACTCTTATGCGTGGCAAGGAATACAGATTATTAATGTGAAATTTAAAGATATTCCGGTCTTTTCCGGTAAATACAATTTTAAATTACAGTCTGTATTAATAAACTCCCTGGCACTTGCTGCATTGGAAGATACGACTTCATTCTAATTTATAATAGAAAAGTCAGGAGGAACAATGCTAATTCTCAAAGTCTCCACCTGTCAAAAACATAAAAGAAAGCCATTTTTAAATATTCTGTTACCACATTTTTAATTTCATTTTTGCTCCTCCACCATTTCTTTGTATTAAAGTCAGAATAGAAGCTGGGACTGCTCACAACATATACAGGCATTTCTGCTTTTCTGAACGCTGACTTAAAAATTATTGACGCCCTCCTTGTATGTTCAGCTGAAGAAACCAGTAGTATGGTATCAATATCAGGTTTATCTGCCAAATATTCCCTTATTATCGTTGCTTCCATTCTGGTACTTGTTGCTCCGCCCGGTAATATGGTTATGCTATCTGGATTAACACCAAGTGAGATTGCAATATTGCGCGTCTGACCAGTATTACTTGTTCCTCTAAACTCAGACGACTGCATAGCTTCATCATCATAAAATTGTCTTGTTTCTACCATAATAAGATTCCTGCTGAATCCCTGGTGGTAAAGGTCTGATGCCTTTAACACTCTGTCATAAACACTCCCCATTAATATTACTATTGCATCAGCTGTAATAGGCTCATCCTCATTCACCAGCCATTGTCCGGCATTTCTGCAAATCACAATATATAATATTATAATAAGAAATATTACTACAGCAGAAAAGTAAATTCTAAACCTCATGCAATATACCGCAACTTAAAGTGGTTTGCTGAATTGTATACCCATATAACTAACATGCAGCCAAGATCTGGAACCTCGAACATTGAACCTGGAATGGTTACTCTTCTGTCTTCGCCCCATGCTTCAATTGTTATTTGTTGCCAAATACCGTTTTCAAAATAATAATTATATCCCCAAAGAAAGTCCTGCTATGATAGTAGTCCAGGTTGATTCTAACCTTATCGGGCCAGATGACCTCCTCATTGTATTTTTTGGGTTCATCCACGGAAGTTAGGATTTCCTCCTCATTTGCGTATTTCAATGTTGCAGGACCGGTTATGCCAGGACGCAGTTCAAGTATCTTCTTTTCTTCATCTACCAGTTTTTCCAAATATTCTGGCATATCAGGCCGCGGGCCGACAAAGCTCATATCCCCTATCAATACATTCCAGAGTTCAGGTAATTCATCAAGCTTATATTTCCTTAGTTTGGCTCCTATAGGAGTTATGCGGCTTTCCCCCTTAACAGATATAGTGCTACCTCCATGGTTAAGAGTCATTGTACGAAACTTGTATATTGTAAAAGGTTTACCTTTTCTTCCAGTCCTTTCCTGGGCAAAAATCACAGGTCCCTGCATACCAAGCCTAATGATCAGAGCAATAACTAAAAAGACTGGACTCAATAAGATTAAACCAAAAAAAGAAGCAAGAATATCAAAACACCTTTTCAATATCGTTATTTCTTAAGTCAATTATTTACTAATTACCCCTTATTCTACTTTCTTCAATCTCAGTTTCATGGTTCCTGTTATCAGGTGATTCATAGGGCAATGAATTCTTTGCATCTCTTACAAACTCCACAAGCAAATAGTCATTCTGAAGTTTTTTCAGTACTCTAATGGTTGGATTTTTTGCATGAGCCTTCATCACTGATTTATTATTTTTTGATATGGTGGAAAGACAGCGAAAATTCATTCTCCATGATGTTTCATACATTATATCATTCATAACCAATCCAATACCCTTTCCACGGTAATGTTTATCTATCACACGACCCACAAAGCATTTCCTGTTGATAAAAAACCGCAGGAAGAAATATCCAATCATTTTCTCCCCGTCGAAAACTCCCATCATAAGGAAAGAGCGATTTTTAAATTGCCTTTTTATCGATACCATATCAAAACCATGGGGACTAAAATATTCAAGATCAGATTTTTCCTGATTTATAATAAGATTATGCAATGACCCCGTATCTGAAATAGTAAGTCTTCTGAATGAAAATGACGATCTTGCGGACTCATTAAAAACTTCCGGAAGAATTTTTTCTAGCCTTGAACCGTAGAGCAATTGAAATAACAATCCGTTTACCCATTCAATAATTTTCCAAAGGAAGGTTAAATGGTGCTTAATGAAAATCAGGATTTTTTCCATTATAAATATTTTTCAAGCTCCATCTTCAAGCCCTTCTTAACCGGTAACTGCCACAACAGTTTGCACCAGTTATGGTTTCCTTCAACGAGTTCCGGGCCCTCTTCAGTAACTGCTATGTCCCAGCCAACCGATTTGTTCTCTGGTAAATATAAAGCTGCCTCTTTTGCTAATTTAATCACTTCATTCCAATATGGAATGGTAAAACCGGTTATGGCCTCACCGGTTAAAGGATGAACTGTCATATCTTCTTTGGTTATATCGCTATAAACACCTGGCCCTTTAACAACTCCCGTTTTTGTTTCTATGAAAGCTGCCAGATTGCCTGCAGCCATATTATCAACAGGAGAGTTAACAGACACCCTCAGGCGTGCACCCAAAATGTAAACATTTCCTTCATTCAATTGTGTTAAAATTCGCACAGTATTTAACCCTGAAGGTGATAATTCCATCATTGCCGGATGCTGCCGGACATACTCCTCTGCAAGATCGTACTTCTTAAATATCATATATTTAATTAATGTTTCAGGGACGAAATCTCTACATGAAATAACCTCCACTTCTGCACCAATCTGCCCAAGCGAACCTTTTAACACCAGCTTCCCTGAGTTATTTGCCAGAAGTCTGTTAGTAATATCATGATCTGCCTTAAGTGTTTGCAGATCGGCAAAATCCCTTCTCACAAAAGATCTGAAGTGATTTAAAAACTTAATTTTATCCAGTAGGATAATCCTGGCACTTCTGGGATTCATTTTCAACTGGTACTCATATAAAAACCCGGATCCTGCCCATTTGTTTCTCTCGGTTTTATTTTTCTCAAAAAACCGAAACTGAAAATATTCAAGTAGTGAAATATTAAAAATAAATACAGATAAAACCGAGTCACACACAAGAGAAAATCTCGAACGCCTACTTTCAGTTTTAGCATAGCTTAAAAATTGCTCAAATTTATTTCTGTCAAGCTTCACGAGATAATAGACAAGATATTTAAGCCTTGGTAATTTCATTACTATATTTTTTCTCTTTCTGGATCCAGAATCTTAGCCAAGCTTCTAAAGTACATCATCTTCAGCCCAAAAAGGACCGAAATTAGCATCTACGATATTAATACCTGGCCGGAAAGCATTCCACTCAAGAAGTTTAGGCTCACCTAAATCATTAATACAAATATCCCAACCAATTAGATGAACGTAGGGAAATTTCTTATGTGCAGTTTTGCATAAATCTAATATCTTGTGGAACTTGGGAATCCTAATATTTGAAAATAAATACCCGGTGTTAATATGTCTCTCTCCCACCTCGATGCCTAATTTATCATATGCAGTATTTGAAGGCTTGCCTTCAGAATTAAAATAAATATAATGACCTCCGAAGTCAAGATTATCAACTTTTGAGCCGTTAATACCAAATCTTAATACTACGAATTTGATACCAACAGAACCATTTGCTTTTAAATGAGTGGTAATCCTTAAGGTATTAACACTTTCAGGGTACAATTCGTTTAACATTTTGAATTGCTTTACATAAGGCTGAATAACATAATTTCTAGGCTCTTTTAGCTCTTCAGGCTTAAAATCAGAAGAATGAATAATGCGAACGCTTTTGCCACCCATTGTTAATTCTTCCTTCACTACTATTAAATCATTGTACTCATATAAAAAGCTTTTTACCTGACTTACTTTCATAACTTCTAACTCTGCAGAATAAAAGTTACCTGAAATAAATAAAAAGAGAGGTTTTAATGCAAATTCACCAAAAAGCATGAAATCAAATGTTTTCATTTCACTTATATTGCTATAAACTGGTGGATTAATTTTCGGCTCCCAGATATATCTCTCATAATCAATTGGTAGCCAACCCTTAATAAATTGTCCCCTCATTTCGGTATACAATGCCAAAGATGGCCAGTAGGCTTTACTGCCAAATCTTTGCAGAGCATATTCTTTAATGGATCTTTTCACCTGTTTGTTAACAACCGATGTGCCTTTCTTTCTAACTACTATTCTTCTATCCTTATGAGCCATGCTTCGATAACGCAGCATAGAAGATTTCATTATTATATCCTTAATCAGATTTGCAGCTTGAAAACATATATTTTCAAAATAATCCCTTAACATCAGCTTTAGATTTAATTAATATATTTAAATTCTAAAATTTGGTCATCATTTGCCCAGAAAGGTCCGTATATAACTTCCCAGAACCAGAAGCCTGGATTATCAGCATTCCATTCAACAAGTTTTGGTTCACCCTGTTCAGTTATACAAACATCCCAGCCAACAAGTCGTACATAAGGATATTTTTTGTGTGCATCTTTACATTTTTCTAACATTTCTTGAAACATTGGGATATTAATTTTCGAAAATACGTATCCAGTATTCTTATGTCTGTTTCCAGTTTTGAAACCTTTTATGTCATATGCGCATTCTGTAGGTTTGCCTGAAATATCAAAATAAATATATTGTCCCCCGGACGAAATATTATCTACTTTTGAATCATCAACTCCAAATCTTAATACTACAAATTTGATATCGACAGAGCCTTCTGTTTTAAGAAATGTCGTAACCCTGAAGGTATTAAGGCTGCCAGGGTGTAAATCTTCCAGGACTTTATATTGTTTTATATATGGCTGAATAATATAGTTGATTTTCCTGTTAAGCTTGTCAAGGATAAACTCAGAAGAGTGTATAATGGTTACTTGCTTTCCTTTCGTACCGGTCTCTTCCTTTATTACGATAGTATTATCATAATCTGACAAGCATTTTTTTACCTTATTTTCGTCAATAAATTTAAAATCAGCATCTAAGAACATACCCGAAATAAAGACAAAGAGTGGTTTTATTGCGAAGTCACCAAAAAGCCTGTGATCAAAAGTCTTTTGTTCGCTGATATAACAAAATTCCGGAGGATTCATCCTTGGCAACAAAATATACCGGAAATAATCATATGGAAGCCATCCTTTTATAAATTCTCCTCTGATTTCCGTATAAAGTGCCAGGTATGGCCAATAAGTCTTTTTACCAAATCGATGTTTAGAGTATTCCTTTATTATTCTCTTAACATATTGATTAACAACTTTTCTTTTGTTTTTTCTTATTACCTGCTTTCTATATTTATGAGCAAGAATTCTTGAATTTTTAATAGAGAATATTTTGATAAGCTTTTTTAAGACTATTACAAATCTAAAATATTTATCAGCTATTGTTTTTATCATAATTCGATTATATAATTAATCCATTTTATAAAAAAGCTAATCCTGTGAATTATAAAAATCTCTTTTCACCAATGACGAAATTTTGATTATATACCTTAAGATGATCTATAACCTATGCTCAAGTTTCCTATGAATTAATTTAAATAGTTTACTGTTCTGGTGGTTAGGATAGTGTTTTCGCCAAAACTTCCTAAAAGGAAGCTGCAAATTAGCCTTAATCCTAGCTGATAATGGTAAAGTGAAGCCCATTCCATCAATAACCATATCAATACAAGTAGTACACATCCCACAAGGCTTTATTTTTTTTATAGGTCGTCTGCATGTGGAAGTCATATTTAATATATCATCCCAACCATTCAGTTTTGCAGTATGATAACACTCCCTTTTTGTTAGTTCTTCAAGAGGATTTATAAAGTTTTCAAAAACTTTAGAGTTCCCAAAGTATTGAGATAAACGTAAATCTCCTGGTAATGTATCAACATTTTTTTCATAGCACACCTCGATTTTATGGATATTAAAAGCTCTACAGTAGTTTGACATCATTTTATATTGTGCAAAAATTTTTACAGATTTGCTTAATTCTTCTATTTGTTCAGTTATGTCCGGATAAGAAGGAATCCTTTCTGCATTAGTATATAAGGTGGGCAAAAATCTTGTCATAACCTCAGGATATTCTCTTGAGATAGCTCTTCTTATATTAATCATAGCATCTATTTCAATACCCGTAGAATCTTCACTTCTCACAATATAGTGAGGTTGTACAACAAATTTTGTACTTAAGAGTAATTGAACCAATCTGAAAGTGGAATCCATTCCTCCAGTCCAGAAAATATCAACTTTATTTGTGCTTTCTGTCATTTCTTTAATTTATTAATTATGAATATTAAACAAGATATTTTTAAATATTAATAAGTATAAAATTAGGAAATAACTTATATCTTAAATTCTAATCTTTAGAGCATTATCTATTACATTACGCATTGTATCAAACTTATATGTTTCTAATAATCTTCGTAGCTTGGGAATCACTGATTTTCGGTTAAACCAGTATGTTTCAAGTTTTACTTTGTGTTTCAGGGAAGATTTTCGTACTTCATCCATATAGAACTGCTGAAATGGTGGCAGGTCAATTTCATATGGATGCAGATAAACATTTACCGGTCTGTATTTTATTATCTTATTGAAAGCATAACCGGTGAAGAAGTAAGGGAATGCTCTGAGATAGCCGCCTCCACAGGCTGGAACAGTCCTCCCAAAGTAGGTTACAGTTGATAAAGGAGCTTCAATAATTCTTCTACCATCATCCAATGTCAGCCAGTGAATATCCTTCTTAAATCCCGGCCAGCCATACCGACCAGAATTGGCCGGGAAAATGCTGCTGTCATATTTAATACCCTCATCAATCAGTATTTCCATGACCCAAAATGTTTCACTATTAATTGAAAATTCAGGGGCGCGGTGGCCAATAACCTCTATACCTGAAATATCCTCAACCAAATTCTTGGCACTGACAATTTCCCTTTTAACTTCCTCTTTTGACAGCTTATGGTATCGGGTATGCGAGTACCCGTGTATTCCGAGCTCATGACCGCGATCAGAAATCTCTTTAATAAGTTTGGGAAAGGTTTTTGCTACCTCCCCAAGTATAAAAAAAGTTGCCCTGGTATCATATTCAGCAAAAAGATCAAGTAAACGTTTTGTATTATCATAGACACGAATTGTTGGTTCCATTTCATTGTTGAAGAAATTACGCATAGCCTGGTTAACAGCATCTTCAACATCAATGGTCAGTGCATTTATTGAATCATTTTTCATATCAATAAGTAACGGTGGGTGGCAAATTACTCAACCTTATCCCGGGAGGCATATGAACTATTTTGAAGACTATACATGGAACTTTGACTTTAAATTCTTAATATTCAGATACTTCCTGACCATATGTAAAAAGAATCCCAGGCCTGTCAATGGATCATCGAAGCTGATTACCTGATCAATCATATTTTTACCAAAAAGCTTAAAAAAAGGAGGTTTGGTCCTTACTTTCATCTTATAATCGGAAAAGATAAACCACAAAATCTCAAGAAAAAAATTCCTGCTATATATCCCCAATTTATAATTTTCAACTTCTTCTATCTTCTCTCCAAGAGCAAGCCTAAGATGTAAATCTGCAAAATCAATACCGGCAACGAATCCAATTTTGATCCCTGCTGTAACTCTTGGATTAATCTCCAATATTTTAGCTGTATTATCCTTTGGATCCAGAATATAATCTACATCTGCAGGTCCTTTCCATCTTAGCCCTTCTAATAGTAATTTTGTTGTGTTTTTAATTGCCTCATTATTAACAGTAATATTTGCTGAACTGGTCCCTGCTTTAACAGGAAATATACGAGGTTTTTCTAAAATCAGACATACCTTCATCTGACTGTTTTCATCCAGAAAGGCCTCAGCCATATATTGTTTCCCTTCCTCAACCGATATATACTCCTGTACTATTAATTCCCGATGAAGTTTACTTTGTGATTTATATTTAAGAATCAATTCATCTTTAGTATTCACCCTAACAACACCTATAGCTCCTACTCCTCTCCTGGGCTTAATTATCAAAGGAAATTTAATTAAATCTTCAATTCTATTTATTGTTTCTTCATTTAAAATGTAAGTTTTAGGACAAGGTAAATTATTATCCATACAATATTCCATCAAATTTAATTTATCAGCTCCCAAAATGAAAGTTTGGTAATCTGGTAAAGTTATTTTTGTGTATTTGACAATTTCTTCTTTGTTTTTGGCCAAAATATCTGCTGTAACATCTGAAAGACTTATTGTAAGGTCTACATTATTATTTTTCAAATAATTAAATAAAGTATGCTCAAAAGATTCTCGATTTTTCAAATAACTTGGCCAGATGAGTTTTTTCGAAGGATATCTTGAAAAGTAACTCTCATTCAGTCGATTATTACAAACAACTGTAGTATAGTATCCGGCCTTTGCAAAAGATTTCAGAAATGGCAGTGTCTGTCTCCCCTGATCAAGGATCAGCACAGAAAGTCTTTCTTTTCTACAACTATTTGTCTTTCTATGATTCCTCAAGAAAAGTGGTTGATAATGGTTCGATAACTATGAGAAACAGTATACATTTTTAATAGTAATGCCCTTCCGTTCTTTCCCATCTCTTGTCTTTCAATGGGATTCTCAGAAAAAAATTTGACAGCATTGATAAAGGCTTCTTTATCACCATGCAAAACAGCCTTCCCACAATTTTCTCTTTCTACGATCATACCCATATCAGTATCCGGAGTAATGGCACATAGTGCCGGTTTAAAATAATCCAGGTAACTCAATAATCGAGAGGGGAATTGTGGATTAGTGTATTTATAGAGAAGAATAAGGCCAACATCACTTGTGCTCAGGATCTTTTCATAATCTTCCCTTGGCAACCAGTTGTAAAGGAAAGCATTCTCCGGTGAAAATTCCCTAAATTCCTTTTCTAGATATTGATATTGTGTACCTGCTCCGCCTAATATAAAGAAAGCCTTCTTATAATCTGACAATGATTTTATAACATCAACAAGGAAATGCAGACCATGCCCCACACCCAGGTTGCCGGAAAACAAAAATACACAGGCTTCTTCTGGAATATTATACTTTTTTCTAATACCTTTTGGATCCGGGATTTCGGATTCTATAGTCGTCCGTATAGAATTAGGACATACCTCTATTTTCGATGGTTGCAGGAATCTATTTTTTAATAACAGATATTCTTCTCCTTTGGGGGACATGCACCCAATATGGTCGGCAACCCTATATAACCTGATTTCATGCGATCTGAGAAATAACCAGGGCAATCCATATTTTCTTATTACACCGAGATCAACAGAACCCTGGGGCCACATATCTTTCAGCATCAAATAAAAAGGAGCTTTATATCTGCGTTTCAGTTTCCTGTAAAGCATGGAAAGCGTGATGGGTGGTGTGGTTCCCAGTATAAGGTCAAATTGCCTATCCCCTATGAACCTCTTGATGGCTGCATTAATTTTTGTACCCAAAGTTAAAAGTGAAATGATCTTTTCGGCGTAAGAAACTTTCCGTATCTTCCCGGACGAAACTCTTAAAATCTCCATGCCTCGTTCGGTGGTTATTTCAGTAGTGTCGGAATTTCCGTATTCAGTTGTTGCCACCACAACAATACTATGACCTTCGGATATAAACTCATCCATAAGGTCTGTGTAGAGATTACGCTTACCAGGACCGGGCCACGCAATAGATATAAACAGAATTCTCAATTAAAAAATGAATTAATTTGCACAAAATTCTTGTTCTATTTTCTGAATATTTGCATCAGGTTTCTGGCCGCTTCTTTCACCCTGTTCTCATAAGGCTCATATAACTTCTCATTTAGATCCCTTTCAGGATAATCCTTCAATATGTCAACAAGCTCTTCCACGTTGTGCGGATCGAAATAGACAGCTGTATCAGCAAGTTGTTCGATATTCACATTCAAATTCGCGGCTATTACCGGGACCTGTAACGATCTTGCATCCTCAATCACCGTACTCCAGCCTTCAAACAGGCTCGGCTGAATTACGGCCTGTGAATGCTTCATCAACTGCAGCTGTTCATCCCTGGAGATGATTCCCAGCATAATTATCTGATCATGCAGCTGATTCTCATCAATTATGTTATGCAATTCAGTCATATATGGAGAATCTGATGCATCTGGAAATTTGCCGGTAATGGCAAGATTTACCTTTACACTCTTATCCTTAAGTTTAGCCACTGCTTCGAAAGCGACCTTGTGATTTTTATGCTTGTGAAACTGATTTGAAATAAGGAAATACTTCTCAGGTATTCTGTATTTAAGCCTTAGTTCTTCAATATTTGGATAATTCAAATTATCAATAACAGAAACGAAATGAAAAACGTGAATTTTAAACCCTGCGGGTAATTTGTAAAATCGTTCCAGATCATTGAAAGCATTATAACTTGAAAGAACGAGATCTTCATTGTTTCGCATTGCATTCCTCAAACGTATATGTCTTCCTATTTTAATTTTATTAGAAAAGAACTCAGGATAATGCTTATGCTGGAAATCAGGAGTCCAGGAAATAAGCTTGGTACTGGTACTTGTTTTCACAGGATAATCCTGCAAGGGGTAAACAGCATCAAGATCATATGTTTTTAAAATATCGTGAATAAACAGATTTTTTCGTTTTATCCAGGATAGTAAATTTCCTTTAATCATGGGTGGAAAATTCCATTCCACCTTTTCCAGATAGGGATAATCAAACTCATCCAAGAACTTTTTCAACGAAGGATTATAAAATAGATAGATCTGTGGTTTCTCCTCATCATCGAGGAAATTAAGAGTTTTTACAAGATTGATAATATAAATGATTCCGCCCATCCAGGACGAGCTGAAATTAAAAATTATTCCAAGCTTTAGTCTTTTGTCGTCCATGTTCATTTGAATGTTATTTATTTACTTATTCCAGCTATCTACAAGGTTTTTTATCCCCTCATCTATACTCCATACAGGTTCCCATCCTGTAGAATTCTTCAATTTGTTAACATCGGCAAGGAGGTGTTGCCTCTCCACTTTTCTCACCCTCGCCGGCTCAACTTCAATATTGATCTTATCGTCCAATTGCCTTTCAAATGCTTCCACAATTTCCACAACCGAGTATTCAATGCCCCTGCCCAGGTTGAATATATCGTAACCTGCTTTTTCATGTTTCAATAATTTACTCACAGCAGAAGCCATATCATAGGTATGTATAAAATCACGTTTTGGAGTCAGATTGCCCAGTTTAATTGTACGAAGTCCATCCCTCAACTGTTTTTCTATTTCAGGTATAAGGTGCGGGTTGGTTTCATTGGGACCAAATGCATTGAAGAAACGACAAATAATAGTATCGATCCCGGTTTCAAGCCAGAATTTTTTAAATAGGTGTTCTCCCGCAAGTTTGCTTAACCCGTAAATATCGAGTGGCAATACTTCATGGTTTTCGTTTACTGCATCATCAGAAATTGGGTAAACTGCCGCCGTTGATGCAAAGAATATTTTTTCCAGTGATGTCAATTCTCTGCAGGCATCCAGAACATTTATTATCCCTCTTATATTGATATCAGCTGCTTCGAAAGGATGCTGGTTACAATACGGAATAAAGTGGATTGCTGCAAGGTGAACCACTATTTCAGGCTTTAATTGTGTGATAATCTCATTAACAACCTTGATATCCCTAATATCTGCCAGGAAGAAATGGTTATCAGGAATATCAATGAAATCGCGATTACCAAACGACAGGTTATCCAATACAAAAATTTCGTAGTCATCTTTTTTAAGTTCAGGCACAATTGCTGATCCGATGAAACCGGCTCCGCCGGTGATTAATGTTCTCATACAGGTTTCAATTGGTTATTTATTACTGCTTGTTGTTTAAGATGAACTGCAAATATTGTTCACCTATCTGGTTTATTGAAAATAGTCGAATGTCCTTGCTTGCATTCTTCCCCAATACTTCCCTTGTTGCTTTATCCTTCATAAGCAATTCCAGCTTTCCCTGGAAAAGTTCATAATCGAATAATGGGACGAGGAATCCATTGTGGTCATTTTTTATCATTTCTGCAGGACCGGCAACACAATCAAAAGCCACCACAGGTAATCCTGCTGCCATTGCTTCACCTATTGCGTTTGGAAATCCCTCTGAACTTGACGTAAATGCAAAAACAGAACTCTTGAGATATATTTCTTCAATATTGTTCATTTTTCCCATAAATATCACTCTCTGGTCCACGTTAAGACTTTTGGCCAGTGTTTTTAGCCTTGCCATATTCTGCTGCTTCAAATGATCATAACCAACGAGCAGTAATTTCCAATCAGGCGGACTGACTTTTGCAAACATTTCAATAAGTTTATCCTGGTGTTTGGATTTAATAAGCCTTCCAACCATAAGGACAATATTTTGTTTTTCCGGTTCATTACTAACCTTGATCTCACGAATTGGATTTCCTATTACTCTTATATCTGTATTTTTTATTTCTGCAGAGTATATTTCTTTTGCTTTAGCTGTCTGAGCAATTATCCCTGCGGCTCGCGGATAAAATAGTCTTCTTAACAATGTATGAATGAAACTGAATTTCCTTTCCGGGCTGCACCTGTCTGAAATATAAACAGGGTATTTAAGCCCAAACAATGCTAATAATACAAAGCTGTTCCAGAGTTCTCCGAAGCTAAGTATACTTTCAGGATCAATCTTCTTAATGGTACGTCTTAGAAAAAAGACCGTCTTTACCGTGTAGTAAAGACGCCACTTATTATTAAATCTGAATTGAGGCTTGTGAATAATCATTAACTCCGGTACCTTATAGAAGATCTCTCTTGAAATGCCATAAAGCACCAAATGAGTTTCGAGGTCATTTTTTGTGACAAAATATGTTGCCAGTTCGGACATTACCCTTTCCATACCTCCAGCCTGTAGGGATGGAATAAGCAAACAGATTCTTATCTTCTGTTTATTATAAATTCCGTTTGCCATAAAATAACAACAAAAACAAATTTTAATTAAGAAATATTTAGACCGGAAGCATTAACTTCTCGCCAAACTTCAGATCATATTCAAAAGGCAGCATCTGGTCGAATCCACCTCCGTGACATTGTGTAATCTCACCAAAATATAATTTACCATCAACATCATAAAAATCAACCCTTACATATTTATATAACCTCGCGATTAGGTTTCCAAATTCTTTCATTCTAGGGAACGTTGGAGGAGGTTGTATTTCCTTACCTCTCAGCTTTGACAAATCTTTACCTTTTCTTGCCCAGGTAAAATGCATTGGATTCCATTCTGGATCATAGATATTCCTTTTATTGACACCTTCCCTGTCCACCGAAACATATATAAATTCCACTTTGCCTTCAATAAAATTCAATTTGTAATCATTAGGTAATTTGCCATTCTTGCATAGTAGCAACTTTTCCACGATAATGCGAGGCTTTATGTCTTTATATTGCCATTCTCTTTCATTATAATAGTAATTATGCTTTAGCCACCTTTTGTAATTCATTCTGAGTTTCTTCCAATCAACCTGGCTTTTATCGCGAATAATAAGACTATTGCCAAAACCATGATTTGTTTTTATTACCAATGGGTAATCCGGTAAATTCTCAGGTATCAATTCACGGTAATCTGTGGTGTGAAACTCAAGTGGAATAAGGTACTCTTCACCGAAAGTATTCCTTATGAAATCTCTGGCAGTGTATTTATCTGCATACTTTATATGATAATCCTTACGATCATGTATCTTAAGCCATTGTAATTTCTCATTCAGTGTTTTAGGGTTTGCCATATCCAATTCGTAACCCTGTAATTTTCTAAATCTACGTTTCAAGTACGATTCATCTGAAAACCTCTTATTTTTTAAAAATATGTCGACTTTCTTTATCAGCATAAAAGCCTGGAATAAAATTGGATTAGACTTGAAAGCATTCCTAATACTATTATTAATATTTTTTCTCATTGCTGGTTCCAGATTATTTCTTCGAACTTATTTTTCTGACTCCAGGATTGTGATCTGACCCTGGATACTACTATTGATTTTCCTGTCAGAATTAACATTGGCAAGTCAGTTATACTGTCAGAAAATGAAATACTTTCATGGTAATTTACATCTTGCACTTCAAAGTAGGAATTTAACCGGTGAACTTTTTCAATACCAATACAATCCTTTCCTGATATACTTCCTTTACAAATCTTACCGGAATTATTAAACTTTATTTCAGTTGCAATAAGATGATTTATCTGAAATTCTGCAGCAAAATATTTCAGATATGTTGAGTACCCGGCTGAAACAAGGCAAATCTCATAACCTTGTTCTTTTAGCTTCTGCATTTCAGTAATAACCGGTTTAATAAAACCAGGCCTAATCAATTTTCTGTAATATGATTCTGCAAGTTTGTTGAGTTCATCATATTCTAAACCCCTCAATTGCAAAAGTTTTATTCTTTTTCCAATTGTTGAACGAGGTAATAATTTATTTAAAGCTGCTATTATTCTTATCTTCTTTAAAACGTTTAATACTATTTCGAGAAATCTCATATAAAAGCTGTTTTTCACGCTCCTGATGTAGTCAACAAATGCATCAGCTGTCTGAAAGTTGACTAATGTTTCACAAAAATCAAAGAAGGCGAATTTTCTCACTTTAGTCTTTGAAAAAGTCCCTTATAACTCCTTCAACAATTGACATCTGCCCACGAGTGCCAATTGTTATTCTGAAACAATCAAATAATAGTCTGCTATGTGTAAAGTCTCTTACGAATATATTATTTGCTTCTAGTCGAGATATCAGGTTTTTTTTGATTTCCTCATCCGAAACCCTGATCAACAAGTAATTACCATTGGTGTTGAACACCTGTAGGAGTGGGGTATATGATTTTATGAAATTAATAAACTGTAATTTGGACAGGTTAACTTCCTGAACATAATCTTTCATATACTTAATATCAGTTAGAGCGGCTATTGCAGCAACCTGGGCATATGTGGTAAAGTTTTTCGGATTTCTGACTTTTGAGATGGTATTTATATTATCTGAACACGACAATAAATATCCAATCCTGAATGATGCCAATGCAAAGGCCTTTGACATAGTTCTTGAAATTAAGAGGTTCTCAAACTTGAATATCAGATCTTTAGCAGATACCCCTGTAAACTCGTAATATGCTTCATCTATCAGAAATAAAGTCTCGGTATAATTACTAAATAAATGTTCAAGATATTCAAGTGATAATAAATTCCCGGTTGGATTATTAGGATTACATATATAAACCAGAGATGGATTGTAATTTATAATGTCATTTTCAAAATCTTCCTCAGAAAGAAGAAAATCGTGTGAATACTCACTGTAATATACTTTACCTCCCTGGGCTTCACAGGTTAACCTGAAATTATCATATGTTGGCCCCAGTATTAAAACAGGGTCACCCACAGTTACAAATACCCTAACGATATATTCATGAAGGACGTCGGAACTTGCGAAGTATTGTAGATTCTCTTTTGGAACCCCGGCATAATCTGAAAATAATGTGTGTAATTCTTCATTGTAAGAGCTGGGATAAAGATTGAAATTAGGATATTTATTTATCAGTTCAGACAGACGCTTTTGAATCAAGGGACTTGGTGGTATAGTGGCTTCATTCCAGTCCAGTTTCAATATTTTATGCCGTTCCTCTGGGAGGACATCCCATATTTTATGCGATGCTACTTTATACGGGGCAAGATTTCTTAAGAATTTGTTAACGTATCTCATAAATTATAATTATTTCAGTATAGTTCCCCTAATTTGTCCGTAGTTAAAAATTCAACATCCGGCCAAATTTCAAGAATCTTTTTGAGCAAAACAGAAAGATTCTTAAGGTTCTGTTTACGATTTTTTTCATTAAGCGAGCCTATGAAGTTAATTCTGTGTGTACCTATGATAGCTGGTTTCTTCCAGAAAAAGATTATTTTAAGGCGTCTCAGGCATTCATCTATCAAGTTATGTCGGGGATTCAGTGCGGGTTCGAAAAAACAATTCCTGATGAAATAAACCTGCTGCTTTTTGTTTCTTTGTCCCTGGTAGTGGTAAATCTTCCTGTATCTATCATCACTAACCGGAGCATACTGAATTGGTAATCCCTGTATATATTTGACCCCATTTTCTTTTAAATAGACCTCAACAGATGGATGCCATATATATGAGGGTGCAATAAACGACCTGGAAGTATATCCAAAAATGTCCTTGAATAATGAGGTGCCTTCTTTAATAATATTTCTATACTCATTTAGATCTTCCTTTGTATTACTATTGAAAGCAGCCATAAAATAAGTCTTGTTTGTCAACTCATTATTAAAATCAATTCCATAAATACCTGCATTGAATACTTTTCGCAATACTTCATTGCCTGATTGAAGGGCATGAATCCATTGTTTCACATTGAGATGTTCACGACCATGAAATTGAGGATGAAATACTCCAGCACTCATTCCTTCCTTAATCAAGGCATAAGAATTCATACATTCTTTTTTTCTTTTGTATGTATGAAGCATATTTTCATAATGATACTCCCGGAAACCAGATTCCCTTATTTTCTCGAAATCTGGATTAGCACTAACACAATTTGCGGTAATTACCGGGTAGTTTCCCTTCCTGTCTTTATATCTTCTTAAAGTCTCAAAAAGTGCTGAAAGATCATCTTCTGTTTCCAGTGAATCAAGATGATTGAAAGGATTAGCATATATATCAATCCCACATGAAGTGAGAAATTTCAAATCCCTCACGGAAGGTATTCTTTCACCTCCCCAGTCATCTGACTCGAAAACAACAATTTTTTTATCCAGTTTTTTGCCCGGGAAATTAAGGAGATGTTTTTTGGCTGTATTCGATAAAGGAATCATCTAATTTTACTTCTTACTATCCATGATTAAGGAACCTAGTTGATCAGAGGAAACAAATTCAACATCCGGCCAGAGTTTGATGATTTTCTTTAGTAACTCTTCGAGTTGATTTAAACCATTTTCCCTGTTACTGATATTCAGTCCACCGATATAATTTACCCTGTGAGAACTTATTAAGGCCGGTTTGTTCCATTTGAATGCTAATTTGATCTGATTGAGGCATGAGTTTACCCAGTCTTTCCTTTCAGCACTGCCTGGTTCAAAAAAACAATTTCTGTTGAGATAAATCTGTCCCCATTTGTTTTTCATTCCAAGGAAGCGAAGAACTCTCCTCGTTCTCCCATATCCAAGTGCTATATGTTGTAATTTAGCCTGAGAGATAAAAGTTATTCCATGCAGAGCAAGATGTTCCTCTATTTTATTAGAGAACAAGCTATTAGGAGCTACAAAAAGCTTTGCCCTGTAACCGAATATTTTCTCAAAAAGATCTAATCCGTCTTCCAGGACTTCATTAAGAAGAGATATCTCATCCGGATCATGAATATTGAAAGCTTCCTGATAATTAATCATCCTCCCATCGTAAAATTTATTGACGTAACCCCACATACCTTCATTAAAGACCTCAATAGTTTCAGGGTGACCGTTCTTTAAAGCATGCATCCATGCGGGTATATTCAGATGTTCCCTGCCATGAAACTGTGGAATAAATATACCTTCGTTGATACCTTGCTTCCACAAAGTAAATGAATTTTCACAGCCAGGGTATTTTTTAAGTGTCTCCGTAAAGGGTTCGTAATGATATTGACTGAATCCATTATTCCTTATTGCATTAAAATCAGGATTTGCAACCAGGCTGACGGCTGTAAAGACCGCGGGATGATTATTACTATCTTTCACTGATGACAGTACTTCAAATAAAGCTTCCAGGTCTTTGACTGAAGCGAGTGTATCGTTGTAACTATACCTATCTGCATCAAGAGACTTGAAATCAATACCTTTTGCAGTCAAACGATCAACAGCCTCGATACTGCTGGTTCTGATAGTGCCCCAATCATCTGACTCAAATACCACAAGCTTTCTATCCGTTCTCCATCCTGGAATATTTGATAAATTCTTTATAATACCCTCACTAGCTGTATGCTTCAGCATATACAATAAACTATTTTCTAAAACAGTAATTCGGCAATCGATAAACCGGGGAATAGTAAAGGCAGGCCCAATCCTGGAGTAAGAAGCCATGCATTTATGCTAACTGAACCCACTCTGAACATGACAGCAGCGAACACAAACATGGGGAATAGTCCAATCAAGGTAAGAAAACTGATTTTATGACCCGGTTTTTTCATAAAATAAAGAAAGACATATAAGGTTGCAAACAGATAGAAGGTATCCTGAAATCGGTTTCCAAAAGTTGGTATAACTTTCCCAAAATTAACGAATGCCAGAAAAAGCATTAAGAAACTGAATAAGTTCTTTTCAGCCTTTTCTATAACCAGTTTTCTTCCTGTAAGCTGAATAACAATAATTGCCAGTATAAAAAAATAAAAACAAAGATTGGAACCTATGCTTATAAACCATGGGGCCGCCTCATAAGATTCCTGCATTCCCGTAATAAAACCTTCACTGGAATAATCTTCATATCTATCCTGTAACGGCCCACCTAAACTAAATGCCAGTTTCTGAAAGACAGGAGACAATAATCCCGGTAAAATGAATGACAACAACACAATTGTTATGTATATGAAATTACGGTTGCCGGCAAAAAAATAAATAACCAGTATAGCATTAGCTGAAAGAAAGCTCCAATGAACCAGTGATGCTGACAAAGCTAATAATAAATACCTGGGATCGCGGTTTAATATCACATGATATGCTCCGTAAAAGAAGATCCATGTAGCAAGTGGCATCCTGATTCCACCCATTGATGTGATTGGCATTATAAAAATAAAGAAAGTCATGAAGATCAAAGCATTCCACCCCGGGTTCTCACGGTAACTATTATGCAATAGATTGATGGATTTCAAATAAAAGAAACCGTATATAGCAGCCCAGACTGCAAATAAAATACTATATTCGTTGGTAACCCGTGAAACAATAAAAGTGACAAGCGGTTGTACAATATCAACCGTAGTATCGGTATAAATCCCTCCAACAATTTCGAAGAAATCCGAGAAGGGTAATGCAGCAGTCTGCTTCAGCTCCTCTGCATAACGCTCTGCATCAACACCTATATTCCCCAATACAAAGGTAAGACCATAATAAACAAGAAAAATATATACTACTCTTTTTGAATTTTTATCTCTATAGTTAACTATGGCTGAAATGAAAGCCAGAAAGGGCCACAGTATAAACAAAACCAGGTAGTGTACGCTATTTGTGATAGATATAGGAAATGATGTACTGGAAATAGCCTTATTCATAAAAGCAATTTAAGATAATTGAAGGTTTAAGAAAAGCCGTGTAACATTTTTTATATGATAATGCTGAGGATTTGGCAAAGGCATCCTGTTTTTGTAAAATCCATTTAGAAATTCAAGCAGCTCGTTCCCGTTAAAATTTCGATCAATATTTAATACCGGCCTGTTTACAATAGCATAATCAATAAGTTTACTGGGAGAATTCAAGGGTGTGTTATTATCAAAATTGATAAGAAAATCCATTTTAACCAATATCTTCAGAAGTTGAATTCTGGGTATGTAATCCGATATTACTAGTTTTTCATTCAATTTGTCCTTGAATTGATTTATCATATCTGGATTATTAGTAAAAACAAGAAATTTGAATGGCAAGTCCAGCTTTGTAAGGTATTGCATTAAAGGTTCCGGATCACGGGCGCCTGGTAAAAATCCACCGGCATATGCAAATGTTGGGACATTATTTTGAGGTTGTTCAGGCTCTTTCTCATCCAGGCCAAAATCAAATCCCTGTGGTATGATTTTTATTTTATTATGGAATTCAGCATAATAAGCTGGTCTGGCGCTCTCAATAGGAATTGTAATGCAATCTGCTTTTCGGCAAAACCATTTCTCCAGGTATCCGAAATAGAAAGGTTTCCTGAATGAATCGAGTACATCACCCATATATGGATCTCCACAATCGGCTACCCATATGTCTGAAATAGGATGTTTGTTTGATCTGGACCATGCCACCCCCCAATGGACAGGATAAGGTACTGCAAAAGAAATCATAAGATCATATCCTCCCTCATGCCTGAGCATCTTTTTTACCCTGAACATTTCTTCAATACCGGGATATTCGAATAGAACCATAAGTATCCTTGAGAATATTCTGCTTATAAGCGAAAATGGCTTTCGCTTAAAAGCAGGCACTTTTGGAAATTTTGATTTACCCCACATCTTTAAAGTAATACCATACTTTTTCAGGAAGTCAGAATAGTTGTAATTCCTGTATTTGGTTATGACTACAACCGAATGCCCCTGCCTGAATAACTCCTTAGCCAGTTCTGTAGCCCTGTAACTTCTTGGAGATATCTCAGGTTCAAATGCACTGCTAACTAATAATATTCTTCTATTTTCACTTACACCCATTGTATTTAGATGAATGCTCCAGCTAAACATTCATTACACTGCTCATTCAACTACTATTATTAAGATTTTTACTGTATTTTTAGAATTAAACATTAACTCTCAGGAGAAATATTTGTTAACTGATTGCTTTAATCTGTATATTATATTTTCTTCACCAATTTCTTTTTTTAATATATTTCTGTTATGTTCAATTTCTGACTTTGACATATTTTCAAGAGCACACTTATTTAGTTTGTTGAACTCCTTTTCGATTGAATAAACTAAAGCCCCGACTCTTTTCAAATATTGAAAAAAAGTATTTGACTCATTTAAATATACTTTACTGCCCAACCATAACATCGTAAGTATGTTCCCTTCAGCCTGCTGCCTGTAATGGTTCATAAGTACTATACCACAGCTACGGATTATTCTGGTATATTCCTTCAAAGGCATAAATTTACGCAGAGGTATGAAGTTATCTCCAAAAATCTCAATCCCTTTTTCATGGATATAATCAGCATATCTGGAGTCACCATAACTTAAGGGCACAATAATTTTACGATTCCCGATATTCATCTTCTTCAGGATTTGAAAAGCTTCAAGATGATTGTTGGTAGAAGATGCGGAATTACCTATTAATATATCATTACTTTCAATAATTGATGATTCATTTCCGCTCATAATATATTCCAGAGGATAATATGCGAATGGAATATGCTTGCATTTTTCTGAGATCAGTTTTCTTTCTCGAAAATAATTGAAATCCTCCTCATGAAGTGTAGAAATATAATTCAATTCTGATGTGGCTAATAAAGTTGCATTTTCAATTGTTGCTATTTTATAATAAATAATGTTCCTTATAAGTTCCTTGATTTTTTCCTTCAGGGAATATCCTGTTTCAGGTAATTTTATTGATGCTGTTAATTCACCAATTAATTTTTGATTCGGTAGATACTTCTCATTATACAATTCTGCCCCCCATAACATACCCACAAATTTTCCTTTTTGCTGTGATCGTAAATATATGGTGCTATTATATTCACTTATCCCGTGCAGAAAAACACAGTCATATTTCAGTGTCATTTCTGATAACCTTTTTACCAGATTGTTATCATAGAGAACTACCTGGACATTTTTGTTTTTTCTTACATGTTCCAATTTCCTGTTAAACCTGGAACGGCGAATAACAAAATGATTGCATCCGGGAAAGGCTTTTTCAAAAACATAATTGGCAGCATTTATAAACTTCTCATCCGTGGCAATATGCAGGATTGAGATTTTCTTATCAGACATTTAATTTAGTGTAATAACTTTAATAATTTTATCTAAGTCATTTTCTGTAAGGTCATAATATAATGGCAGTCTCACTAGTGATTCTGTGTAGTGATCAGAATTTGGTATTTCACGCTTTCCATGTATGTCTTTATAATACTTACTCTTATGTAAACTTAAATAATGAAAAACTGCTTGTATGCCATTCTTCCTTAATTTTTCAATCAAATCATTACGGTTTCCCCCGCTTTTAAAAACGAGATAGAACATATGTCCATTCTGAGATGCATAATCAGGCATAATCGGCAGTTTTACCCCATTTTTTTGTGCCCATTCCTTGAGCCCTTCGTAATAATGCCACCAAATTTTAATCCTTTTCCTCTGAATATCTTCAAGATTTTCCAACTGTGCCCACAGGTATGCAGCTGTGATTTCTGAAGGGAGGAATGAAGAGCCTGTATCACACCATCCATATTTATCAACTTCTCCCCGGTAGAACTCAGCCCTGTTTGTTCCCTTTTCCCAGATTATTTCTGCCCTTTTGATAAACCTATCGTCATTTACTGCCAGCATCCCGCCTTCGCCGGAAGTAATGTTCTTGGTCTCGTGAAATGAGAAGGCGGCAAGATGCCCGATGCTGCCAAGGGGTGATCCTTTATGTGTTGCATCAATTGCCTGTGCTGCGTCTTCAATTACAAGCAGATTATACTTTGATGCAATGGACATTATTTTATCCATATCACACGCAACCCCTGCATAATGAACCGGTACAATAGCCCTGGTTTTTGACGTAACATATTCTTCAATCTTATCTTCATCAATACCCGGATGATCATCACGGCTGTCAACGAAAACAATTTTCGCACCCTGTCTTACAAAGGCTAATGCCGTTGAAACAAAAGTATAGGATGGAACAATAACCTCATCACCTGGTTCTATATTGGCGAGTATTGCACACATTTCGAGTGCGTCAGTACATGATGTGGTTAGTAAAGCCTTCTTCAACCCATAGCGGTTCTCGAAGAATTGCTGGCATTTTTTGGTATATATACCATTGCCCGAAATTGTTCCGGAATATACAGCCTGGTACATATAATGCATCTCTTTTCCTGTTAAATAGGGTTTGTTAAAGGGAATCATATTAAAAGATATAAGAAATTATTCATTATACAGTTGGAATGATCACAGATTATGATTGATCTTCCTAAAACTTTCTAAAATAGACTTTTATGTTTTGCTTATATTCTTTTAAGAGAGCACTCAGAAGAAATCCTACCATGAAATTATTATATATATGAACATAATAATTATACGATTCGTCTACACCTTTCAATTCAATTCTTTTAAAATCATTACTAATTAACAGTTTCCTTATTCTTCTATAATTTTTTACATAGGGTTTCTGGAGAGAAGAATTTAAAGTCAATAATACAAACTTACATATAGGTTGATTTAAAAAAATTCTTTGGCTTTCACTCAGGTTTTGTTCATATTGAAACCTTTTTAAATTGCTTGCAGAAAGCAAAAAGCCATTTATAGCTTTCTCGGAATAAAAATTCTTAGAACTTGATGCTGATCCTTCTCTGTATGTGCCTTTCAAGATTGAATTTCCATCAAATATACAGCATTCAGCAAGGCAAAGGATACGAGCAATTAACTCACCGTCCTCAAGATATGGAACATTTGGTAAGTAACGTAGATTATTCATATTAATAAAGTCTCGATCAAATAATATACCTAAGATCCTATCAGGGACAATATGGCCATTTCTTCGAACCTCAAAATAAGCTTTTATACCCGGATATATTTTTGATGGTAAATCTTTATATGAAACCTCATGCATCTTTTTTCCACTTTCATAAAATATTGTAAATCCAAGGATTGATACCTGGGCTTTCTGTTTAAAGGCATTCTCTAATAAACGTCTAAAGCAATTACTTTCAACATAATCGTCAGCATCAATGAACATCACGTAACTTCCACGAGCATTATCAATTCCATTGTTTCTTGCAAGTGATACTCCCTGGTTCTTCTGGTCGATAAGACTAATATTATCAAACTCATTCTTTAACCGGATAACAACATCACGACTATTATCAATGGAACCATCATTTATACAAATGATCTCAAAATCAGTCATTGGAATATCTTGCTGCTCAAGGCTTCGCAAACATCTTTCAAGATGCGATTCTTCGTTGAAGAAAGGGACAATGATGGATAGTTTTATCACAAGATTATTTTTAAAAATAGTTAATCCTCTTTTGAACTTTTAAATATGGTGTGTTTTTCAGACCCCTATTTACACCCGATGTGATATATCAGATATGAACATTCAGGAACAAAATCTCATTTTTGAAAGAAATGTTCCTCATATAAAATGCAACATTTCTTAAGTAAGAAATACAGGCCTACTCATAAATAGAATTTAGATATCTCAAATCCCTCTGCATATTTAGAGCCTGAAGTGAAACCTCTATATTTCGCTAATCCCTTAATTGCTTCTTTATCGAGGTATTTTTTTTCATTCTGAGAAGTAAATAGACTAATCACCTCAATTTTTTCATTTATAGTTGATGATATATCATTGAAAACAATAGGCATAAAGCTCTGTGCTGTTGATGGACTTTCATAGTGCAGGATATTTATACGCGTTCGCCTGCAGGCTGAAATTGTTGCTAATGCCAGATTGTAGTGATCCTGATGATAATCTTCTTTTGTATGAGTAAATATAAAATTTGGTTTTAATAAATTTACATACCTTTCAATTGCATCAACAGAAGTACCATCGTGAGTAATTTTGGTATCGGGTAATCCAAGAAAGAATGTTTCTTTAACCCCCAGGAATGTAGAAGCAGCAATACTCTCCTTTTCCCTTTTCTGATAAAGTAACTTTTCTTCAATACCTTCAACCAGGCATTTTTCACCCAAAGTGGCTATAAGGTAATATATTTCAGCATTCTCCAATGCAAATCTTTTTATGGTACCTCCACAACCTATTTCAATATCGTCTGGATGTGCTCCAATTGCCAGAATTATTTCTTTTTTCATTATTCTTCGAGATAATTAGATTTACCTAAAATTTTTATAGCATTTGACCCGTGATTAAATAGCAGATCAATGAATGCAATATGTGATATAAAATCACCCTGTATTTGCGAATAAACCGGATGAACAAAGTCCTGAAATACGAATTTTATTCCATTTTCAAAAAAGACGTCTTTATCAACATAGGTTCTGCCAACCTGACCAAATACGAAAACATCAGCATTTACTGCTTTACATATTTCTATAACAAGATCAGATTTTTTACCATCCAAAGGATAACCGTGCTTAATCAATTCCGATGCCCTATATACAGGTATTGTAATATTAAATTTCCTGAAGGCAAACATGATTAAATCCACCAAAAAATCAATTAGTAGCACGTACTCCTTTGAATAAATTTCCGATAATTCACTGAATATTTCTTCGAAGTAAGGAGTTTTTTTATATGAAAGCTCAATAGTTTTTAGATGTTGGCTTTTCCAATTAACCCCGTCAATAACCACCTCATCAGTCCGGAATATATGATTTTTGACTCCTTTTAGTGGAATTGTGAGCCATTGGAAACCGTCCCCTCCTTTTATCCGAATCTTATTTCTGCTTTGCCAGTGTTGTTTTACAAATTGAAGACTGTCCATAAGAATATATACATCTCCCATAGCTGCTTTGCTTATATTTCCAAGGTATGGTAAAAATTCAGCTTGATGAGCAACCAGTATTACTCCTTTATGGGGTAGTCTTCTTGGATCCGAACTTTTAGTAATTGTAATAGGATCTATCATTTATTCTTTTTTTATATATGCCATTACGACCATATCTTTGTACTCTCCTTCAACATAGTGATCTTCTTTCATTATTCCCTCCATAATCCATCCAGCTCTTTTTATTAACTTAATTGCCCTTTCATTATCTGCCAACATTCTTACAACTATTTTTCTAAGATTCAAATGCCGTATCCCAAAATCAACAAGAATCTCCAGAATTTCCTTACCGTAACCTTTTCCCCAGGAGTCTTTATCACCGACTTTAACAAATGATTCTGCTTTTCGGCTTATATAATCTATATCATTAAATCCACATGTACCAATCAATTTTCCATCCTCTTTAACTTCAATACCAAGCATGACTTTGTTCTTTTGTTTGTGGATTGTGGCAAACCACTCTTTCTGTTCCATTTCCGAAACGGGATGGAAATAACTGGTATATTTGACTACCTCGGGATCATTAACCCACTGATGTAATAACCAGATATCTGATTCTTTTAAAGCTCTTAATCTTATGTTAGCTGTCTCTTTCATTTTAGTAATACATTTATATTAATATGTTCTTGTTTAAAATCCTGAGTTTGAAATGTAATAGATGGTATGAACATTTAAAGCCTTTTATTTAATCGGCAAAAAGTAAAAAAGAATTCTTCCTTATATTAGACTTCATCCATACAAATAAAGAAAATGTTTTTTGTAAAGTGTATAAATCATTATTTGTAAAATTCATTGTATTTCAATTTTTTTCTAATATGCTTTTTTAGCCAGATATAGTACCTGAACGGATTTATGTATACTGTCAGAAGAACCAGGAGAAATCTGTTAGGCTTCACATTCCTGTTTAGCCAATTCCATCTGAAAATCTGTAATACATACCAGTTAAAACGTTGATTAAGCCTTATATCAACAGGCAAGTATGGGTAGGTATAGATTTTTCTAAGACGCTCCGAATTAAAATAATTGGGTTTGACCATGTATAGGGAACCTATATTATTTATAGCTTCTAAATGTCTTCGGTAATTCACGGTCACTTTATCCATGAAATAAAGTTTATAATCGTTCTTCGTAAGATTCAACCATAAGGGGTAATCTTCCACTAACCTGAACCTTTCATCAAAACCTCGTATAGAAAGAAGTGTCTCCCTGTTAATGAAAAGTGAAGGGGAATAGTTTATCCTGTCATGTGTCAGTAACATCCTGTATTGAGAATCAGCACTTCTGCCTGGGCTTACAATACTATTCTGATTATAAGCATCTTCGGGGGTTGGCCCAAGCAAATTATCAGGTTCAAATGTATCCTGGTAAATCTCAACTTTAGAAAATAGCACTTTAATTTCAGGCCTGGAGGCAATATATGTCATGTTATCTCTAATAGAGTCTGGATTAAGAGTATCGTCGCCAGCTATGAATTTTATCCAATTCCCGGTAGCTGCTCTTAATCCCCTGTTTGTATTCGCTGGGACTCCGGTGTTTTTATTTGAACAGATAATTTCAACACAAGAAAATCGATCCTTGTTTTTCTTAAGCCATTTTCTACAGATTTCAATAGTATCATCTTCGGAACAATCGTCTGTTATAATTAGTTCTATATCTTCCCATGTTTGATTTGAAACACTATTAAGAGTTTCTGTAATAAACTTTGAAGAATTGTAAGTAACAACGATAATTGAAACGAGAGAGCTCATGTAGTATTTAAAAAGTAACGTTAAAAGTTGTAATAAAATCTATAAAACTGCAGTCTGAATATATATTATTTCTTAAATATACCCTGGATTAATGATCTTATATCCATTAATTCATTGAGCTTAAACAATGAAAATACAGTGGCTCCCAGAAGAACTAATACGCCTGCCAGATATTTGTAGAAAGCAATAGGAATAAAAACAGTAAGAAAGGTAGCTGCAACAAATCCATAAGCAATAAATAATTTCCCGTAAAATTTTCTTGGAAAGCCAAAGTCATATTTCCATTTTAAGACACTGTAAGCCAGAATCATACCCATTATATAGGATAGGATGAAAGAGATGCCCAAACCATTAAGGCCGAAGAAATAATAAAAACCCAGGTTTAGACCCAGTATAAGCATTCCGGAAATTATTTCTAAGATCAGAAACAAGCGCCCATTGCCCTTTGCAAGGTACACATATCCCAATGACCATGATACTACTTTAAACTGCATACCTAGAAGAATGAGACTGGCAAACATCACAATTGGCATAAAAGCAGGGGTATATAGAACCCTGACAACCAGAGGCATAGCAACAATTAACAGTCCAAGAAGGGGTGTCATAATAAGAATAGCAGTCTCAGCCTGTTGCCGTACCAGTGCTTTTACCTTAACATTATCAGCTTGAATAGATGATAGACGAGGGAAATAATCTGTTGCCATAGCTGCAAAAATAAGCGCTGTATATTGTCCAACAACACCCCATCCCGCGTTATATAATCCAACCTGATCAACTCCGTTTATGTTGCTTATGAAGGCATTTAAAATATATCTTGAAAGGGAAGCTACAAATCCTGCAAGGGTCATTGATATTCCTAACTTTGCCATATTAAGTCCCGAAAAGTAAGTCTGTTTAATTGTTAAATCAATCTTCTCAACTTTGACCCTACGTGAAAAATACCAGGAAAGAAAAAGTGCTGTAAAAGAAGTAATTATCATTGCCGGAATAATCCCTTTAATACCAAACCAGTAATATAATGGAATAGATATTACCAAACCTAATACTGAGCCAATAACAGCTGCTTTTGCCATATCCTTTAATCTCCGGGTTCCCTGAAGTATTGCACGTTGTCCCTGACTGATCGCATATAGTAATAAAGTCACAGAGAGCCATATGAAAGCCCATGTATATTCACGGTTGCCGAATGACCACTGGCTCAGTAAAGGGGCAAGTGACAGTGTGATAATAGCCCCCAGTAAACCGGTAAACCAAGCCCATCGACGAAGTGTCTTAATGGCCACCGCTATTTTCTTCTGGTCTCCTGATCCATGAGCCTCGGCGATATCACGCACAGCGCTGAAAGCTATTCCAAGTCCGGTAATCGATATGATCAATTCCACAGGAGCATTCAGGAGTCCCATAATACCAACACCAGTAGTCCCCAGCAGTACTGCTACAAACTTAACTCTGACAATACCAATAAGTATCTGTAAAACCTGGACTCCTCCGAAAAGTGAAGTTGCTTTGAAAATCTGGCGGTAAGATGATTGTTCTGCACTCAGACTTTCCCGCTCAGGGTCAAAAGCTTCACGCTCAAGATCCAGTTTTACCCCTTCCAGGTCCAATGATAATGGATTAGCTGTATCAGTGAGTTTATTAGGTGCTTTGAGATTTTTGCTCACTTAGTTTTGAACTGATTGATTAACGTAATTATTCTTTCAGCTTCATCTAGTGAGATAACCTGGCTAATAGGTAGGCTGAGTACTTCCCTGTGGATTTTTTCGGTTACCGGCAAAGAAAGATGATTCCAGTTTTCATATGCTTTTTGCTTATGAGGTGGAATTGGATAGTGGATTAGGGTCTGAACATCCTTCTCAGCCAGGAATTTTTGTAGTTTATCTCTTTGAGGATGGCGGATGACGAAGAGGTGCCAGACATGATCATGGTTGATGGTTGCCGGTTGCTGGTTGCTGGTTTGAGGTAGGATTATGTCATGGTGGTTGATCTTGTCAATATATAATTGAGCTATTTTGCGTCGGTGCTGGTTATCGTTATCAAGACGGGGAAGTTTTACACGAAGGACAGCTGCCTGAATTTCATCTAGCCTGGAATTCAATCCCTGGTATTCATTTACATATTTTTCGGAGGACCCATAATTTGCTATTGCCCTGATAACTCTTGCAAGCTCAGCATCGTCAGTAGTGACTGCACCACCATCGCCCAATGCCCCCAGGCACTTGCCCGGATAGAAGCTATGACCGGCTGCATCACCAAGCGAACCCGTTCTTCTGAAGCTGATTTCTGCTTTCCGCTCTCCACTTTTGGCTTTTCTCTCATTACTCATCTCTCTCCGTTCATCGCTCACTACTATTCTTGCCCCTGCTGCCTGCGCATTGTCTTCTATAAGCTTAAGATTGTATCTTCTGACAAGTTCTTCAATTTTAGTGGACCAGCAAGCTTGTCCATACAGGTGTACTACCATGATCGCCCTCGTACGTGGTGTAATATGTTGTTCAACGAGCGAAATATCTAGATTATAGGTATTAATATCAGGTTCAACAAGTACAGGTCTAAGATTATTATCGGTAATAGCCAGGAGTGATGCAATGTATGTATTCGCCGGGACTATTATTTCATCTCCCTCCTGCATAACCCCCATCTCAATATATGCTTTCAGGATAAGCCTTAAAGCATCAAGTCCATTTGCAACTCCAATACAATTTTTTGTTCCGATAAAAGATCCAAATTCCTCTTCAAACAGCTTTACCTCTTGGCCTTGTAAATACCAGCCTGAATTAAGAACATTCTGAATTGCGCGACTTATACCGGGCTGGAAGGAATCATTTATGGATTTCAGATCAAGAAATTTAATCATTTGTATCAAATCTTAACAAATTGTACAATTGACAAAAATTTCAGATCCTGAATCCGGATAGTGCCTGGTCAAAGTAAATAAGCCATCTAGTATTTTTTGATCAATAATCTCATTTTTAATCATTTGAGCCATTTGACTATGCGTAAACGGTTTAATGAAATAGGAGCCAGTATCCAGTATTTTAAACTTTTGATCTGCCAATACTTCAGTCAGGCTTTTCATATTGAAAACTCTATATTGCTGCATCTTAATATTGGTGGGGGAGAATTCGAATATAGAATCAATTAGTCCCATCTCAAATGCAAGGATTCTGTGAATTGACTTAGCATTAGGAACATTAATATGAATTGTTGTTTTAATATTTGAAATATCATGAACCCGCTTAAGAAACTCAATTAAGTCAGGTATTTCATGCAGCAGGGCGCTTATTATAATGAAATCAAAATTATTTATCTTTAGATTATCAGCAATATTCTCAAAAAGATCATTATATATCTTGATGTTACTATTATTCTTTAAAGCACAGGCATTTTTATAAAACGATTTGCCAGGTTCTATAATTGTCATTGATGAATAGTCTGAAAAATACTTAAATAGTGGTTTATAACCACAACCAATTTCAAGAATATTGTTATGGGAATATTTCAGTAAGTTTTCTATTACGATTTTCCTCCTGTATTCAACCAAAATCGGCTCAAAAGGCACTACTTCATAATCTTCTTCATATTTTTTGTAATCACGCTGATTCATTATCATATATATTTAAGCTTTAATTAATTCTGGAATAAAGGTTTAACTACTCCGTAATTCAAAAAGGGTTGATAAATATATCTCAAGTTTTAAAGGGCCTAATTCTATAAAATGCACCACGAGCTAATATTTAAATCAATATTATCGATGTTGCGTGTTATTCATTCTGGTAACAAAAATCTAGTGGTTCATATCACATCTCCAGAAGAATTTGTACCTTAATGAAGAATTAGATTCATGACTCTCCTTAAAGCGTATAAGCCCTTCATTTGGAATACCTTCCTCGGTTGAGATTCCCACGTCTATATATTTGAACCCCAAATCCTTATAATAAGACCATAGATTAAAGGCCAAAAAATCCATAGCCCTTAATGGCCGTGCAATCTCATTGTCACCCCAGAAAACAGCATAAACTATTTCAGGATGGTTTCGGTAAAATATTGCGGAGGCCAAAATATTTCCTTCATCAGTAGTCACTTTGAAAAAATCAGCCGGCCACAGATTACTCGTATCCAAAATATCCTGCAGAGTCATGAAAATAGGCCTGCCTAATTGTGCTCTGTTTTGATAAATAAGATCATAGATTTCCTTTTGTTCCTTTTGTTCAGATACCTGGCTAAAAACAAGCTTGTTTCTGATGGCTTGTCTGTAATACTCCCTGCTGTTTTTTTGTGTAAAGGCTTTTTTAAACTGCTGGAGATTTATCCATCCTGTAATGTCAGGAATCTTGAATTGGAAACCGTTACTAATTAATAAATTGACAGTTTTGGCATTGAAAGTCGGATGATAAATATCAGGCGGTAATGTAATTTCAATTCCGTTTATTTCCCGGGAAATAATATACTCTTTCAATGAGGAAATAAAATTATCAATTTCACTTATATAGATAATCTCCTTCCGGAAATGAAATCCTCCAAAAGGAGCTGAAAAAGGAGATTTAAGAATTCCGTTGTCAAGTCCGGCAATTAATCCAAGCACTGGTTTTTGACTCTTCTCAATCAGGCGTACTATTCTTTGAGTCTTTCCTTTATTTAACTCAATAAATGTTTCAGAGATAAAGGGATGTGGGTTAGTAGGAAAATAATGGTTATATGTTTTTAAATCTACTTCAATCAGCATCTCAGGAGTTTTTCATTATTTTAAATTCGGAATAATCTCGCACATAATCATCTGCCTTATATTTCTCCGAGGCCAGTACCAGGCAGATAGCCCCGGAAGAAAAATTGATAATTTCTCTCCAAATTCCGGGAACTATGAGTAATCCGAAATTTGGGCTGTTGAGCTGAATAATCTTCTTGTTTTTGCCATCATCAACAATTACATCAAATGACCCACTTGCTGCTACAATAAGTTGATAAAGTGCTATATGTGCGTGACCTCCCCTTTGAGAACCGCTCGGCACATCATAAAGGTAATATACCCTTTTAATATCAAATGGTTGATGGCTACCATTCTGAATAATAGTGATATTACCAGCCGGATTATGAATTTTTGTCAGCTCCACAACATTGCAACTATGGATATCTGATACAGATCTGTTCATTGAGTTTTTAGATTTTTAAACTCTTCAAAGTCCCGGATATAGTCTGCTTCATCGTAATCAGTTGAAGCAAAGATCAGTGCCAGGGAATTTGTTGAGAAATTCTCAAGCATACGCCACATCATCTTGGGAACCAACAAACCGTAATAGGACCTGTTTAGAGAAAATCTATATTCCTTAAAACCAGTATGCAGTACCACATCAAAGCTGCCCGAGAGCGCTACAATCATTTCCTCAGTTTCCCTGAAGGCATGTCCTCCTCGGATCTCACCACCGGGTACGTCATAAATCCAGTAAACACGTCTTATTTTAAAAGGCAGATGGGTATCCTCCTCAATGAATGAAAGGTTGCCCCGGAGGTCTAAAAACTTTGGGAGATCAATCAGAACAGGATTCATAAAATATAATCAATCATTCAGATAATATAATTATTATAGAATTATATTTTGTCTGATTATACTTTCTTTCTTGCAAATGGATTAATCTTAAATGGAATAATTCTTGACATATTAGATATAAACCACCCGAGTCGTTTTTTTTCATCAGTATATCCATATTTATCTCCATAATGCTTTTTATCTGACTTAGTGTCGTTTATTACTATCCCTATCCTTTTCAAGCCGTTCGCGCTCATCTCATTTAGGGTTGTGTCAAGCATATCTCTATAGGTTTGGCCTGGCCTTACCACCAGGAGGCATACATCTGCCTGAGAGGCAATGTGGACTGTGTCAGAGATAAAACCAATTGGGGAAGAGTCAACTATTATATAATCATACTTTTTTTTCAATAACTGAAAGAGTTCCTCAGTCTTCTCCAGTGCAGTAAGTTCCGAAGGGTTTGGAGGAATAGGACCTGCTGGGATTACTGATAGATTTTCATAAATGGTTTCCTGTATGATATCTTCTAACTTGTCTAGACCTATTAACCACGTGGAGAGACCTTTGTCATTATGAAGATTAAAATCTTTGAATATCTTTGGTTTCCTCAGATCAAAACCTACAAGAATTGTTTTCTTGCCCAGCAGGCTATAAACGGAGGCCAGGTTTATTGCCGTATAAGTTTTCCCGTCTCTGGGCATTGACGAAGTTATCAAAGTTACTGAGGCTTTTGATTCCTGTGTATAGAACTGTAATTTTGATCTTAGCATGCGGTAAGCCTCGGCTATACCTGATGTGGGGTTATCAAGAACTATTGTATTTGTTTTCCCTGTACTGTGTGGAATATTGCCAACAACAGATACGTTTTTAATTTCCAGGATTTCTTCTTCTTTAAGTTTTTTATTAAGCATAAAAGATAAAAATATTACTAGGAAAGGTATTCCTGAGCCTCCAAACAACGCTACGAAATAGACTCTTAAAGGGTTAGGTGAAATAAGGTTGCTAAATTCTTCTCTTGCGGGATCAATAATTTCACTGTCAGCTGTATTGGATGCCTTTTGCATCTGGTGTTCTGCCCTGGTCTCAAGAAGGAATGTATAAAGGTCATCATTCAGCCTGAATTCCCTTTCAATCCCCAGTAGCTGTCTTTCGGTGGCAGGTAAAGCAGCAGCCTCTCTGTTCACCCTTGAAATCTGTTTCTGGTTCTCAGACCTCGCCAGGCTATTTGCTCTTCTGAGGCCATTAAGCGTTTCAAGAACGGCATCTTTTGTACTGCGAATTCTTTGCTCAAGGAGGTTCTGCATAGGATTTTTTTCACCAATGCCTTCATTTAGCAACTGTCCCTGGAGGTCAGAAAGGTTCTCCACAAGCCTCGTAAGCCCAGGATCATTGATCCCCATGCTGATAGGCACAATTGGCAATTCCTGAGTTACATCTTTAGCAAGGTAGTCTGCCAGGTAATCGTAATAATCAGCCTCAAGATCAAGGTTAGCCCTTTGATTTTCAAGACGTGTTAACTCATCAATTATTGACTCCCCCTGTGCAGAAAGGTCCATCACCCTGTTAGCAGAACGAAAATCCTGGAGTTTATTCTCCGTGATAACTAAGGAATCGGATATTCCAACAATCTGCTCATTTATGAACTGTATCCTTCTTAAAGCTTCTATATTCTTTTTGTCCAGTGAAATATCCTGGAAAACTGTCAAAAGCTTATTTATGAAATCTACATCCCTTGCACTGTTTGTACCCTGTATACTAACTTCCAGAACAGATCCTTGTCTTGACAATAATTCAATGTTAATCCGCCTACTGAAGTAGTTTATCAGTGATGCTCGGCTATGAACAACAAAATAGAGCTTTTTATCGGCATTATAATTAAACCATTCTGGGTTTATGCATTCAACACGGAATGAACCCGCGGGAAATTGAATGGTATCACCAAATGAAGCCTCTGTTTGAAACTCAAGATGAGCCTCCTCAGATTCAAGATTGAACTTTTTATTGCCCAGGTACGTAATTGAAAATTCCGTGTCCCTTGGAAATGTGATCTCATTATCAAATACAAGTTTTACTGGAGTATCGGGGTATATTGGTAACCGCCTTCTTATTGCCTTATGGTAAAATTCATTTTCATAAGGTAGCTCTTCCAATGCTCTTCCTGTAAGACTCTTCGAAGTAAGTATCATTATCTGGTTATCCAGGTTTCTCATTCCCCCCGGGAGACCCATCCCCTGTAAAAGTTCTTCATTATTTCCAAGTGATCTTTCATCTTCCTGATTGATAAGAATTGTGGCTGAAGCTCTGTACACAGGCAAAGTATAGCCTATATAAAAACGGGCTATAATAAAAGCTATTATTATGCCGATAATTATATAGTACCAGTTGTGCTTTATTAAATTAAGAACTACCAGCGGATTAAAACTCCTCTCCTGCTGAGGCAATTTGCCCTGCGGTCCCTTTTGCTTTTCATTTGAATCTGTCATAAGTACAGTATTATTTAGTTATATTATCTTCGTTAAGAATATCTCGAGATCAATATCAATTTGTAATTTACACTATATCAATATTTCAATTCACAAATTTGAAATCCAATTGTTTGCCATTGCAGGTACTTGATCTATCTTGTAAGGGTCAAAATTGCAAAAAAAGTAGCCAGTGAACTAAGAATCATTGAATATATTGATGCATTCATCTGGAAGGTTCTTCCTTTCATGGGTGGGGCATATATGACATCATTAGGCATTATGTAGAAAAATTCAGATGAAAGAATGCTTCTGTCTGACAGAGTGAATTCCTTCACTGTTGGTCCAAATGGTGAAGGTCGTATTAAATGGACTATCTGACGGTCACCGTATTCAGTTATGTCACCAGCCAGCGCAAGGGCTTCAAAAACATTAATGCGGTCTTTGCTCAGACCATACCTCCCTGGTCGCGATACTTCTCCGATAATGGTCACATGGCTATTTACCAGCCTGACTGTTATAACTGCATTGTTTACAAAACTTTGAAAAGTCAAATCCATTTCGGCTTTTACTTCAGTAAGTGTTTTGTCTGCTACTTTATGTTTGCCCACATAGGGGATTTCAATAAATCCATCAATATCTATCGGATATCCAAATAAAGCAGCACTTTCTGGGGTCATAGCACCCATTGTGCCTCCGGCTAAAGGGTTAAACAATTCCGACCATTGTGGGTCCGGAGTTACTACCCTGATATACAAAATATCGAAAGGCATTAACTTATAATCAGCCGGAGTAACTGAAGGTCTCGTATCATAAACTGGCAGTTCAGAAATGTCGTAGGCTTCTGCATACTGCAGATAGGTCATCTTCTGACGTGTAACACATGAGTTCAAAATCAAAATAATCGACAATAAACACATGATAATAGCATGATGTCTTTTCATATTATTTAATTTATTTATTTTTAATGTTTCTTGTTTTCACCAGAAAACTTCTGCTTTTTCGAAATTGGCTGCGATCCGTCTCCAGAGGCTTTAGATAACGGTAACTGGTCAGACAGGGACTCATTAATTAAAGAACCAGGGCCTTTGGCCATTTCATCTTTATTGAGCTCTAACTTAACGCCAGCATCTTTCTTTAATGCCCCATTATATTTACCATTACTGCATAAATACTCGGGAACTAATTCCTTAATTACATTGACTATATCTTGTTTTGAAAGAGTATATAATCTACTTATAACTTCATCTATGGCTTTAATCTTACCCGAGCTAGTAACTTTTTCAACCTTGGCAATTTTTATTTTCGGGTGATGAGTTGGAAGGGTGTTTTCCTTGTCTGTTAATAATTCCTCAAATAGTTTTTCTCCCGGTCTCAAACCTGTGAAAATAACTTCAATATCTCTTTCAGGAACAAGCCCTGAAAGTCTGATCATTTGATATGCCAGGTCTATAATTGGTATGGGTTCTCCCATATCAAAAACATAAATCTCATCATCTTTACCCATAAAACCTGCTTCTAATACAAGTTCACAGGCTTCAGGGATGGTCATAAAATACCTGGTTATTTCAGGATGTGTTACTGTTACAGGTCCGCCTTCTCTTATCTGCTTCCGGAAAATTGGTATCACAGAACCACTTGATCCAAGCACGTTTCCAAAACGTGTAATTACGAATTGTGTTTTACCTGTTGACTCCTGTGCTTTGCTCTGTACAATAATTTCACAGAGTCGTTTGGTCGCCCCCATTACATTTGCAGGATTAACTGATTTATCTGATGATACCATTACAAATTTTTTGACTCCGTATTGCACTGACAGGTCAGTAAGAATTTTTGTGCCTCCGACATTAACCCTTAAGGCTTCATGAGGATGATCTTCCATCAAAGGAACATGCTTATATGCTGCAGCATGGTATACTATTTCCGGATGAAACTCCTTAAAAATTAAATCCATCTTTTCATGGCTTGTCACATCTGCTAATATTAAGTTAAAATTCAAATTCCAGTACTTCGCCTCCAGTTCATTCTTTAGATGAAACATAGGTGTTTCAGCCTGATCAACCAGTATAACATTTTTTGTATTAAAACGCGCAAGCTGACGTACAATTTCAGAACCTATTGATCCGGCAGCACCTGTAACAAGTATTGTCTTATTATTCAAGCCCAACCCAATCAGCTCCATGTTTAATCTAATAGGATCCCTGCCGAGCAGGTCTTCCAGTTTTACTTTCCTTAACTGCTCTACCTCAAGCCTGCCATGCAGCCAATTATCAATAGAGGGGGTTTCAAGAACTTCAAGACCTGAGTCCATTGCTCCCTTGATGATTTCACTTTTCCTTCCAGGTGAAATATTACTGATAGCAATAATCAGAGTATCTATTCTATTCTTAAGAATAAAATTATTTGTGAATATCTCTGGTCCATAAACCGGTATTCCATTAATCTTGAATCCTTGAAGTCTCCTGTTATCATCAATAAATCCGAATACCTCAAAACCAGCAACAGGATCGCTTAATATGACACGTTTGACAATAAATCCCATCTCCCCTGCACCGTATATAAGCACCTTCTTGGTTGTCTTCCTGTTCCTTATGGCATAGTGGAAAACAATTTTTACTGACAATCGTATAAAAAACAGGATTACTGTTACAAAAACATAATGAATAAGAATAACCGATAAAGGAATCATAAGATAACCGCTCCAATTAAAAACCCTGCTTATGTATGATAAGCCGATGGTAACGGCTAAAGACGTTGTGGTAACAGTAAATAACATTGCAACATCCGTAAGTGTTGTATGTCTTAGAATCGCGGCATACGACTTGAAAACCAGTGAAAATACCACATATACACCTGTGACAATTAATCCCTGTACTATGGATAACAAAATATTTACCTCTTCTGAAGCGAAGTTAAGACGTACCAGGTATGAAAACAGGAAAAGAAGGAATACCAGAATATTGTCAACCGTAAATACTACCCCTCTGGGGAGATTATACCTGAGGAATATTTTTAAGACTTTTCGCCTGAGAAGATCCTTTAATATATAGTATCTCTTAATCATTACTATTTCAGTATAGTAAGTTCAATCCTGCGATTTAACCTTCTTCCTCTTTCACGCGAATTTGAAGCAACCGGTTGAGATTCCCCATATCCTTTTGCAACAAGCCTTTCCCGATCTACTCCTGCGCTAATTAGGTAATCAACTAACATCTGGGCCCGGTTTTGGGATAGTGTTGAGTTGTAGTTTGAAGATCCAAGGTCATCAGTATGAACACCTATCTCAAGGTTTATTTCAGGGTAATCATTCAAAACTTTGGCAACCTTATTAAGTAAAAGATATGCGTTTGTTAGAAGCCTGCTATCCGCATCAAAATACAATTCACTGAGCACACCGTATCTTTCTTTAAGATAAAATAATTCGATTTCAACAGGATCTTCAAGTAAATATAACCATATCCTTGTATCTTTATATCCAAGGGATTTAACCTCTTTGTATTTTGGATATGTAGCCATCAATCTGGTATGCTCAAAAACTGAATACCTGTATATATTATCCTCCTCACTAAATGTTTCTTTTACAACATAATGTGAAGGGAGATTAATGAAGAGTAGGTCATCAGGGCTAATACTGGTTGGGGAGGATAATATTTCAACTCTGAATACTGCCGGTGCCCCATAATATAATTCAGCGTTATATTCACTGCTAACGCTAACATTTTTATAATTACCAATGTCTATGTAATCCTGTTCTGCCTCAGGTTGACCTCTAAAATAATTAGATCTCTCCCGCTCATCGCGGAATATCAGTACTTTCTTTGAAACAGCTTTTTTACGATATTTTCCTGTGGATAATGACTTAAGAGTGAGTTCCAGTTTAACATTATATTCGCCACTTGTATAGAATAAATGGTTGACCTTTTCCCCGGTGTTTATTGTACCGTCTTCAAAGTCCCAAAAATAGTCTTCGATTGAATAACCCGGACAGTATGACTTCAGTCCATCAAAATCAATGACTTGATTGATTAAAGCATAATCTTGTGAGTTAATAAATGGTTGTTCATTATCAACAATTTGAATATCATAAGTACACTTATGGAAGAATAGATCTCCTGTTTCTCTGTCGGTTATGTTGAGTACAGCCTTGAAATTGCCTTGTCCGGGGAAGCAATGATTAACGGTTACTCCATTCTTTTTTAAATTATCTTCAAAATGCCATTCATATTGAAGATTTAGAGTGTCTATTAAAATTGATCCTGTGTCAGTTAGGGTAAAACAATACTGGTTTTCTTTCTGGGGGTCATTGAACCATATTTCTCTCCTTAAAGTTCTGAATTTATAGATATCTAAAGTTGCCTCCCTTTTCGAAGAGAAATATCCCCCGGTCATCAGATTGTCGGTTATAATACCAAAATCATCAAATTCTGAATTAATTGGATCATCCAGGCGCACCGGAGGATACCAAATATTCGGACTTTTTTCCTTTGTAACAAAAATATCCTTTCCTCCCATTCCCGGATGACCGTCGGATGAGAAAAACAGCTCACCTACTTCATTAACGAAAGGATATGATTCATTTCCAACGGTATTAACAGTAGGACCAAGGTTTACAGGTTCATCCCAGTAACCATTTCTCATCCGGCAGAAGTATATATCTGCCCCGCCGTAACCATCAGGCCTGTCAGATGCAAAATATAACCTGGTTCCATCCGGTGAAAGACATGGTGTTGTAATATTATACCATTCGCTGTTAAATCTGAACTCCCTGACCATAGTCCATTCCTGCCCATTATAAACAGTTGAAAAGAGACCAAGTTTGTTCCTGTATCCGGAGAGCTTTTTAACATCTCCATCAACTATCCTGTTTCGGGAATAATACATAGTATCCCCCGAGGAACTAAATGTAACAGGGCCGTTGTTAAGTCTTGATTGAATCTCTTTTGAGAACTCAGTGTATTTTGTCCAATCTATTCCTGGAATCGTATCGATATAAAACATTTTTATCATTCCCCGGTTGTGAGAGTCTGAATAGCTAAGAAAAGGATTATTCTTTCGGTTACTGCAAAATACTAACCCATTCTCAAACCAGATTGGTGAAAATTCATCAAACTTATCAGAGCTGAATGAAGCTCTTTCAACACTATAAGTCTCTATCTGCCCTGATAGATTCAAATGAATCAGAGTCGCGATAAAGAAGATAAAGAATATTCTTAATTTCATTTCTTGCAGTTACAATTAGAAAATTAAAGGATCAAGTGCATCAACACTAAACCGGAAAATATACCTGAGCATAATCTCATGCGAACCTTTACTATATTTTCCAAGTTGACTTAATTCAAAATTATAGGTGTATGCAATTCTTAACTGATCATTGGGTTGAATCTGGAACATAGTCGCAAAAGTTCTCTTATTCCTGTATGATCCTCCAATCCAGAATTTATTTAAGTAACAGATATGAGTATTTATATCATACTGAAACTTCGAATTAGACGGTACTGAAGATAATCTCAGTAGCAGTGATGGGAATATCTTAAACTTCTCACTGGCATTAAAAATATATCCTGTATTTAGAAGGTAACTATAATTCCTGATGCTATTGTCGAACACATATTTATTCTTGGTGAAATCAAAACTATAGTTTAGTAGTTTCGGCACTGACAAACCTGCAAAGTAATTATTTTTAGAATAATGTATTCCAAAACTGAAGTTAGGTACTATATATGTTTTTGAATTCGTTAGATATATCTCATCTCCGGGGTCTAACACTATCAGCTCTGAAAATGCAGTATTTGTCGTAATAATGCCCGCACCCAATCCAAATGAAAGAATGCCATCCTTCAGTTCTATCTTATAAGCATAACTGGATGCTAGTTGATTTTCCTTAGTTACTCCAATTTTGTCGCTTATAATCATTAAACCGAAGCCAAGCTTTCTATCTGCAAATGGAGCATCAGCACTTAATATTATTGTTGTAGGTGATCCATCAACGCCAACCCATTGCCTCCCATAAAATGTTGAAATATTCAAAGCGCCAGACTCTCCGGCAGCTGCTGGATTTATCGACATAGGGTTTAAAACATACTGATTGGTGGTCGGATTTGTCTGTCCGACACCTATTTCCGCTATTAAAAGCAAAATCGAAAATGTCAGAATAATTTTTTTCATATTATCTTTCTATTACAATGTATCCATTATAAGGGTGTCCTATCGTTGGCCTGATAGAGTAAAAATAGGTGCCATCAGGAAGAGGATTGCCTTTCTGATCAACTCCATTCCAACTATTGTCGTAATCAGTATTCTTATACACAAGGACTCCCCTCCTGTCAAAAATAAGTAATTCTGTTCGGCCAAGTGTCACAATCCCCCGCAAAATAAAATAATCATTTCTGCCATCAAGGTTGGGGGTAATAAGTGTTGGTATAACTATATCATTTACAAATATGGTAAGAGAATCCGCCACGGGAGCGCAGACCCCATTTGTAACTGTCCAGCGAAGGAGGTTTTCATTCAGGGAGAGACCAGTTATTGTAGTGACAGGTACTGTATCATTTTCGATTTGACCTGATCCTTTAATCACTTGCCAGGTTCCTTTATCCTCAGCTCCAAGATATGCATTCAGCTGTGTATCAAATACATAATTCAAAACCTGGTCAGGTCCTGCATTTGCTACAGGTGGTGCTACCACATTAACAATCACAGGTTTAATATCAAAAAATCCTGATACTGTTGTTCCCCTGATATAGTATGTGCCAATAGTGGCTTCTGTGGGTGTCAGGTATTCTAATGTTGTTTCGCTATCCTCCCAGTATGTATACGTAAGCCCGGGAGTAGATCCTGCTGTAATCTCTTCTGCTGTGATATCAACAGTTGCAGGAAAACACACTGTTGCAGGATTGGTTATTACCAACGTCGGTTTTCCAGGTGTTGATATAGTCACCTCTTCTGACCTCAGGGACGTGCAACCAGCTGAATTGGTTACTCTGAATGTAAACACTCCTGGCTCAAGTCCGGTAATAACTGTGACCATCCCTGAACCTGTAGTAGTAACATTTCCAGGATCTCTTATTATTGTCCATGTGCCTGTATAGGGCAATTCTCTCAGTTCTACACTTCCCGTCGGTACAGCATAGGTTGGTTGTGTGACAGTTCCGATAACCGGAGCCGTCGGTGTGGGTGGTTGCATGGGTATCGTAACATTTTCAGATGGCTGTGAAATACAACCATCTCCATTTGTGATAGTGAAATTATACGTCCCGGGCTCAAGATCTTCCAGGGTTATACTCGTTCCTGTACCGTAGAATGTTATTGTACCGGGGTATTGTGTAAGAACCCACCCTTCCTCAGGTAATCCGAATAAAGTTACACTACCTGTTGGAACAGAACATGTTGTGGGGACTATGGTACCAACAGACGGTGCTGATGGCGTTTCAGGCTGTGGTATAATATCCACTTCATATGATGGACCTGATGTACATCCAAAGCTATTGGTTACCGTAAATGTATATACTCCATCATCAGGAATGCCTGTTATTGTGGAAGTTGGTCCGGTCCCTGTAGTACTAACTGAGCCTGGTGTTCGTCTAACAGTCCAGGTGCCCGTTGTTGGTAATGCGATTAGCACAACACTTGCTGTTGATGTTCCACATGTCGGCTGTGTAACTGATTCTACCCATGGCTCATTCGGTGTTGGAGGTTGCTCATTAATAACCACATTGCCGCTTGGTTCAGATGTACACCCGGCGGCATTGGTAATAGTGAAAGTATAAGTACCTTCATAAAGAGCTGTAATAGTTGTGCTGGTACCTGTCCCTGTTATAACAGTATTGTCTGGGCTGATTAATAATGACCAAGTTCCTGATGATGGTAATCCGTATAATATTACACTTCCGGTGGCAACATTACAGGATGGTTGCGTAATAGTACCAATTGTCGGCGGATTTGGAACGGGATCAACAGTTAGGGCATAGTTGACTGATACTGGGGCGCAGGGCTCACCAAGTGGATTATCCGTTGTTATCGTTATGGTAACAACATGTCCAATATCTGCTTCAGCAGGGGTATATGTAAATGAAAATGGTGATGCAGTAGCCGAAGATGGTGATACAGTACCTGATCCATTCTCTGTAATAGTCACAGTTGTAGCACTTCCTCCAAATGTATTCCCGCTGACAGTTAGTGGTGAAGTACCACAGGTATTCCCTGACGTACTGGTGAGATTGATCATAGGCGGGTTTGCACATCCACATGATACATCGAAGCTTGGACCTGCTGTAGTGCATCCATAGGAATTTCTTACAGTTAAGGTATGAGATCCGTTAGCAATACCACTAAAAGAAGTACCTGTCTGGAATGTACCACCATCCAGACTGTAGGACAGACCTGAACCTGTTGGGCTTATAACAGTAACTATTGCATTGCCAAATCCGAGATCGCAGTCAACACTATGGACCGGAGCATCAGGTGAAGGTGGCTGGTCATTAATTACAACAGCTGCTGATGCAGCAGAAACACACCCGTTTGAATTAGTCACTGTAAAAGTGTAGATGCCTGGTGTAAGCCCTGTTACAGTACCAGATGTCCCGGTTCCTGTTGTTGTTGCTCCCCCCGGGCTGGTGGTAATTGTCCAGGTACCTGTTGAAGGCAGTCCACTGAGAACCACACTTCCTGTTACAAGAGTGCAGCTTGGGTGGGTAATAGTCCCGACTATTGGTGCTGAGGGAGTTAAAGGTTGTGGATTGATCACAATCTCTGAGGAGGGCAATGAAATACACCCCTCTGCATTTGTCACTATATAAGTGTAAGTACCGGATGCCAGTCCCGTTATTGTTGTGCTTGTTCCTGTACCGGTAGTAGTTACACTTCCCGGGCTCCGTGTCAGAGTCCAGGTACCACTTGAAGGTAATCCGTTTAACACAACGCTGCCTGTTGCTACTGTGCATGTTGGTTGGGTTATAGTACCTACCACTGGTGCCGGAGGAGAGGCTGGTTGGGCAGGTATCACAACGTTTGCTGAAAGAGGTGATATGCAACCTGCTTCATTGGTAACTGTAAAGTTATATGTCCCGATTGGCAGGCTGGAAATTGTTGTGCTTGTTCCTGTTCCGGTTGTAGTAACTCCACCGGTGTAACGGGTAATTGTCCAGGTACCTGTTGATGGCAGGCCACTTAAAACAACACTACCGGTTGGAACAGTACATGTTGGTGCGGTAATGGCCCCTACAACAGGTGCAGTTGGCGTTGGAGGCTGCGCCGGAATAACTACGGTAGCTGATGATGGTGAATTACACCCGTATGAATTGGTTACCGTAAAGGTATAGCTGCCGGTCTGAAGTAGTGATATTGTTGTAGTCACCCCTGTACCTGTAGTGGTATTACCTCCCGGTGAACGTGTAATTGTCCAGGTACCTGTTGACGGCAATCCCTCAAGAACTACACTGCCAGTTGAGACATTGCAGGTTGGTGGAGTAATTGTACCCACTACAGGCGCTGTTGGTGTTGGCGGCTGTGCATTGATAACCACGTTGCCAGATGATGCAGATATACACCCGTTGGCATTGGTCACAGTGAAGGTATAAGTACCCTGAGAAAGACCTGTAACCGTTGTGCTGGTGCCTGTTCCGGTTGTAGTTACATTACCGGGGCTGCGTGTTAAAGTCCAGGTGCCTATTGCCGGCAAACCGTTTAAAACAACTCTTCCTGTGGCTACCGCACAGGTAGGTTGGGTTATTGAGCCTATTAACGGAGCTGACGGCAATGCATTAACCGTGAGAGAGTAGGTAGCAGTAGCAGCTTCACAGGGTGATCCAAGCGGATTATCTGTAGTAACGGTAATCACCACAACGCTTCCTGCATCTGCGGCCACAGGGGTATATGTAAATGAGAATGGAGATGTACCTGATAATGTAGGACTTACTGTTCCTGCACCATTCTCGGTAATGGTTACTGCTGTTGCTGAACCACCGAAAGTATTACCACTGACAGTAACGGGAATTATTCCACAGGTACTGCCGGATATACTGCTTAATGAAAGTGTAGGAGGATTTGCACAGCCACAGGCTACAATAAAACTGGCTCCTGTAGTTGTGCAACCCGCTGCAGTTCTTACTGTAATTGCGTGTGATCCGTTCGATACACCGGAAAAGGATGTACCTGACTGGTATGCCCCACCATCAAGACTGTATTGTAAGCCTGCCCCAGTAGGACTTGTTACTGTTACAACAGCATTCCCGGCACCAAGTGTACAGTCAATTGAGTAAACAGGAGTGGAAGGTAGTGGATTTTCAGTAATAACCGCGCTCCCTGTCATTGCAGTAGTTCCACTGGTATTGGTTCCACTGACTGTATAAGTGCCTGCAAGCTGATTACCGAATGTGATGGGTGACCCTGTTCCAGCTACAGTTTGAGCAACAGGATATAATGTATAGGTAACCCCGATTTGCGAACCGGAAAGTCCGACCGGTAATCCTCCATCTCCCTGGCAATATGAACCTGTTCCTGTTACTGTATAAGCCGTCGGAGGCGGATTAAGTACCGGGTTATCATCAACCACGGCATTTACACCTGAAGTTACAGCCCAGGCTGTATTTACATCGCCCACGTATTCAGAGACACTAGTAGGATACAAAGGACTCGAAACATTACTGGAGCAAAAGCTGAGATCTGGTGTTGAACCACCTGTGAAATCCACCGTGCTGGTAATAATAAAATGTGTCAGCAGTGTACCATTCCCGCTTGTGGAAATGATTGTACCATTTCCTGCTCCGGGTGGGGTACGTCCGGCAAGCCTGATGAGAGTCTGGTCAGGGTATCCGCTCAGTGAGCTCACAACAGACGGGCTTGCCGTAAACTGCTGGGAACTGTTAAGCCCGGATCCGGTGTTATCAATTATAGCAGTGATTGATCCACCTGTATAAATCAGTGAATTACATAGAAATCCAAGCTGACTGCTTGCTAGCTCAAAGGGTTCACTACCATCTGTATCCAGGAGGTAAACGTCAAACTCAAGTATGTTTGAAGCAGTCTGACCCAGGTTTTGCACAGAGTAGGTGAAACTCTGGGAATATGCCATAATGCCTGATAGCATAAACGCCATCAGGGCAAGGGCTTTTGTCCAATAAGTAAGTAACTTTTTCATATCATTCTTATACTATTGCTAACATTTGGAAAAATTACCTGTCTGACGTATGATAAGCAGGTAATAAATATTATTGATTTTGAATTCCATAAAAATTTATGGATGAATAGTGCCTATATAGTTGTAGTTATTATTATCAATAAAAATAAAATCATTGGTATCAATAATGCCATTACCATTAACATCCGTAACAAGATAACCTGTAAGGTAATTATATGAATCATTATCTACACCTATAAAATCCCGGGTGTCAATAAAACCATCCTGGTTAACATCACCGGCATATATCAGAAAATAATCGTCCTGAGATTCAGCAAGGTTTTCACCATATACCTCAGACCTGCTACCAAAAGACTGATTTATCGTGTTACTAACAAAAGGTACGGATGCAGCAGTTGTTGTTTCAATACTGTTACGGTGTTTAATAGTAATATAGTATGAATCGTCATATATTGCCGGGATTGTAACAATAGCTGCTCCATTGGTACTGAGTGGCACATCTTCAGCAGTATAAACAATTGTAGCATAGTTTGATGAGCTATGCAACTCAATTGTTATATGATCTGCCACACCTGCCTCCCAGCGGGGACCATAAGTATCCCACGCCTGTCTCATCATGCCTGAGTTGTCATAGAGTCCTTGCAGCATTACTGATGTCAGATAAAGTATTCTTGATCCAAGCAGTATATCCAATAATGACTCCGCACCATCTCCACATGAATTAGTTCCTTTAACAGTCAACTGACCTGGAGTTGCTGCTAATGAAAAATTGAGCGTTATAGTGGGCCCTGATCCATTGATTATAACACCAGTGCCACTATATGACCAGGTATAGCTTGTTGCGTCCTCAATGGCAGATACAGAATACTCAATACCTGCAGTTCCGGGTGTAAAAGTAGTCGGCCCACTGATTGGTCCGGCAGCTGCAGGCAGTGGGTTGACAGTTATTGTTCCTGTATTTGTTGGCTCTCCACAGGGACCGGTGGCGGTAACAGTATAATTAAAGGTGCCTGATATTGTCGGAGTGCCGCTTATTGTAAATACTCCTGAGCTGTAAGTTCCGTTTACCCCTGTAGGCAGTCCTGTTACTGTTGCGCCATTACCACTGCCGCCTATGCTATATGTAATATTCGTAAGTGCTGTATTGATACAAAGGGTTTGATTATTATTACCGGATGTGAGAGTGATCGTTGCATCAGGAGTGACTGTAATGGTACCCTGGGCTGTTGGCTCGACACAGGGACCGGTGGCGGTAACAGTATAATTAAAGGTGCCGGATACTGTCGGAGTGCCGCTTATGGTAAATACCCCGGAGTTGTAAGTCCCGTTTACCCCTGTAGGCAGTCCTGTTACTGTTGCGCCGTTTCCACTGCCTCCTATATTGTAGGTAATATTAGTTATAACGGTGTTAATACAAAGAGTCTGGGAATCAGTGCCTGCTGCTGAGCTTAAGGTGATCGTTGCATCAGGTGTGACTGTAATGGTACCCTGGGCCGTTGGCTCGACACATGGACCGGTGGCGGTAACAGTATAATTAAAGGTGCCTGATACTGTCGGAGTGCCGCTTATGGTAAATACTCCGGAGCTGTAGGTTCCAGTAACTCCTGTTGGCAGTCCGGTTACTGTTGCGCCATTGCCACTGCCGCCTATATTATAAATAATATTAGTTATAGCAGTGTTAATACAAAGAGTCTGGGAATCAGTGCCTGCCGCTGAACTTAATGTGATCGTTGCATCAGGAGTGACTGTAATGGTACCCTGGGCCGTTGGCTCGACACAGGGACCGGTGGCGGTAACAGTATAATTAAAGGTGCCGGATACTGTCGGAGTGCCGCTTATGGTAAATACCCCGGAGTTGTAAGTCCCGTTTACCCCTGTAGGCAGTCCTGTTACTGTTGCGCCGTTTCCACTGCCTCCTATATTGTAGGTAATATTAGTTATAACGGTGTTAATACAAAGAGTCTGGGAATCAGTGCCTGCTGCTGAGCTTAAGGTGATCGTTGCATCAGGTGTGACTGTAATGGTACCCTGGGCCGTTGGCTCGACACAGGGACCGGTGGCGGTAACAGTATAATTAAAGGTGCCTGATACTGTCGGAGTGCCGCTTATGGTAAATACTCCTGAGCTGTAAGTCCCGTTTACTCCTGTAGGCAGTCCTGTTACTGTTGCGCCGTTTCCACTGCCGCCTATATTGTAAATAATATTAGTTATAGCAGTGTTAATACAAAGAGTCTGGGAATCAGTGCCTGCTGCTGAACTTAATGTGATCGTTGCATCAGGAGTGACTGTAATGGTACCCTGGGCCGTTGGCTCGACACAGGGACCGGTGGCGGTAACAGTATAATTAAAGGTGCCTGATACTGTCGGAGTGCCGCTTATGGTAAATACTCCTGAGCTGTAGGTTCCGTTTACCCCTGTAGGCAGTCCTGTTACTGTTGCGCCATTACCACTGCCGCCTATATTGTAGGTAATATTAGTTATAACGGTGTTAATACAAAGAGTCTGGGAATCAGTGCCTGCTGCTGAGCTTAAGGTGATCTTTGCATCTGGAGTGACTGTAATGGTACCCTGGGCCGTTGGCTCGACACAGGGACCGGTGGCGGTAACAGTATAATTAAAGGTGCCTGATACTGTCGGAGTGCCGCTTATGGTAAATACTCCTGAGCTATAGGTTCCGTTTACCCCTGTAGGCAGTCCTGTTACTGTTGCGCCATTACCACTGCCGCCTATATTGTAGGTAATATTAGTTATAACGGTGTTAATACAAAGAGTCTGGGAATCAGTGCCTGCTGCTGAGCTTAAGGTGATCGTTGCATCTGGATTAACAATTATTGTACCTCCTGCTGTGGTATTACCGCAGCCACCTGTTAATGTTACCGTATAACCAAATGACCCGGAGCCTGTAGGAGTGCCGCTTATGGTCACCTGGTCGGATGACCAGCTGCCGGTTACCCCTGTGGGCAATCCGCTGAAAGTAGCTCCTGTAGCACCGGTTGTGGTATAGGTTATATTGTCAATAGCCGTGTTGATGCAGACGGTCTGATTATCAGTACCGGCACCGGAACTCAGTGATATCGTATTTTCCGCTGTTACTGCTATGCTGCCTCCTGCTGTGACAGTGCCGCAACCTCCTGTTAATGTTACAGTGTAATTAAAGTTTCCTGACGATGATGGAGTACCGCTTATCGTAACCTGGTCGGCAGCCCAGTTACCGGTTACCCCCGCAGGTAAGCCGGTGACATTAGCCCCTGTCGCCCCGGTTGTGGTATAAGTTATGGGTGTTATAGCCGTGTTGATACAAACGGTCTGATTATCCGTTCCGGCACCGGAACTCAGTGATATCGTATTTTCCGCTGTTACTGCTATGCTGCCTCCTGCTGTGACAGTGCCGCAACCTCCTGTTAATGTTACAGTGTAATTAAAGTTTCCTGACGATGATGGAGTAC